>Ga0116227_10001491_pt1 | contig 52214 bp, 45 predicted proteins | sample S1TSphgellanicum_FD_89693 | JGI IMG/M metagenome (GOLD analysis project Ga0116227, IMG submission 89693) | Host-associated microbial communities from peat moss isolated from Minnesota, USA - S1T2_Fb - Sphagnum magellanicum MG | ecosystem: Host-associated > Plants > Peat moss > Unclassified... | reverse complement strand
CGGTCTGCGCGATCCGATGTTCGCGGCCTTCTTCATCAACCATGGCCTCTACGGCCACATGCCGGCGGGTGGCAGCCTGCAGTTGATGAAGCGTTTCAAGGAACGCAACTTTGCGCCGGGCGAGCGCATGGCCTACAGCAACGCCGGCTACACCTTGCTGACGCTGGTGACCGAACGGGTCAGCGGCATGAAGTGGGAAGAATTCCTCGCGCAACGGGTGTTCTCGGTGTTGGGGATGAACGACACCACCTTGCTGCGTAGCGATACTCACATTGTTTCGAACATGGCGACGCTGCACATGCTGGAGCCCGACGGCAGCTGGCGCCGTGGCATCTACCCCACCGACGAGGTGCTGGGTTCGGGTGGCATGATCTCCACGCTCGACGACATGCTGGCGTGGTGCGCGCATCTGCGCAGCGCGCAGAAAAAAGTCGGCAGCGATGCCACCTGGGGCAAGATGCTCGAGCGCCAGACCTATCGCAGCGGCCTGCAGGCCGGCTATTGCCTGGGCATTGCGCGCGACAGCTATCGCGGCCTCGAAACCATCCATCATGCCGGCGCGACGTTCGGCGCGCAGTGCCAGATGCTGGTCGTGCCCAGGCACGAGCTGGATATCGTGATCATGGCCAACCGGATGGATCTCGGCGCGCCGGCCGTGGCACTCAAGGTCATCGACGCGGTGATCGAGGCCGATGCGCTGGAGCCCGCAGTGGCGCCGATCGCGCCGGCCGAATATTCCGCCGTGCAGGGTCGCTGGTACAGCACACAGTCGCGCACGCTGATGGCGATCACGGCCAGACAGTTCAGGCCCGATCTGCCGGAAATGCTGATGTTATCGATGTACAACACGCTGACCGCGGCTCTGCAGAAGGCGGGCGAGGGGCTGGCCCAGCCGGACGGTCCGATGAGCATGATCGAAATCCGCAAGCTGCCCGCAGGCAACACGCCGCCGGCCAGCTTGGAGGTGCACATCACGGGTGAACTGGAGCGCTTCGAGCGTCTGCCAGACACGCCGCCTAGCGCAGCAGAACTGGCGCCGGATATCGTCGGCCGCTATCGCTACACGGAGTTCGGCTCCGAGCTGGAGATTGTGCTCAAGGACGGCAAGCTGTTCATCGATTTCCAGCGCGAAGTCGGATCCTCGTTCTGGGAGCTCGAACCGTTCTCCACCGACGTGCTTGGCTGTGGCACGATCCACACCGTTCCGGTGATGCTCGTGCCGAATCCTGCTGCGATGTTTCTGGACCGCAAGGGCGGCAAAATCGCCGGCTTCTGGATCAGCATGGATCGCGTGCGCAACCTGCGCTTCGATCGCATCGACTGAACAGCGCGGGGCGGCCCAGCCAGCAAGGTGGGATGACCCGATCGGCTCATTCCGCTGCTCCAGGGTGATCGAGACAAAATATCAAACCGCACAGATCAATCAAGGTCGATTGCGGGCCAGCAAGCTGGAATTTCTGATGCCTCAAACAGGCGCTGGAGTTCCCGGTGTTTACACGGATGGTGAACTTTACTGCTGATGGATAGATTCAAGCGTCGCTGGGGAGCGGCACTCCGTCTCAAACAACGGAGTTCACGACAGCAGGAGAGTAAGCGGGTGCTAGGCAAAATTGTATTGACGTCCATGAGTGTGGTCTGTCTGCTGACGACGGTACCTGCTATCGGCCAGCAGTCATCGTCAACCGGGCCCACGCCTGCCGCTACACCGCAGAACGATCCACCCGCAGCAGCGGGAGCGTCGACAGACCATGAAGCGCTCAACGCGGATATCGACTCCTTGCTGGGGACGGCAAGCCATTCATCACCGGCGTCAGCCCAACCATCATCGCCATCCGCCACTGCGCCTGCGCCAACGCAGGCAGCTACCCCCGTAGCGGGTAGTGCGAATGCGCCAACGGATTCATCGGCTGGCAACGCGGCGGTCAATGCTGAGATGGATTCGCTGCTGGCACCTTCGACTTCGACGAATTCGGCTGCGGCAAAGGACTCGAGCCTGACCTATCCCGAGTCGATTCCGGTCAATCTGAAAAAGGACGATCCCGAAACCGCATCGCAAACGGTGCATGCACCGCCACGGCAGCTTGAAGAAATCGTCGTGACAGCGACCAAGCGTCCGCAATTGGTGCGGGAAATTCCGGTGAGCATTGCTGTCATGACAGGCGAGAAACTGGAGGCAATGGGCGCGCACGAGCTCAAGGATTTCATCCAGTCAGTGCCTGGCATCAATAGCCAGGACGAAATCGCGGGTATCCAGAGAAAGCTCAGCGTACGTGGCGTGGGACCAGACACTAATACAAACCAGACGGTGGGCATTGTTTACGGTGACGTGCCGCTGTCTGATCCATACGGCTCTTACACCATTGCTGATCCAGACCCTTGGGATTTGAGCACGGTGGAAGTATTGAAAGGGCCGCAAGGCACGCTGTTTGGTGCTACTTCGCTTGCAGGCATCATTCGCTATGTGCCGAACAACCCTGAATTGGGCCGTTGGGGCGGCAAGGTTTCTGCCGACTGGGTACATCTGACCCAGGGCGGTACTGAACCCAGCTTTGGTGCCGTACTTAATGTGCCTGTTGGCGACACGATCGCCGTGCGCTTTGCGGGCTCATGGCAGCACAAGCCCGGATTGATCGACATCAATAATCCCTCATACAAAAAAGTCGATGCGGATGATGGCTATACCCGTACGGGTCGCGTCATGGTGCTGTGGCAGCCGATGGAGTCGCTCGCTTTGAATGCCTGGTACATCAAGGGACAGCGCAATGCCGATGAACTGGGTTATGTGACAAATCCGAACGGTCAATTTGTGCGTGACGACGCTCCTGCGCCGTCGTATGTCAGGAATGGTTACAGCCTGGCCAACCTGGATGTGCGCTACAACTTTGATTGGGCCACGCTGGTGTCCATCAGTGGATATCAGACCAAGGCCAGTTACAACGATGCTGACTCATCGTATCTGGTGCGCCCCTTGGCGCAGCTTGGTTTGCGTACGGTTCATGCGCGCAAGGATGTGAGTACCAGCGGCTACCTGCAGGAACTCCGCTTGGTCTCGCCAGGCGATGGCCCGTGGACTTGGCTGGGCGGGGTTTTCTACAGCACCTACAAGGCAGATATCCAGGCCACGCTCAATGTCTATCCTGGCTTGCCCTTGCTTGCCAATCTGCTCAATACACTGCCACTGTCGGCAGTAGCCTCTTTGTATGACCCGCAGCAGGGCCTCATAGCGACCACGACCGGCTTGCATCCGGTCGAGGCCAGCGAGAAGGCTTTATTCGGTGAAGTCTCGCGTACCCTGTGGGAAGACTGGAAGTTTACCTTGGGTGGCAGGCTCTATCAGGCCGGCGTCTCCGGGGTCAGCGTGACTTCCGGGGCCAATCCAACGACCAATGGAGCAAACAAGGTTGAGTCAGTTGGCAAGGGCTTCAGCCCGAAGGTTGCTGCAACCTGGCATTACAGTGACGACATCATGGTCTATAGCGTAGTGTCGCGAGGTTTCCAGTATGGTGGCTTCAATACCGGAGTGCTGACTTCGGTGCCAGCCACTTACAAATCCAGCACGCTTTGGAATAGCGAGTTGGGTATTCGTACTGACTGGCTGGATAAAACGCTACGTTTTGATCTCACCGCGCTCTATGTGCTGTGGAAAAATCCTCAGGTCTATCAGGCAACGCAGGATAAAGTGGGTGGCTATGTTGGCAATGTCGGTGCCGCGCGCAGTACCGGTGCTGAAACCACCTTGAGCTACATCACACCCATCGACGGGCTCAAGCTGGAGACCGCCGCGTCCTACATCGTGGCCAAAACCACCGAAACCTTCAACGACTCCAGTGGCAGAGTGGTTGCACCAGGTGCCGAGTTGCCGAGCTCACCCAAGCTGCAGGCAACGACGACGCTTAGCTACCTTTATTCCCTGGGCGAGTGGCAGACGCAGACTGCGCTCCAGCATAGCTATCAGGGGACTGCCTGGAACAACATCACGCATGATGTTCAGGTTGGCGGCTACAACATGCTGAATCTGAACTTTGCGGTCAGCCGCACCGATCTGGAGTTTGCGCCCAGCCTCAGTTTCTCGATCAACAACCTGACCAATGTCGATGCGCAGGTTTCTGCATTGGGTGGTGCTGACGCGATCCCGGGAAACCCTCAATTGTCAGATGCAATCATTCCACGCCTGCGAGTCTTTACGCAGCCGCGCAGTTTCCGATTGAATCTCTCTGCAAAATTCTGAATTGAGCCAGGCACCTGGTTTCACCGTTCAGCGGGACATCGAGCGACATCGATGTCCCGCTGGGCTCCGCATCCATTCCATCTAGCTGCAACGCTCCAGCCACAGATTGCGCGTGCGCAGGTTGTTGAGCCACAGGCCGATAACTTTGCCAGCCTTGCGTTCAATCGCCAGGGTTACATTGGTTGGCAAGGGAATGAATGCAGTGCCGGTCAGGCTGCCACCAAAGACTTCGTCGGACCATGGCTCAAGCTTGAAGCGACATTGGCCATAGCTCGGCAGCAGGTCGAGATAGAAGGTGCCTTCTTCCAGAGTGATGGCCACTTCAGTATCGAAATCTGCATAGCGATAACGGCCCGTCAATCCTTTGAAGGCCTGTTTCGCGTTGGTCACCTTTTGCGGCAAACGCACATAGCGTTCGCGATGGCCGCTGTCGCTGATATCCAAGCTTTTCAGATCCTTGCTGAGCGTCTTGGGTACATGCAGTTCCACCACGCCGTGGCCTGGGTTGTTGATTGCCAATCCGCCAGCGGATTTTTTCAGCACACCGCTGACGGAATGGTGAATCGACAGCGCCAGAACAGGCTCCTGGTCCGGCGCTTGCGGATAAGCCATGACGCCGAATACGCGATGCGAGTGCGGTGAATACCACTGGCCATGCAAGGCTTTGAATTTCTTGGCGGGCAATGGATCGTTCGGCGCTTGCAACACCGATTTGGCGAGCACGGTATCGATGACTTTCAGTGCCAGCGCAGGTGCGCTGCCATCCATGCGATTGCACATGATGATGATGTCGAGCGCGTGCTCGGGAACGGTGAGCATCTGGCAGGTGCCGCCGAGGACTGCGCCGGCGTGATGGATGATTTCAACGCCGCGGTAAATTTCACGGGTGAGACCCAGGCAGTAGTCGCCCGTTGCGCCACTGCTGTAGCGCGGTTTTTCCAGCATCTGCTTCCAGCTACGTTTGCTGCCGACTTTCTTTTTGCCACGCAGATGAACCAGCCATTTCAGCATGTCATCAATGGTCGAGATCATGCCGCCAGAGCCGAGTAATTCGCCGCTAGGATAAACGCCGCGCACATAGCTGCCGTCAGCTTGTGGCAGATGAAGCGTGGCGATGCCTGGCGTGATCTGCATGTCGCTCGCCAATAACGCGGTGTCGGCCATGCCGAGTGGATCGAGGATGTGATTCTTCAGGAAATCTTCAAAGGATTCACCGCTGACTCGTTCAACCACCTTCGATAGCAGGTGATAGCCGTTGTTGCAGTAAACCATCCGTTCGCCCGGCGCATAGTTTGTGCTGCTGAAGCGCTGGCTCATTTCCAGTCCCATGCCGGCGCTGGCCATATGCGCGAAGCCACGGTGCAGGAACAGCCCGGGCAGATCATAGGGATCGCGCAAGCCGCTGGTATGCAGCATCATTTCGCGCAACGTTGGATTTCCGGCGGATCCGGTCAGCTCAGGCAGGTAGGTTCGCACCGCTGCGTCGACATCGACCTTGCCTTGCTCGGCCAGCAGCAGCGCCGCGATAGAGGCGAAATGCTTGCTCGTCGAGCCGATGCGCATGCGCGTCTGCGGCGTGTTTGCTGTGGCGTGCTCGATGCTGGCAAGACCAAAGCCGCGGCGATAGATCGCTTTTCCTTTCGATGCAATGCCAACCACCAGTCCCGGTGCGTCGCTCTTGTTCCACGGCTGGAAGATTTCATCCAGACGCTGGGTCGTGTCATTTTTCATTCGATTATTGATTGCGCGAGAAGTACAGGTTTCTGGTGCGGGCGGTACTCAGGAAAAATCCGCTGACTGCATTTGCGGTTCTTTCCATCACCACGATGCCGTGGAACGGAGCTCCGCTGAGTGACGCCGAAAAAAGGAAAACATCGCTGGAGAGGGCATCGAGGCGCATGCGGCAGGGTTTGTAGCGGGAGTGCAGATCAATGTAGAGAACACCTTTCTCAAGGATGATCTCCACCTGTTGTCCAAAATCGGCCATCAGGTATTTTCCTGTTAGCGCGGCAGCCAGATCCTGGGTGGCAGGCGGAGTGTCAGGCAGGTGGATGAGGGTTTCCTTGATGCCGCAGTTTTCGAATTCGATCTGCTCAAGACGCGCGCCAGCCTGCGGCGCTTCATAGTGCAAAGTGAACTGGCCGGATGTCGAATCGCTACCGAGGCCGGCTTCTTCATCTTTCAGGAAGCCTTCGGGCATGCCAGTCATCAAGAAGGCGAGCTTTTCAGCATTGACCTTGATGCCGAATACCAGTTTCGTTGTTGGCGAATAGTAGTTTCCTGCAAGAAATTCGCGTCCGGTGGACTTTGCCGCGACAGTGGCTGGCCCCATGACATCGGCCAACAGGGCTTCGGCGATTTTCAGGGTGATGCCGCTGGGATCGCTGTCTGAGCGATTGGCCATCACGATGATGTCGAGCGCGTGATCGGGGAAGGTCATCATCATGCAGGTGGAGCCAATGGTGCTGCCTGCATGGTGAACAATATTGACACCGCGATATTTCTGCCGCTTGAGGCCGAAGCAGTAGTTGTGCTCGATGCCGTTGTTGAATGTGGGCAAGCGTGACATCTCTTCCCAGGTGGCGGCGCTGCCCACTCGATCAGGCTGACGCAGGTGCGCCATCCATTTCAGCATGTCGTCTGCGGTCGAGACGATGCCACCGCCGCCGACCAGTTCTTCGCAGGGATAAATGCCGCGGCGATAGCCACCACTCGGCAACTTGATGTGCGAGCTGGCCAGGCCGGGCGTGAGCTCCATGTCGTTGGGCCACAGTTCCGAATCAACCATGCCCAACGGCTTGAATATTCTTTCCTTGAAGAATGCAGCCAGCGACAGGCCGGAGACTTTCTCGATCACCAGCGACAGCAGCATGTAGCCGTAGTTGCTATAGCTCCAGCGCTCGCCTGGTGCGAAATTGGCGCTGGTGAATTGCGACGACCACTTGTGCGTAAGGCCGGCCGGAATCTGCGGGAAGAGCCCTTCGGTCAGGAAGAACGCGGTGCTTTCCAGGGCATCACGCACGCCGCTGGTATGGCCAATCAATTGGCGCAGGGTAGCTTGGCCATTCGGACCACTGAGATCGGTCAGGTACGTGTTGACCTTGGCGTCGAGGTCGAGCTTGCCTTCTTCCTGCAGCAGCATGATCGACAGCGCGGTGAACTGCTTGGTGGTGGAGCCGATCCGCATACGGGTCGTGGGCGTGTTGGCAACCGAGAACTCGATGCTGGCGAGGCCGGTGGCCCTTTGGTAAATCGTTTGATTGTCTTTGGCGACACCGATGACATAGCCAGGCGCGTTCTTCTGATTGAGCGCTTCCAGCAGTTTGTCGAAAATGGCGATCGTGTTGGTGATTGAAGTTTCCACGGCGGTCTCTTGCTAAACTTTAGTGCGGGATGTGGTTCAGTGTGCGGTCGTTGTCGCTGTCTCAAGCGCTTTAAGTGCTTCGCGGTTTTCTGCCTGCTTGGCGCGCGTGATCGGAAACGACCAGAGCAGCAGTGCAGGGATGCCCGCGCCTAATACGGGCAGCCACACGGCCACCAGCTTGATCGCAAATACGCCTTGTGCAGACTGCTCGGTGGCCGCAGCATCAAAACCGAGCCAGCCTGCAAGTGCCAGCCCCAATGCGGCGCCAACGCCGAGTAGTGATTTGCTCATGAAGGCATAGATCGCAGAATAAAGACCGGACAGGTCCTCTCCTGACTGCAAGCGCCCATGATCGGCGACGTCGCCAATCATCGCCGGGATGGCAACGACGGAAGCGGTGAAGCAGAAAATACCGATCGGATTCAGAATCATCATCGGCAGTAATCCGGTTTCACCCACCGGCACGAAAGCCTGACAGGCAAAGACCACGGCGGTCAGTACCAGCGAGACTGCAGCGACACGGTGGCGCTCAAAACGCAGGCACATCCAGCCCCAGAACGGCAGGCTGAGCAGGGAGCAGGGCATGACGATCAACATCAACGCCGCATAGTGCTTGCCCAGTTCCAGATAGCTGTTAACAAAAAGATAGGTGGTACTGGCGGCCATGCTTGTCATCAGACTGACAGGCGCAAGCGCCAGCAACAGGCGCATCAGCGGCGCGTTGCGCAGAATGGGTGCCACCATTGCACGCCAGTTTTTCTTGGGTGTGTCGACTTTTGGTGGCGCGGCTTCACCGTCCGGCACGCTGATTAGGGTATAGAGATTCAATAAGGGCACGCAGACTGCGACAACCACTGCGGTAAATCCCAGTGTTTGCAGATTCAGTTGGGTGTCCGGGGTCAGTCCGAGTGTCTGCGTGGCAAACGGCACTGTGAAGAACACCAGCCCGCCGAACAGCATGGCGATTGCGCGCCACATCTGGATACGGGCGCGTTGAACGTAGTCGCGTGAAAGACCGAAGCTCCAGGCGGTGTAGGGAATCTCGGTGAGTTTCCAGCCGACGTAGGTCACCGCCATCCAGCAACCGTAATAAGTCACGGTAACGTGCGCTGGCGGGCGATACAGAAACCACGTGCCGATGATGGTGACGATGGTTCCGCCGACAATCCAGGACTTGCGACTGCCGGTGTTTCGAAAGGTCCTGTCCGTGAGATAACCGATCAAGGGGTAGGTGATTCCGTCAAACAGGCGTGTCAACAATATCGCCGTCGCCAGTGCTACCAGTGGCACGCCCGCATGCTTGGCATAGATGCCCTGTACCTGTGCTTCTGGTGCATGCATGAAGCCCTGCATGATGCCCGGGAGTGAAAAAGTCAGCAGCATGCTGCGCTTGAGAGGGGTATCGGTGTTCAAGTGGTTCCTTAATCGCGAACAGCGTTTGCGAACGAATGGCTCTTGCTCCGAGTGTGCTTTTATATGGCGCTACCGGGCATCAGGGTAAACACCGGAATGGTATCCGCGAGGTGGCCCGGTCGCACCACCCCATCAGTCGGTAAACGGGTTGTCGACGCGCGGCCAGTACTTGAGGCTGCGGATCTTGTAGGGAATCGCCGCAACGTTCCGATGGGTGGTCCCGGGTGTCATCAGGTAGATGATCTTGCCGGCAATGGGCTGGAAGCACTGATGGAAATGCTGGTTGGATTTGACCACGACCAGCTGTTTTTTCAGGACGTCTATGCCGAGATCCTTGAAGGTCTCCGGTGAAAAAACCTGGCTTCGGATCGAGTTCAGCACCAGGTCCAGTCCATTGTCCGCTTGAACCCGGACGACGGTTCCGAGGGGAATCTTCATTCCCAGCCCCAGCTCAAACTGGTTCTCGCGGATGGCGCGGACCGTGACTCTCATATCCACCGGATCGCCCGACATCGGGCCGCACTTGCCGCCGATGCGCAAGTTGAGCGTGGCACCGACGCCTGCGCTCTGGCAGAGCTGGATGGCGCCCAGATCCCAGAAATAGCCGAGCACGGCATTGCTGATTCCGGCGTCCAGCAGGGCGCGCAGTACAAAGGTGGCATCGCTCATGGCGCCGCCGCCGGGGTTGTCTCCGGTGTCAGCCAGGACGACTGGAACCTCTGCAGATAGATTTGCCTGCGTCAGCACTTCAGGCAGCGGCGGCGTTTGAAAATTGTTTTCCCGCAGATCCCAGAATTCGCGGCCCAGCTGGGTGACGAGGCGGGCAGCCTTTTCGGCGTTGTGATCGGCGATCACCCAGAGGCGCGCGCCGGAATCGGCGACATCACCCGCGGGAAATCCGTGGCCCAGGGACACGGAAAGAATGCCGTCTCTGCCTTCCAGCGATTTCATGCGCGCCACAAAGGACTGCATCGGCTCGCTGGTGGTGGCCCATTTGCCGACCATCCGCAGGTCGTACATCGCTGTCACCGGAGAAATCTTTTTGGCGACGTGATCGATGGCGATTTTGTACAGCTCGCGTGCGCGTTCAAGGATATCGGTGTGCGGGTATTCCTTGTAGCAGATGATGGCGTCGGCATGAGTCCGCATCTGTTCGGTGAAATGGCAGTGCAGGTCGAGTTCGACGCCGATATGGACGCTGGGGCCGGTAATTCGGCGTACACCTTCAATCAGGTCGCCTTCGCAATCGTCATATCCTTCAGCGACCATCGCCCCATGAAGGTAGAGCTGCACCGCATCCACCGGCATGGCGGCTCTGAGATCGGCGAGGATGCGGTCACGAAACTCCTCGTAGACGGCCCGCAGCGTCCGCCCAGCGGGTTGTGCAAACGCGCAAAGGCTTTCCACGACCTGATGGCCGTCGGCGCTGGCGAGGTGTCGTAGCTGAGCATGCGCGGCGCCGATGCCCTTGGGGTCCTTGAGGCTGCCGTCACTGAAATGGATTCCGTACGTTTCAAAATCAGTGCGCCCGGTGGGCACCACGGCAAAGGTATTGGTCTCGGTAATCAGGGTCGCTGCGAATATCTTCATTTTTCCAACTCTGGCCCAGCCTGTCATGTTCGGGAGTCCGCATCGAAGTCTGCGACCAAAGCCCAAGGCACCCTACCGAGGAATCACCGGAAATGATGCAAAAGGCGCTGGCCGGAAATCCAGAGGGCAGAATGGGGCCATCCTGACCGGGATTCCACGGCAGGGACGGTGGCCGTAGTCCCAGTATTTTTACGGATGTGTGCCCTCCCGTTACCTGCGAAATTCATCGGACAAACAACGCTGTTCAATCCAGATCGCCATGAAAATATTTGCCACCACCTTCGCTACTGAAACCAATACATTTGCGGTCACGCCGACAGGGCGCATTGATTTTGAAACGTATGGGGTCTACCGCGGCGATGGCAGCACTCAAAACGCCAAGGGCATCGGCGTTTTTCATGCCGAATTGCACCGGCTCGCCGCTGCCGACGGCCACCAGGTCGTGGAAAGCCTTGCCGCGTTTGCGCAGCCCGCAGGGCCAACCCTGCGCTCAGTGTACGAGGAATATCGTCAGTGGATCCTGGATGACCTCAAGGCCGCCATGCCGGTGGACGCGGTGCTGCTGGTGCTGCACGGGGCCATGGTGGCGCAGGGCTACGATGACTGCGAGGGCGACATTGCCCAGCATGTACGCGAGATCGTGGGCCCGAATGTGCCGATTGGCATGGAGCTGGACCTGCACTGTCACTACACCGAAAAGATGCGCGAGAGCGCGGATGTCATCATCGCCTACAAGGAGTATCCGCACATCGATGGCATTGATCGTCTGCGCGAGTTGTATGCGCTGACCACGCAACAGGCTGCGGGCAAGATTCGTCCGGTGACCGCCGTGCATGATTGCCACATGGTCGGGATCTGGCATACCACCAAGGAGCCGATGATCTCCTTCGTCAAGCGCATGCAGTCGTTTGAAGGAAAGAATGGTGTGCTGTCGGTTTCGCTGGGCCATGGATTTCCCTGGGGTGACGTTGCCGAGAATGGCGCCAAGCTGTGGGTGGTCACTGACAACGACATGGCGCAGGCAGAGGCACTGGCGGCACAACTCGGCCGCGAATTCTGGGATCTGCGTACGCAGACCTATGATCCGCCGATGACCATTGCCGCAGCCCTGACGGAAGCGAGTACGGCAAAGGCCGGTCCGATTGTGCTGGCGGACATTGGCGACAATGCCGGTGGTGGCGCGATGAGCGACAGCACTTTTGTGCTCAAGCAGATGGTCGACATGAACATCGGCAACGCCGTGGTCGGCAGCTTCTGGGATCTCGGCGCGGTGGCGATCTGCAAGAGCGCGGGCGTCGGTGCGGAAATTATCCTTCGACTCGGTGGAAAGTGCGGCCCGCAGTCCGGCGATCCGATTGATCTGCGCGTCACCGTGCGCGCAATCGTCGAGAACCATAGCCAGCCTGGACTGGGCACGCACTATCCCCTGGGAACAGGCGTCTGGATTCGCACCCAGAACGGGATCGACATTGCACTCAACACCATTCGTTCACAGGTGATGTCGCGTGAATGCTTCGAGGACCTGGGGATTACCCTGGTCGACAAGCAGTTGATCGTCGTGAAGTCGTCGCAGCACTTCCATGCCGAGTTCGCGCCGATTGCGAAGAAGGTGCTCTATATCGGAACGCCGGGTTCCACGTCGCAGGCCTTCGCCGACATTCCTTTCGTCAAGCGCAGTCTCAATTATTGGCCGAAGGTCGAGAACCCGACGGAAGTTTGATGTCTGCTGAAAGCGTTTGAACGTCGCAAGCTGATCTGCAATCACGAGAGCTACTTATGTCATACATCTTGCTGGAGAATGCGCGCCTGTTTGATGGCGTGTCGCCTGAAATCAGGGAAGGCATGTCGGTGCTCATCGACGGCAACCAGATCGTTGAAGTCTCCAGCTCGAAGCTGCAATCCGTGACGGCTGAACGCATCGACTGTCAGGGCAAAACCCTGATGCCGGGCCTGATTGATGCCCATGTGCACATCTACGCGGAATCGCTGAAGTTCGGCTCACCCGAGCCACCGATTACCTATCGTGCCCAATACGCGCAGAAGTTCATGCGCCACATTCTGGGTTGCGGCTTCACATCGATCCGTGATGTGGCGGGTGGTGACCACGGCATGGCGATGGCGCTTCGCGATGGTTTCTTTGTCGGCCCCCGCTATTTCTACGGCGGTCTTTGCCTGTCGCAGACCGGTGGCCATGGTGACCTGCGGCAGAGTTATGCGCCGGCATCCTTTTGTGATTGCGGGGCCACCCATAATTTCCTCGCCGTGATTGCGGACGGGGTTGATGCCTGCATCAAGGCGGTGCGTGAGGAACTGCGCAAGGGAGCCAACCACATCAAGATCATGGCGTCAGGCGGCGTGCTCTCGCCGAGTGATCCGCTGGAGCGATGCCAGTATTCCGATGCGGAAATCCGCGCCATCGTTGAGGAGTGCGAGCGCCACGGCGCCTACGTGGCGGCCCATTGCCACACGGACAAATCCATCCGTCGCTGCGTGGAGCTGGGCGTGCGCACCATTGAGCACGGCACCTTGATTGAAGAAGAGACCGCACGGTTCGTCGCCGAACGTGGTGCTTATGTCGTGCCGACGATGGCAACGGTCTTCGCGCTCAAGGAAGAGGGCAAGTCTTTCGGCATCGACGCGGTGTCCTACGAAAAACTCTGTCGCGTCGCCGATGCGGCGGTCGAAGGACTTGCCGTGATGAAGAAGGCGGGCGTCAAGATGGGCTTTGGCAGCGATCTGATCGGGCCGATGCATGTGCGCCAAGGAACGGAGTTCTCGCTGCGCCGGAGCCAGTTGTCGGCGTGGGATATCCTGCACTCTGCAACCGCCATCAATGCGGAAATCGTAGGCATGGCCGGACGGCTGGGCGTCGTCAAACCCGGCGCCCTTGCGGACCTGCTGCTGGTGGATGGCAACCCGCTAGACAATATCGAGTTGCTCGCGGCAAACGGGGCACATTTATTGCTAATCATGGTGGATGGCAAATTCACCAAGCGTAGCGTTTAGTGCGAACAAGCATCCTTGATCTTTTCAGGATAGGCGTCGGTCCCTCCAGTTCACACACGGTTGGCCCCATGCGGGCGACGCATGTTTTTGTCACCGCACTGGCCGCCTATGGCCAGTTGCCGGAAACGGCGCGGGTCGAGGTGGAACTGTTCGGGTCGCTGGCCCTGACCGGGCGCGGGCATGGCACGGACCGCGCGGTTTTGCTGGGCCTGAGCGGCGAATGTCCGGAGACTGTGGACCCTGATCGCATCGAGCCGATCATTTCCTCAATCCAGAACCATCAGAGCCTGACGCTGTTGGGCCGCAAGCCCGTAGCCTTCAACGTAACGACGGATCTGCTCTGGCGCCGGGACCGAACCCTGTCAGGCCATCCCAACGCACTGACCTGTCGCGCCTTCAACGCCGATGGGAGCATCCTGCAAAGCTGTACCTACTATTCCATTGGCGGCGGCTTCGTTCTGCGGGAAGGCGAGTCACCGCAGGCCGAAGCAGGGCGTGCAGTGCCCCATCCTTTTTCAAGCGCGAAAGAATTGCTCGAACAGGCGAGGGCGGCCGATCTGCCGATCTGGAAACTGGTTCTCGAAAACGAATCCGCGCGTCATGGCGAAGCAGTGGTGCGCAGTTACGTCGATGAAATCTGGGCCGCCATGCGTACCTGCATGGATCGCGGGCTCAAGACCACCAGCATCTTACCGGGTGGACTCAATGTGAAGCGTCGTGCGCCTCGTTTGCACGAGCGCCTGCAACAGCAGAACAGCAGTGATCCGATGGTGGGCATGGACTGGATCAACGTCTACGCCATGGCCGTCAACGAAGAGAATGCGGCCGGCGGCCGCGTGGTGACAGCGCCCACCAATGGCGCAGCAGGTGTTATCCCGGCAGTGCTGCGCTATTACGAGCGATTCGTGCCCGGTGCTGATCAGCAGGGAGTTCTGCGTTTCTTCCTGACCGCAGGCGCGATCGGCGTTCTGTACAAGGAAAACGCCTCCATATCCGGCGCAGAAGTGGGCTGCCAGGGTGAGGTCGGTGTCGCCTGTTCAATGGCCGCGGCAGGACTCGTCGCCGCACTGAACGGAAGCAATGTCGAGATCGAACATGCCGCGGAAATCGGCATGGAACACCACCTGGGCATGACCTGCGATCCGATCGGCGGCCTGGTGCAGATTCCATGCATCGAGCGCAACGCGATCGGAGCCGTCAAGGCCATCAACGCCTGCCGCATGGCCATGCAGGAAGGCGAAGAGCACAAGGTATCCCTGGATCAGGTGATCAAGACGATGTTCGAAACTGGGCGCGACATGCAATCACGCTACAAGGAAACCTCGTTGGGAGGTTTGGCGGTTAATGTTGTTGAGTGCTAGCAGCAACGTCGCATGATGAAATGCCTTATTAGACTTTGCGAACTCCTTAAGGCGCACTTTTCAATTCGCAACGGTTACCATCTGGATCAGCGAATACGCCAATCTGGCCCCAATCAAAGGATTGTCTTTCCACCGGGATTCCTTTGCGCTGGAGTTCCAGGGCCGCCGCTTCCAGGTTGGCAACATCGAAGCGAAGAACCGTTGGATTCTGATCGCGCCTCTTTTCCTGACGCGAGCTTATTCCATCTTGCTCGACCATGAGGTATGCCGATCCGAAGTGAAAGCAGGTCAAGGAGTCTTTGGCATACGCCACTTCAAGCGAGACTGCGTCCCGGTAGAACGCCACGCACTCCTCATACTTCTCAACGAACAGGATGATTCCGCATTGGGTAATGTTCATGTGTGTAATCGTGTCTGACTCTAATTTTTCTATTTGTTAGCCTTGCTTGGCGAGTGCAATGCGAACCCCAAGAAAGACGAAGACAGCACCAACGCTGCGACTTAACCAAACGCTAATATTTCGTCCGATGCCAATCGATCCAGCACGGGCCGTGGCCCAGGCCAGAAAGAGGCACCAGAGCGTGCCATTGAAATTGAAAATGATCCCCAGAAAGATAAAGGCGAGCGGCTTGTTGGGAGTAGACGACTCAATGAACTGCGGCACGAAAGCCAAGAAGAAAAGAGCAACCTTTGGATTGAGAACGTTGGTAAGGAAGCCTTGGAAAAAGACGATTCGCAACGGTGTGACGGCGATAACGTCCAAGGACTGTGCCAGTGCCGGACGAGTCCTGAAAAGCGATAGCCCGGTATAAATGAGATAGACGGCACCAGCAAGTTTGACGACGGTGAATGCGACGGTAGAAGTGGCAAGAACTGCCGATAGCCCTAAAGCGGCGGCCAAGATATGAACGTAACAACCAAGACTGATGCCGAGGGCGGCGGCAACGCCGGCGCGGACGCCTTGAGTAATGCTACGGGTCGCTATGTAGAGAGAGTCAGCGCCTGGCGTGATATTGAGCAGCAGGCCGGAGACAACGAAGAGGGCTAGATCGTGAGTGCCAAGCATGACTAGTTAAGACCTATGGTGCATCAGGGATAAGCCGCTTACCTAAACTCACGACCTCATCTTGTACATACCAATGCGACGATAGAACTCCAGGACAGCATGATTCGTGGCGCGAACCTGCAAGTTGATTTTCGGACAGCCGCGAGTCTCAAGTGCAATCTCGACGTGGCGCATGAGTGCGCGGCCCAGGCCAGCGTTGCGATGATCAGGTGAGACAGCCAGGTAGTTAACCCAGCCCCGGTGGCCATCAAACCCCGCCATGATGGTGGCAACTAGTCGGCCAGCGATTTCGCCGACCAGAAATAACTCTGGTTGCGTACTCAACTTCCGTTGAATGTCCTTGTGTGGATCATTCCATGGCCGGACGAGGTCGCAGTGCTGCCAAAGTTCAATGACTGCCGCTTCATCAGTAAGTTTGAAAGCGCGGATATTCATGGGCATAACGTCTCAATCCAAGTGCAGACGTCCGACTGGAGTATCCGGTTAGGCACGTACATGCTTTTGCAATACTCTCCATGTGTTTGGATCAACCCAACCATTTTTGAGCCAGAAATTGTTGCCGCCATGGTTGTCGTTGTAGACGAAGATGTTGCAGCGTGGAATGTTTGCCTCGACGAGTCTGGCAAAGGCGTATTCAACGAGACGACTGCCGAGCCCCAGACTCCTGTGTGTTTTAGCTACAGCGAGATGATTGATGGAGCCAGCGCGGCCATTGTGCCCGCAAAGTATGGTGCCAATAACTGCACCCGCTGAATCAAGAGCCACTGCACTGAATCCCGGATTGCGATCTAGGAAAATGCCAATGGCCTCTGGTGTATCCGACTCGTTGAGCCCCATGCCCTCGATAGAGGACCAGAGCGCGTGGGCCGCCGCATAGTCGGTAAAAGTGAAAGCGCGAACGTGAAAGACAGAACTCATGGAGAACTGACGATGGAAGCAAAGGCGGACATTGCTCAAGCCCCTAAGTTATTAGATCAGGTCCGTCTGAGGCCCCACTGGGGAGGGCTATCTCTTTTCAGAGAGCTCTTCTGTGGACTAACTCAACGCAAGCACCAACTGCGTGCGACGGCTGAGGCTCAGCTTGCGGTAGATCGAATTGAGCTGGAATTCAATCGTGCGTCGTGAGCGGCAGAGGTGTTCTGCGATTTCATCGTTGCGCAGGCCTTTGGCGACCAGCAGGGCGACGCGGCGTTCGGTTGGCGAGAGTTTCTGCAGGGCGGCCCAGGCTTCCGGAGAAGGTGGTGTGGCTGCCGGGGCTTCATCACGCTCGTCGCTGTGTTCATCGGCCAGCGTTACGACGTAGCAAGGCCGTTCGCGCAGTGCGGCGGTGTGCAGGTTGCGTTCTACCGTTGCGGTGAGACCCTTGATGCGTGGGTGACGCAACTTCAGGGTTTTGCCACTGGCGGCTTGGGTGCTGTTGCCAAACAGTTGGACCAGGCTGAGCGGCAGGGCAAGCTTGAGGTCTGCGGTGTCGCGCAGGCCACGGTTCCAGCGTTCGCTGAGCTTCTTGCCTTCGGCAGTGGCAAACAGTTGGTGCCCATCCTGTGCCACCAGCAGGGTCGCTACCGGCATGCGGTACAGGAGATTCTCATAGGCAAGGCGGCGCGCGCCTTCCTGTTCGATGGCGCGTATGCGTCGCAGGCTGGCTTCGATCATGGGGTACATGTATTCGAGGAAAGCACTTTCCTCGCTGCTGATGTTCGGATGATCGGGCGACCAATGGATGCTTAGAACAGCCTCTGGCTGTTCGTTGCGCCAGAAGGCGAGGTGAACGAATTCATCCCACTCCGGATCCGGCTCCTGCTCGACACGGCGGCGCATCGCATCCGGGTCTTCCGACACGATCTGCGAGTAGGTGTAGAGCTTCACCTCGGGGTGGCGCTCCAGATAAGGACCGGAAATCGTCAGGCTGGTGGCCGGCATGTAATCGGGATTGCGCGACGACTCCACATGGTGCTTGGCACTGGTCGGTTCAAAGCCGACGATATTGAACATGAGGCTGCAGGAGCGGTGCGGCAACTGGTTGCGCACCAGTTTCAGACAGCTTTTCCAGATGCTGTCGAGGTCAAGCGCGCTCTGCAGGTCGACGACCGCGGTATACGAGTCATCAAGGAGTTTGGCTGGGCGTGTACGCAGGTTTGGCATGGCTTGAGTATAGCCATAGCGGTTTTGTTGGCGCTAGGTGAAAACACCTGAAATCAGGTGTTTTCACGGTCCGGCAATACGGACCCCAGTATCTACTATTCGGTGTAATTACAGATGTGACGTTTCAGACCGCCGATTAGGCTGATTCGCATGATTGAGCCATATAAAACTGATGTCATCGTCATAGGCGCCGGGATTGCTGGCGCAGGGGTTGCGGCTGAACTGGGGGGCGGGGTGCGGACGATCCTGCTGGAGCAGGAAGCACAGCCGGGCTATCACACTACCGGCCGCTCAGCCGCAGTGTTTGCCGAGAGTTATGGCGGCGAAACCGTGCGGGCCCTGTCTCGTGCCAGCCGGCCGTTCCTGACACGCCCTCCGGCGGGCTTCACCGACACCACACTGCTGACCCCGCGCGGATTCCTGTTCGTCGCGCGCGAAGATCAACAGGCCACGCTGGCGTCCTTCGCGGATCAGCCGGACATGCGACGCACGGGTCGGCGACTGACGCTGGCCCAGGCCCGGGACTGCATGCCCCTGTTGCGGCCCGAATATCTGGCGGCAGCGCTGCTGGACGAGGGCGCCAGCGATATTGAAGTGCACGCCCTGCATCAGGGCTACTTGTCCCTGTTCAGGCGCAATGGCGGAAAGCTGGCCTGCAATGCCTGCGTGAACGCAATCCGGAAAATTGCGGACGGATGGCAGGTCACCACCACGGCGGGCGTTTATGAAGCGCCACTTCTGGTGAACGCGGCCGGTGCGTGGGCAGAGCAAGTGGGCAGGTTGGCAGGCGTTAGTGGCATCGGCTTGCAACCGATGCGACGCACAGCGGCGCTGGTGGACGTTCCTCCCAGCGAAGGCATGGAGCGTTGGCCGCTGACCATTGATATCGATGAGGAGTTTTACTTCAAGCCGGATGCTGGACGCTTGCTGATTTCTCCTGCCGACGAGACCCCGAGCGAGCCTTGCGATGCAGTGCCCGAGGATCTCGATCTGGCGATTGCGGTGGATCGCATTGAGCGCGTCACAACGCTGGATATCCGGCGCGTGCACAGCCGTTGGGCTGGTTTGCGCAGCTTCGTGGCAGATCGCACGCCTGTGGCTGGCTTTGCCACCGACGCAAGCGGATTTTTCTGGCTGGCAGGACAGGGTGGCTATGGCGTGCAGACCGCACCAGCGCTGTCACGCTTTGCGGCCACGCAGATCCTTGGCCAGGCATGTCCTGCTGATCTGATCGACGCTGGGCTCCATCCGGAAAAACTTTCACCTGCACGGTTTCAAGGTGTCCCTTGAAAGCGCGGCTGGTTTCGTTCGCACCAAGCGAGTGCAGAACAAATTACCGCGTTATTACGGATGCGATGCGCTGTCCTCAACTGGTCTACTGCTCGCATCAAAATTAACCAAGAGAACATCTTGAAACCGCTGACCACTACGCCTGATCCCACTGCGGGATTGCCTGCCGATCTCGTCGAGAATTTTGTCGCGACGGTCGTTGTTCGCAAGCCCTATCTGTTGTTCCTCGGCGAGGCGACGCATTTTTCCCAGGCCAAGACTGCATTCGGATTGCGTGACTGGGCGCCCGAGGCCTGCGTTGGACAATGGTCGCTGCCCGGTTGCAGTGTCAGCCTCGGTCTGCCTGAGTTGAATCCTGCGCAGGCGTTTGCCAAGGGCGCGCGTTCCTTGCTCATTGGCGTAGCGCCGGTGGGTGGACAGGTTTCACCGAGCTGGATTCCCAGTCTTTTCGCAGGCATCGAAGCAGGCCTCGATATCGTCAGTGGCATGCACACTCCGCTTGCAGATATTCCGGGACTGGCGGATGCAGCGAAAGCACGCGGCGTCAATCTGGTTGATGTACGCAGCCCGCCCGCGAATCTGCCCACGGGCACCGGCCGCAAGCGCAGCGGCAAGCGTTTGCTGACGGTCGGCACCGACTGCGCGCTCGGCAAGAAATATACGGCGCTCGCCTTGGCGCAGGGATTGCGTCAGCGTGGCGTCAGCGCGAATTTCCGCGCCAGCGGACAGACCGGCATCCTGATTGCAGGCAAGGGCATTCCGATGGACGCGGTGGTGGCTGACTTCACCGCCGGTGCCGCCGAGTGCCTGTCGCCGGATGCCGCGCCGGATCACTGGGATATCGTCGAAGGACAGGGCTCTCTGTTCCACCCGGCCTACGCCGGCGTCACGCTGGGTCTGGTGCATGGCTCGCAGCCGGATGCGATGGTGCTCTGCCATGACCCGCATCGCACGCACATCGTTGCTGCGCCGGACTATCCGACGCCGTCGCTAAAGGTCGCGATCGAGCATTACGAACTGGCTGCGCGCCTGACCAATCCGGAGGCGCGTGTCATTGCCATCAGTTTCAACACATCGGCGCTGAACGATGCCGAGCGTGACCAGCTGTTCGCGGATACCGAGCGTGAGCTGGGGCTGCCTTGCTTCGATCCCCTGAAGACCTCTCTTGTGAAAGTGCTCGACAGGATTCTGGCCTGATGAAACGCAGCTTCAAAGCCTATGCCCGCTCGTGGCCGATGAACGAGCCCTTCGTGATTGCGCGCGGCGCGCAGACTTCGGCTGACGTGATCGTCGTGGAAATCGCTTACGGCAACGCCGTCGGCAGAGGCGAGGCGGCAGGCGTTCCCTATGCCGGCGAAACGCCGGAGACGATGTTGCAACAGCTGCAGCAGGTTCGCACGTCGATTGAAGAGGGCGTGGACCGTGTTGGCCTGCTGGACCTGTTGCCTGCCGGTGGCGCACGCAATGCGGTGGATGCGGCCCTGTGGGATCTCGAAACAAAACTGACCGGTATTCCAGCGTGGCGCCGCGCAGGCGTGGATCGCGGAGACGCGATCACTACTGCGATCACCATTGGCATTCGCGCATTACCTGAATACCAGAAGGCTGCGCACGCGCTGGCCAGCAACGCCTGGATCAAGATCAAGGTCGACAAGACCGATCCGCTCGGCGCCGTGCGCGCTGTGCGTCTTGCCGCGCCCCAGGCAAAACTGGTTGTGGATGCCAACCAGGCTTGGACCGTTGATGAGCTCAAGCGTCTGACACCGGCCCTGTTGGAGCTTGGAGTCGATCTGCTCGAGCAGCCGGTGAAGGTAGGACTCGACGATGAACTGCGTGGATACAAGAGCCCGATCCCGATTTGCGCAGACGAGTCCATCAACACGATTGATGATCTGCCCAGTCTTGTAGGCCGTTACGACTTCATCAATATCAAGCTCGACAAGACCGGTGGCCTGACCACGGCACTGGATCTTGCGCGCGCTGCACGCAAGCTGGGTTTCCGCTTGATGAGCGGCTGCATGTGCGGTGGCTCACTGGCGATGGCGCCTGCGATGGTGTTGGCGCAGTTGTGCGAGATCAATGACCTCGATGGCCCCATGCTGCAATCGGAAGACTGGCCTGGCGGCATTGTCTACAACCATGGCGTCATGAGCCCACCGTGGCCTGGATTTTGGGGATGAATCATCGTGGTGAAGTGCCGCTTTCACATTGAGGCAGAAGAGGACCCGCTGGTTGCAGTGCGGGTTTTTCACCTGATTTCGGTGCGCAACGCCATGCCCGAGAAATTCAGCTTCGACAAGCGCAGGAACCAGGTACGCATCACCCTAGATCTGCTCTGCCGTGACGAGCCTGCATCGCGTCTTCTCGAGTGCAGGATCCTCAGCATTCCAACCGTCAATCACGTGATGCGCGTGGTATTCCCCAGGGAAGTGACGATGGATGTCGAGGAAACCCCGGCACCCTCATTCTGGATTTAGAAGACGTTCCACCGCGTTCAAGAGGCAACACGATGAAGGCACTCGTCAAGCAGGAAGCCAGGACCGGGCTTTGGCTCAAGGATGTTCCGGAGCCTGAAGTCGGCATCAATGATGTCCTCATCAAGGTCAAGCGCACCGCCATCTGCGGCACTGACATGCACATCTGGAACTGGGATGCCTGGGCGCAGAAAAGCATTCCGGTGCCGATGGTGGTGGGGCATGAGTTCGTTGGAGAGATTGTTGAAGTCGGCTCCAACGTCAACGATTTCCATCCGGGACAGATCGTCTCGGGAGAAGGCCACGTGGTCTGTGGCCGCTGCCGCAACTGCATGGCCGGACGCCGCCATCTTTGCGCACACACCAGCGGCATCGGAGTGAACCGGCCCGGTTCCTTCGCAGAATACGTGGCTTTGCCGATGGCCAACATCTGGGTGCACCGCGACGATATCGATCTGGATGTCGCCGCGCTGTTTGATCCCTTCGGTAACGCCGTGCATACCGCCCTGAGCTTTCCGGTGCTCGGAGAAGATGTCCTGATTGCCGGCGCTGGTCCCATCGGCATCATGGCCGCCGCAGTCTGCCGTCATTCCGGCGCGCGCCATGTCGTCATCACCGATATCAATCCCGAACGCTTGCGTCTCGCCGTCAAGATGGGCGCTACGCGTGGCGTCGATGTGCGCACTGAAAAAATCGCAGATGTGCAGAAAGAGCTGGGCATGAAGGAAGGCTTTGATGTTGGCCTGGAGATGTCCGGCAATCCCTCCGCGTTTCGCGATCTCCTCGACAATCTCTGTCATGGCGCCAAGGTGGCGATGCTGGGCATTCCTCCCGGTGATGTCGCCATCGACTGGAACACCGTCATCTTCAAGATGCTGACGATCAAGGGAATCTACGGCCGCGAGATGTATGACACCTGGTACAAGATGTCGACGATGATCGATTCGGGTTTGGATCTGCGTCCGATCATCACGCATCGCTTGCCCTATGCCGAGTTCGAAGAAGGGTTCAATGCGATGAGCAGCGGCAAGGCGGCAAAGGTTGTTCTTGACTGGACGAAGTAGGGCGAAGCGAGGTTTTTATCGTGAATGATGTTTACCGTGACCATCTGTTGTCCGAGCTCATCGCCATCCGTTCGGCAGGTTTGTACAAGAGCGAGCGGGTGATCGAGACGGCGCAGGATAGCCATGTCGAGGTTTCCGGAAGGAGCCTGATCAATCTTTGCGCCAATAACTATCTGGGTCTGGCGCAGAATGAGGAAGTACGCAAGGCGGCCATGCAGGGCCTTGAGGCCTGGGGCTATGGCATGGCTTCGGTTCGCTTTATCTGCGGCACCCAGACAATACACAAGCAACTGGAAGCGGCCCTGTCGAAGTTCCTCGGAATGGAAGACACCATTCTCTATCCCTCCTGCTTTGACGCGAACGGTGGCTTGTTCGAGACATTGCTGACGGAAGCGGACGCCGTCATCTCCGATGAGCTGAATCACGCCAGCATCATCGACGGCATTCGCCTGTGCAAAGCCAAGCGCTATCGTTACAGCAACAACGATATGGCCGATCTTGAGCAGAAGTTGCAGCAGGCCCGGGCGGATGGCGCGCGCTTCATCCTGGTCTCCAGCGATGGCGTATTTTCCATGGACGGCACGATTGCGCGCGTCGACGAGATCTGCGCGTTGGCCAGCAAATACCAGGCGCTCGTGCACATTGATGAAGCCCATGCCACCGGTTTTGTCGGGCAGGGCGGGCGAGGCACCCACGAGTATCGCCAGTGCATGGGCAAGGTCGACATCATTACCGGCACCTTGGGCAAGGCCTTGGGCGGTGCCAGCGGGGGATTCACCGCGGCCAGCAATGAAATCGTCGAGATGCTGCGGCAGCGATCGCGGCCTTATGTATTCTCGAATACGGTTCCGCCGGTCGTCGTCTCTGGCGCCATCAAAGCGTTGGAGTTGGCGGAGAGTTCCGATCACCTGCGACTCGCATTGAAAAGAAATGGCGATCACTTCCGCAAGGGACTGACGGATGCCGGGTTTGAACTGATGCCAGGCGAACATCCGATCATTCCTGTGATGCTGCACGATGCGGTGATGGCAGCGAAGGTCGCTGAGGCCCTGCTGTCCGAAGGCGTCTATGTCACGGCCTTCTCATACCCGGTCGTACCGAAGGGCAAGGCGCGCATTCGTACGCAGATGTCTGCTGCACACACGCTGGATGAACTGGACCGGGCGATCACCGCTTTCACCGCGGTGAAAAATCGGCTGATGTAAGCGGGCTCTAAGCCCGCTGTGCCTGCGGAATGCCTGCATAGGCGGTTGCCTCGATCTCGACCTTGGCGCCCGGAATCAGCAGGTCACTGACCACGGTCGAACGCGCCGGTGGATGATTCGGAAAGCATTCACGGTAGACGTTGTTGAAGGCCGGGAAATCAGCCTTGTCCGTGATCCACACGCTGACCTTGACGATGGCATCGAGGCCCACGCCAGCTTCCGCGAGGATGGCGCGGATGCGCTCGACCGCCTGTCGTGTCTGCGTGGCAATGTCTTCGGCAACCAGCGCGCCCTTGTCATCAAGACCGAGCTGGCCGGACACAAAGACAAAAGCCCCTGCGCGCACGGCGGGCGTGAGGGGAACGGTGGTTCCGTTGGCGAGAACCATGGGCTTGCCGATGTATTGAATCACTGCCTGTTTCCGTGTTTGAAAAGCCAAAGGCCAGTGTCGGGTAAATCAGGCCCCTGTACATTCAGTGAAAACACCTGATTTACCGTGACACTTCTAGGGCATGAACAGCGTGGCCGGATGCTCCAGCAGGGTCTTGATGGCCTGGATGAACTCTGCGGCGTCATAGCCATCGACGATGCGATGATCGAAGGACGAGGACAGGTTCATCATCTGCCTGGGGACGACGGCTCCGTCGATGATCATCGGTCGCAGTACCATCTTGTTGACGCCGACGATGGCCACCTCTGGCGCATTGATGACGGGCGTGGAGGCGATGCCGCCCATGGCACCGAGGCTGGTAATGGTGATGGTGGAACCACTGAGCTCTTCGCGCTTGGCCTTGCCGCTGCGCGCTGCCTCGGCGAGACGGCGGATCTCGTTGCCGCAACCCCAAAGATCCAGCGTCTGTGCGTTGTGCACCACCGGCACCACCAGACCCTGCGGGGTCTGCGCGGCAATGCCGACATGCAATGCCGAGTGACGGTAGAGGACCCCGGCTTCGTCATCGTAGTTGGCATTGATCTGCGGGAAGCGTGGCGCCAGTTTGATCAAGGCCTGCATCAGGAAAGGCAGTATCGTCAGCTTGCCGCGGGTCTTGCCGTGCAGCGTGTTCAGGTGCTGGCGCAGGGCTTCGAGTTCGGTGACATCGACTTCCTCGACGTAGGCAAAATGCGGGATGCGCTGCTTGGAGCGCTGCATGGCTTCGGCGATCTTGCGGCGCATGCCGATGATGCGGATGGCTTCAACGGTGTCGTTGGCTTGCGGCTTGGCGACGACCGCAGGTGCCGTACTTCGTGGAGCCGCAGCGGACTGGACGTCTTCACGCAGGACACGGCCGCGTGGACCGCTGCCGTTGATGCAGCTGAGATCCACTTTCAGTTCTCTGGCGAGCTTGCGCACCGCAGGAGAGGTCTGGATTTTGAGATGGTGCGTGTCCTGTACCACTTCAACAGGCGGCGGCAATACAGACTTGGCGGTCGTGCCTGCGCTTGCGGCGGTCTCGGCTGCAGCAACAGCAGGTATAGAGGCTTGCTCTGCTCTGGCATCCGTTTCAATCACTGCCAGCACAGCACCGACGGCAATCATGTCTCCCGGTTTTCCACGCAATTCCACAACACGGCCACTGACCGGCGAGGGAATTTCAACAGCCGCTTTTTCAGTCAGCATGTCGACGAGCGGCTGGTCATCCTTGATGACGTCGCCGATCTCGACGCGCCAGGTTGCGATTTCGGATTCGGCAATGCCTTCGCCGATATCCGGCAACTTGAATTGATATTGTCCCATCGCTCAATCCTCCATCACGAGCTTGAGCGCATGCGCGACGCGATGCGGACCGGGGAAATAACTCCACTCCAGCGAGTGCGGGTAGGGTGTGTCCCATCCGGTGACGCGGCGGATCGGCGCTTCCAGAAAGTAGAAGCAGTGTTCCTGCACCAGCTGTCCCAGCTCTGCGCCGAAGCCGGAGGTGCGACTGGCTTCATGCGCGATCACGCAGCGTCCGGTTTTCTGCACCGAGGCTGCAATGGTTTCGATGTCGATGGGGAACAGCGTGCGCAGGTCGATGATTTCCGCGTCGACGCCAGACTCGGCCGCTGCTGCGAGGCAGACATGCACCATCGTGCCGTAGGTCAGGACGGTGACGTCCTTGCCTGGGCGTGCGATGGCGGCCTTGCCGAGATCGATGCGGTAGTAGCCGTCCGGCACTTCGCCCGCAGGGTGCGAGGCCCAGGGCACCAGCGGCTTGTCGTGGTGGCCGTCGAAAGGTCCGTTATAGAGACGCTTGGGCTCCAGAAAAATCACCGGATCGTTATCTTCGATAGCGGCAATCAGCAGGCCCTTGGCGTCATAGGGATTGGAAGGCATCACGGTCTTGAGTCCCGAGATGTGCGTGAAGATCGCTTCGGGACTCTGGCTGTGCGTCTGTCCACCGTGGATGCCGCCACCGCAGGGTGAGCGCACGGTGATCGGCGACCAGAATTCGCCGCCCGAGCGATAACGCAGGCGTGATGCTTCGGAAACCAGTTGGTCAAAGGCCGGGAGGATGTAGTCGGCAAACTGGATTTCCACGACCGGTCGCAGACCGTAAGCGCCCATGCCTACGGCCGCGGCGACGATGCCACCTTCGGCAATCGGTGCATCGAAGACGCGGGTGAGTCCATGCTTGGCCTGCAGGCCCGCCGTGCAGCGGAATACACCGCCGAAGTAGCCGACGTCCTCGCCGAAGACCAGTACATCCGGATCGCGATTCAGCATCACGTCCATTGCAGAGTTGATGGCCTGCACCATGCTCATATTGCTCATGCGCCGATGCTCCGCAGTTCGTCGAGCTGGTTCTGCAGATGCGTGGGCATTTTCTCGAATACATCTTCAAACATGCTCTGCACATCCATTTCCGAGTTTTGCAGGGTGCCGTAGCTTTCGGCTTCCTTGAGCGCGGCGCGGACTTCTTCCTCGAGTTCGGCCGTCAACGCCTGGTGCTGTTCCAGCGACCATTCACCCAGCTTGATCATATGCTGGCTCAGGCGTTCGATCGGATCGCCCAGCGGCCATGCCGAGGCCTCGCTTTCCGGGCGGTACTTGGACGGGTCATCGCTGGTGGAGTGCGGTGCTGCGCGATAGGTATAAAACTCGATCAGCGTCGCGCCGAGATTCTTGCGCGCACGTTCCGCCGCCCATTGTGTTGCGGCGTAGACGGCGAGGAAATCGTTGCCATCGACGCGCAGGCCCGGCAGGCCGTAGCCGAGCGCGCGTGAAGCAAAGGTGGCTTCATCGCCGCCTGCAAAACCCTGGAACGATGAGATCGCCCACTGGTTGTTGACGACGTTGAGAATAACCGGCGCGTGATACACCGCGGCGAAGGTCAGGGCATAGTGAAAGTCGCCTTCGGCGGTGGTGCCATCGCCAACCCAGCTGGCGGCGATGCGCGTGTCTTTCTTGTAGGCTGAGGCCATGGCCCAGCCAACAGCCTGCGGGAACTGCGTGCCGAGGTTTCCGGAAATCGAAAAGAAGCCCAACTCCTTCACCGAGTACATGATCGGCAACTGGCGGCCCTTGAGGCGGTCCCGCGAGTTGTTGAACACCTGGCACATCATCTCCACCAGCGGGCAGCCGCGTGCGATCAACAGGCCCTGCTGGCGATAGCTGGGGAAAAGCATGTCCTTGGGATCGAGCGCAAAAGCCTGTGCAACGGCGATCGCTTCTTCGCCCGTGCATTTGATGTAGAAAGAGGTCTTGCCCTGGCGTTGCAGGCGCATCATGCGGTCATCGAAGACGCGGGTCAGCAGCATGGTGCGCAAACCCTGCCGCAATACTTCTGCCGGCAGCCGGGGATTCCATTCGCCGGTTGCAGTGCCGCTGTCGTCGAGGACGCGGATCAGCTGGTAGGGCAGTTCGCGCAACGCACTTTCGCGGGCGCTTGTATCGGGTCTTGCCACTGCGCCTGCTGGGGGGATGTGCAGATCGCTGAAATCCGGCGTGTCTCCGGGGCGCGCCTTTGGCTCGGGAATATAGAGTTCAAGGTTTGAGTGTGGCGCTGCAACAGGGCCGGGGCGGTTCATGCAACACCTTTCATGGTAGATGGGCCGGCATGCGGTTCCTGCGCGAGACGCTGCAGTGCCAGCGCATCTGCGACCTGGTGTGGTGGGGTGTTTTTGGCTGCGGATTCCCTGAAGATTTCAGCCAGCGTCTGCTCGATGCGGGCAACCCGTTCCCAGACCTCGGCTTCGTTGCCGGTATGCAGGTATTCGGCTGCTGCGCAGATGATGCCGCCTGCATTGATGACGTAATCCGGGGCGTAGAGGATGTGGCGCTGGTGCAAGCTCAGGCCATCTTCGGGTGTCGCCAATTGATTGTTGGCACCGCCCGCAATGACCGTCGCGCGGATTTTGGGGATGGACTGTTCGTTGAGGATGCCGCCCAGCGCGCAGGGCGCGATGACGTCGACGTCCCGGAACAGGATTTCCTCAACCGGGACAATCTCGGCGCCAAATTTCTCCCGCGCCATTTCACAGGCAGCGCGATTGATGTCGGCAACCACCAGCTGGGCTCCGTCTGCGTGCAGGCGCTCGCAGAGATGGCGCCCGACGCTGCCCAGGCCTTGCACGGCGATCCGGAGTCCCTGGACGTTGCGTGTGAGCAGACGTGCCTGGATGGCGGCGAGCATGCCGCAATAGACGCCATAGGCGGTTTTGGGGGAGGGATCGCCGCCAGCGGAATTGCCGCGGCTAGGCAGGCCGCTGACATAGGAAGTGCTGCGGGCAACGCAGCTCATGTCCTTGACGCTGACGCCAACATCTTCTGCGGTGACATAGCGGCCGTTGAGGTTTTCAACAACGCGGCCGAAGGCTTCGAACTGTGCTTCGGTGACGACGTGTCCGGGTTGCCGGATGATGACGGCCTTGCCGCCTCCCAGTGGCAGGCCGGCCACGGCGTTCTTGTAACTCATGCCGCGTGACAGGCGCAGGGCGTCCTGCAGGGCGGCTTCATCATTGTCGTAGAACCATGCACGGCAACCGCCGAGCGCGGGTCCAAGCTGGGTGGAATGAATCGCGACGATTCCGCGCAGCCCGCTGGCGACGTCGGAGAAGTAAGTGACGCTTTCGTGGGCGTCAAAGCTGCGGCTATCAAACATATTTTCTCCAATGCCTCTTGTGATTGGGCTTGGGAATATTTTATTGATGGAGTCGCGGAAAATTGTTCTCAAGTTGATGTATTCGGAAAATTAATGGATAGTTAATTCCTGTATTCGTCACATAAAAGGAATTATGTTTCCAAAAATAGACAGCCTGGATGTGCGCATTCTCGACGTCCTGCAAGACGATGTGACCACGCCGATTGGCGAAATTGCAGATCGCGTTGCTTCGTCAAAAACAGTGGTGTGGCGCCGCATCCAGCGGCTCACCGACAAGGGTGTCATCAAGGCGCGCGTTGCCGTGCTGGACCATCACAAGGTGGGTCTGGGCGTGATGGTGTTCGCCTACGTCAAAATGGCACGCCACAACCGCGATGTGCTGCCAAAGTTCATCGAAGCGGTGAGCGTGTATCCACAGGTGATTGAATGCCACACCTTGATGGGCCACGTCGATTTCCTGCTGAAGATTCTGGTCTCGGGCATCGAGGAATATGAGCATTTCGTCTGGCAGAAACTTTCCCAGATCGATGGCGTGCAGGAAATCAACTCGACCATCTCGATGAGCCAGATGATCAATACGACACGGATGTCGCTGCGACCCAGCCAGGAGCAGGTGGAGCAGGACGGCTAGGCCGCTGGCTGGAACCTCTCAAGCGGCAATTCATCTTTTTGTAGCCATGACGCGAGGGCTTTTCCACGCCTTGCATGGTCTTGTTTCGTTTCCATTCTGCGCAGGCAGAATCCGGATTTCCGTGGCGGGCGCACCCGCTTGGAGCATCTGGCACGAAAGCCGCATTTATTTCTGTGCAGGCTTAAGGGGAAACACCTGATTATTTCGAAAATCGCAACGTGACAGAAATATTCCTACACAATTTTTCCTCGCGAACTTTGCATCTTCTGCTCCCCGCAACCCAAAGGTAGCTGGCCATGATTTCAAGCCGTTCAATTTATCGCCCGATGGGCGTCAGTACACGAGTTCTCATTTCAGCGGCCGGGTTCATGGCGATGACCATGATCGGCTGCGTGGCGTATGCCGCTACGGTCTCGAATGTCTCTGCCGAGAGCCAGCGCTGGGTCGTGGCCCAGGCCGACTCGCAGAAGCGGGTGGATACCCTGTCGCAGCAGCGTAATGACCTGTCCGACAATTTCCGCGCGACCCTGCGCGAGACCGAGGGCATCAAGCTCTACATCCAGCAGCTGAATGCGCAGATCCAATCGCAGGCTGGCGAGATGGAGGTCATCAAGAACGAAACGCGCGAGATCGAACGCACCTCGGTCGACATTCTTCCACTGATGACGAACATGCTTTCGTCCTTGGAAAAACTGGTTTCCCTTGACATGCCGTTCCTGCGTGAAGAACGCCTGACCCGGGTGCAGAAACTCAAGGACATGATGCCGCGCGCGGACGTGACCGTTTCCGAAAAATATCGCCGCATCGTCGAGGCCTACCAGATCGAAATGGAATACGGCCGCACCATCGAAGCCTATACCGCGGATGTGAAGGGCAAGGCGGTTGATGTCCTGCGCGTCGGTCGTGTTGCACTGCTGTACCAGACCGCCGATGGCAAGGAAACGGCGTATTGGGACCAGCAGAAGAATGGCTGGGTGGTGGACTCCCATTATTCCGATGGGGTGAAGGCGGGACTGAAAGTTGCACGCAAACAAACGTCGCCGGATTTGCTGGTGGTTCCGGTGATCTCCGCCAGCAAGGGTGGTTAAGTCATGAAACAAATCAAATCATTTGTAGTGGGTTTTGGCCTGATCGCGGCGAGCGCTTCGGTATTCGCGGCAGGCGATGCCAGCCCGGCTGCGGCACCTGCGCCAGCGGTAACGGGTCGTTCACTCGATCAGCTGCTCGAAAACATTCGTAATTCCGATCTTCGCGACGATGCCGAGAACAAGGCACGCGAAGCACGCTTTGCCGCTGATCGCGAAGGCCAGGCCAGGTTGCTGAAGGAAGCCGAAGCCGAGAAGGCGGTTCTGGAAGCCAAGGCAGCCGCGCTGGCCAAGCAGTTTGAAGCCAACGACAAGCAGATCGGTGATCTGACCCAGGCGCGCGATGCCAAGGCCGGCAACCTTGGCGAACTGTTCGGCGTGCTGCGCCAGACCGCCGGTGATTTCGCCACGGTCGCGCGTAACTCCATGCTCAGCGTCGAACTGAAAGGGCGTACTGCGGAAATCGATCGCCTGGCGCAGACCAAGACGATGCCGCCGATGGAAGACCTGCAGCGCTTCTGGTACGACATGGCGCAGGAAATCGCGGAGAGCGGCAAGGTCAAGCACTTCAATGCCACGGTCGTTGCCCAGAGCGGCGAGAAGAGCCAGCAGTCGGTTTTGCGCGTGGGCCCTTTTGTTGCGATCTCGAACGGACTCTTCCTCGACCATGCCACCGGCGCCGATTCCTTCTCGGTCCCGGCGCAACAACCACCATCGCACTTCCGCAAGATCGCCAGGAGCTTCGAGGAGGAGACTGAGGGTTACCACATGATGGTGGTGGACCCGACGCGCGGTGTCCTGTTGTCGCTCTACTCGCAGCGTCCCGGCTTTATTGATCGTATCGAAATGGGCGGCTGGGTCGGTTATCTGATTCTGGCAGTGGGTTTTGTTGGCGCAATCCTCGGCATCTTCCAGTTCGCGTTCCTGACGCAGTTGGGGGGCAAGATCAATCAGCAGCTGATGAATTTGGGCCGTCTCACCGAAGACAACCCGCTGGGTCGCGTGCTGCTCTCCTTCAAGGGCAAGAATGCCGTTGCGGCAGGTGACGATGTAGAAGTCGTCGAACTGCGTATCGCTGAAGCCGTACTCAGGGAACTGCCACCGGTTCAACGCATTCAGCCGTTCCTGAAACTTGCCGTCGCCGCCGGTCCTTTACTGGGTCTGGTCGGCACGGTGATCGGCATGATCGAGACCTTCCAGGTCATCACCGAATCCGGTTCGGGTGATCCGAAGCTGATGGCTGCGGGTATTAGTCACGCCATGATCGCGACCGTCCTGGGTCTGTCAATCGCGATCCCGCTGCTGTTCCTGAACTCCGCCCTGAACTCACGCTCGAAGAAAATCATTCAGGTCCTGGATGAGCAGAGCACCGGCCTGCTGGCTGAAATCCTGGAAGCGCGTCGTGCTTGATGCCCTGCTAGCCCCCTTCAATGCAGTCGGCGACCTCGTAGCCGCCGGCGGCATGCTGGTCGGCTGGATTTTTGCGGCGGGTCTGTTGCTGTGGATGCTGGTGATTGAACGCTGGTGGTTCTTCAGCAGACGGCTGCCCGTTTTGGCTGAGGCCTCATTGCATATCTGGCGCAACCGCCCCGAGCGTCATTCCTGGTATGCCCACCAGATCCGCCTGAAGATGATCTCGCGCCTGTCGGCGGAAATGAACGCCAACATGCCGATGCTGAAAGTACTGGTGCCGCTTTGTCCGCTGCTGGGACTGGTCGGCACGGTGCTCGGCATGCTGGAAGTCTTCGACTCGATGGCAATCCTCGGATCGGCCGATGCGAGATCCATGGCCAGCGGCGTCTCCAAGGCGATGAACTGCACGCTGACCGGTCTGGCCGTCAGCATCAGCGGCATGTATCCCGCGTACTACTTCCACAACCGGATTCGTCGCCAGACTGAATCCCTGTCCGATCAGTTCGAGTACTAAGCCATGCGCCTTCGTCGATATCGGGAAGAAGAAGACGCCAGCGAGACCGGCATTGATCTGGCGCCGATGCTGGATTTTGTCCTGAACCTGCTGATCTTCTTCATCATCACCGCGGTGTTCGTGAAAGAGACGGGCCTGACGCTGAGCCGTCCCGCGCCCAGCAACCAGGAACAGAAGAAGATGGACGAGAAGGGCACCCTGTTCATCGCCGTGCACAGCGACGGCACCATCTCGATCGACAAGCGCGTGATTGATCCGGCAGCGGTGCGTGCGAACGTCGAACGCTTTCATGCCGAGAAGCCGGAGGGCCCGGTGGTGGTTGTGGCCAATACCAAATCGCCAACGGGCGTGCTCGTTCGCGTGATGGACAACGTGCGGCTCGGCGGCGTTTCCAACGTCTCGATTGCGCCTTCGTCCTCGGGAGATTGAATCAATGCGTGGACGTAACCATCAGGAAGAAGAGGACGGCCACGGCATCGATCTGGCGCCGATGCTCGACTTTGTCTTGAACCTGCTGATCTTCTTCATCATCATCACTTCATTCATCAAGCAGCCGGGCGTCAAGGTCACCAAGCCTGAAGCGGTGACGGCAGAGCACAAGGACAACGGCAACATCATCATCGCAATTCGCGCGAACGGTGATATCTGGATGGATCGCAAGAAGGTGGCATTGCCTGACGTGCGTGCACTGGTTGAACGCATGCACGCCGAGCGCCCGGAAGATACCGTGATCATCGCGGCGGACAAGGATTCGCAATCCGGCATGGTGACCAAGATCATGGATGAGGTGCGTGGCGGCGGCATCCAGACCGTGTCGATCGGCGCACTGGGGCAGGAACAATGAATGCCCCGAATCTTGATATGGATGTGATCAAATCCGGCTTCATGCGATTTGCAGCGCCGCTGGCGGTCTCGCTGGTCATCATCATCGGCATGTTCTGGGTTCTGCATGCACTGATCTCCCACGGCAAGGGCATGGGAGAAAAATCCGAGAACATGCAGACGATTGATTTCGTGCGCCTGAACCGTGCCTTCGAGCTGGAAACCAAGGTGCGTACGCCGCCAAAGATGCCGGAGAAACCGCAGCCGGCGCCGTCGACTCCGACGCAGCAGATCCAGGCCGTGTCCGCGCCCACGCCAACGGCTGTCAGCATCAGCAATATGTCGCTGGAGAATACGACTTCGGTGAAAGCGGGTTTTGGCCTGTCGAATGGCGATGGCGAATACCTGCCGATCGTCAAAGTGGCGCCGATGTATCCACCCGGCGCCCAGGAGCGCGGGCAGGAAGGCTGGGTATTGCTTGAATTCACGGTAACCGAAAGTGGCAGTGTCACCGATGCCGTCGTCGTTGAATCGCAGCCGCCCGGCGTGTTTGATGAAGCCGCCAAGCGTGCCGTCCTCAAGTTCAAGTACAAGCCGCGTGTTGCCAACGGCAAGGCGATTGCCGTGCACCACATCCAGCATCTGATCTCATTCAAGATGGATAAGAAGTAGCCATGCACATCCTTCGCTATCTCGCGCTTGTGCTGTGCATGGTGCTGATCTCGCTGCAGGCTTCCGGCGGCGACGACAAGAAGAAACCGGTCAAGCCGCCGACCAAGCAGACCCAGGTGATTCGCGCGGAAGTCTATAAAAAGATGGACGTCGCGCAGAAAGCCTACGAAGCCAAGGATTATGCCGCTGCGTTGACGGCGCTCGACGGGATCAAGGCCGGTTACGACAAGCTGAACGATTACGAAAAAGCCATGCTGTGGAATATGTATGGCGCCACGTTCTATGCCAAGAACGATACACGCAGTTCGATTGCGGCTTATATCAGCGTGCTGCAGCAGAAGAACTTGCCTGAGGCCTTGCAGCAGGGTGGCCTGCAGACTCTCGCGCAGCTGTATTTCATCGTCGAGGATTACGACCGCGCCATCGCCGTGGTGAAGAAGGGGATGACCGTCACGGATCATCCGCCGCCGGATTCCTATGTGCTGCTGGCCCAGGCCTATTACCAGAAGAAAGACTACGCACGGTCCGAGCAGAACCTGCTGGAAGCCATGCGCATTGCCAAGGAGCAGGGCGCTACGCTGAAGGAAAACTGGCTGGCCTTGCTGCGTGCGGTCTTCTACGAGCAGAAGCAGTACGTCAAATCGGCTAAGACACTGGAGATCCTGATCGCGCTGTATCCCGAGAAAGAATCGTACTGGCAGCAGCTTGCGGGCATGAATGGCCTGCTCGAGAGACAGCAGGAGCAAATGAATGTGCTGCATGGCGCGTATCGTGCCGGACTGCTCAAGAACGAAGGGGATCTGCTGAACCTTGCACGCCTGTACATGGTGCAGAACATTCCTTATCCGGCGGCACAGCTGATCTACAAGGGCATGGCGGCGAAGACCATCAGGGTCAATGCCGACACGCTGGAGCTTTACGCACAGGCTTTGGTCATGTCCCGCGAGTACAAGCACCAGATTCCGGTACTGAAGAAACTCACCGAGCTGACTGGTGAGTCCAAGCATTATGTATTGCTGGCGCAGGCTTACTTCCAGATTGATCAGTGGCCGGAGGCGGCTGGCGCTCTCAGGGCCGCGCTCAAGGCCAGGAACGTGACCAAGGCGGCAGAGATTCAGGTGCAGTTGGGCAATGCGCTCTACAACGCCGGCAAGCTGGAAGAGGCGCGGGACGTCTTTGCGATTGCTGCCAAGAATCCGAGCACCGCCCAGTCCGCCGAGAGCTGGGTCAAGTTTGTGGGAACCGAAATCCAGACCAAGCGGGCGCTGGGAAAGCTGTAATGGAAGCGGTCGATTGAGGTTGAATCTGTCGAAAGCGCTTTTGCCGATCCTGCTGGCGCTGGGAATATTTTCGGATACCGCATCAGCGGTCGTCGCGCCCACATGGCCTGCTGATGACTCGCAGCTGGTTTTCGCTGCGCGTCTCAAGGACAAGCCGGTGGGTAGCCTGGCCTATGATTTCAGGCAGACCCCTGAAGGCCTGGTCGAGCAGCGGGTGGAGCATCTCGAATTCAGCAAGTATCTGGTGAGGATCGTGCTGGACCAGACCACCATCAGCACCTGGAGCGGGCAGATACTGCAGGCAATTTCAGCGTCCACGGTGCTCAAGTCCTCGCTCAAGGACATGACGCTTTTGTTCAAGGGAACTCGCACCGCCAACGGCGTGCTCAGGATTACAGATGCTGATGGCAAGGCCAGCGAAATTCCTGGCGATGCATGGCCCTTGTCGTTTTCAAACCGGGCTTCGGTTTCTCATGCGAAGTTCTTTGAACTGAGCAAGGGCGAAAGCGTTGTCCTGCAAGTCAAGCCATCAGGGATGCAGATGGTGGAGGCCGATGGCAATTCACAACCATGTGAGCGGATTGAGGCGACGCTGGAACAGAACGGCAAGAAATCCGAAGCCATGCTCTGGTATGACGCCCAAGGCAGGCTCTGCGCAATTCAGTACAAGACCAATATCGGAATTGTCGATTACATCCGGACTAGGGCGCGGTAAAAGTCCGGATCAACCCCAGAACGCAGGCCAGGGCACTTGCATGTTGCCGCGTTCGTAGACGATGCCGCCGGGCCAGTCTTCAGCCAGCAGAAAGGCGCCATCGAGATCATTGATCTCGCAGAGCTGTGCCAGCACCATGGCCGGTGCCATCGCCAGCGAGGAGCTGACCATGCAGCCGCTCATCAGCCGGAAACCGTGGCGCTGCGCAGCGCGTGCAAGCTCAAGCGCGGCGGTGAGGCCGCCACATTTATCGAGCTTGATGTTGATGAAATCATAGCGCCCGACCAGGCGCGGCAGATCCTCGACGGTGTTCAGCGATTCATCGGCGCAGATCGGAATCGCGCTCCATTCCTTCGACAGGTTCTCATCCTTGCCCGCTGCGAGCGGCTGTTCCAGCAGGTCCACCTGATGCTCGAGCAGCGCGGGTGCGAAGCGCGCGAGATCATCAAGAGTCCATGACTGGTTGGCGTCGACGATCAGGCGCGCGCGTGGTGCACCGCGGCGTACGGCAGCGACGGCGGCAATCGGATCATGCCGATCAACCTTGATTTTGATCCAGGGGTAATGAGTCAGTGCACGCGCCGCAGCCTCGTAGGCCTCAGGCACGCGAATGCCGATGGTGACGGCGCTTTCCACCGGGTTGCCGGTTTTCACGCCGGCGCGTGCCCATGCGCGCATGCCAGTCTGTTTGGCCTGCAGATCCCACAGCGCGGCATCAATGGCGTAGCGTGCGCCACCAGCTGGCAGCAACTTCAGCAGGTCATGGCGCGTGGCGCCGGACTCAATGGCCTGGCGTACCTGCTCGACCTGTGCCGTCATCGTTTCCTGCGTTTCACCCAGATAGGCAACGCCTGCGGATTCGCCACGACCGACCTGGCCTTCGGCTTCAATCTGGACCACGATCACGTTGGCCACCGTGCGCGATCCGCGCGCGATGACGAAAGGTTCCTTCAGCCGCCAGCTGCGCGACTGCACGGTGAGCCGCTGTTTCATGCCGAGAGCATACGATCGATCAAGGGCTGCAGCGTGGTCTTGAGTGGATCGAAGGCAGGCACACCCAGACGCTGCTCGGCATCGGCGAGTGTGCGCAGGCGGGTGGCTTCATCCATCTTGTCGGTGATGAGACTGACGCCGACCAGGCGGATGTTGGGATTGGTCAGGGCACCGGCGCGCAGATAGGCCTGCGTCGCCAGTTCAAGACTGGGCGTCGGGAAAGCCGGCAATGACTTGATGCGTGAAATCGCAGGGTCATGGCACAGCACGATGGCATCGGGTTGCGAACCATGCAGCAGGCCGAGGGTGACACCGGCGTAGGCAGGATGGAACAGCGAGCCCTGGCCTTCAACAATATCCCAGTGGTCGGCATCGGCATCCGGTGACAGCACTTCGGCTGCGCCCGCGCTGAAGTCGGCGACGACGGCATCCATCGGCAGGCCGGAGCCCACGATCATGATGCCGGTTTGCCCGGTGGCGCGGAAATCTGCCTTGACGCCGCGCTCGCGCAGCGAATTGGCGATGGCCAGTGCCGTGTACTTCTTGCCAAGCGCGCAATCGGTGCCAACTGTCAGCAGGCGCTTGCCGCTGCGCTTGCGGCCGGTGCCGGTGGGCAGGCCGGCTGGCGGATTGCGCACGTCGACCAGTCGCACCCCGCGTGTCTGTGCCAGCGCGGCGAGACCCGGAACGTCGGACAGTGAATCGTGCATGCCGCTGACAATGTCGAGGCCGGCGTCAACCGCTGCGCGCAGAACCGGAATCCAGTTTTCAGCGATGCGTCCGCCCTTGGGTGCGACGCCGATGACCAGGGAGCCACAGCCTTTGGCGGCCGCTTCGGCCGGGGTCATTTCAGGCAGGCCGAGGGTGACCTTGCAGTCGGGCAGGCGCAGTTGCCCCAGGCAACGCGCCGGTGCCCAGTCGCGCAGGCCGAAGGCGGTCTTGGCGCGTTGGTCGTGATCCGCTTCGCCAAGAAACAGCAGGTAAGGACCGCGCAGCGTCACGACGGTGGCGTTGTTCGAGTGGGTGACCGAGGAAACGTTCATGAAATGACTCGTTTAAATGTTGGGCGTAGTAAACCAACAAGACCGGGTGCCGCCTATACGCAGATTCACTGGTTTTTGGCAGATGCGATAAGGTGAACTGCCAGTATTTCCTCGGATGACAAGCGCGGCGTCTCCTGCGAGATTGGCTCCTGAAACCTTTAAATAAAAAGCCGTCATGAAAATCTTTATTGCCACCCTGGCTACCGAAACCAACACCGCAGCGGTAGTGCCGACCGGCCGCGTCGACTTCGAGGCCGTGGGTGTCTACCGCGGCGATGGCAGCGTCAAGGCACCGACCGGCATTGGTGTTTTCCATGCTGAACTGCAAAGGCTGGCGGCAGCCGATGGCCACACGGTGGTCGAGAGCATCGCGACTTTCGCCCAGCCTGCGGGTACGACGCTGCGAGCGATTTACGAGGAATATCGCGAATGCCTGCTGGAGGATCTCAAGGCGGCCTTGCCGGTGGATGCCGTGCAACTGACTCTGCACGGCGCAATGGTTGCGCAGGACTATGACGATTGCGAGGGTGACCTGCTTGAACGCGTGCGTGAGATCGTTGGGCCCAAGGTGCCGATCGGTGCTGAGCTGGATCTTCACTGCCACTACACCGCGCGCATGAAGCAGCACGCCGACATCATCATCGCGTACAAGGAATATCCGCATACCGATGTGATCGACCGTCTGCGCGAGCTGTATGCACTGCTGATGCAGCAGGCCGCTGGAAAGATCAGGCCAACAACCGCAGTCGTGGATTGCCGCATGATGGGGATCTGGCACACCACGCGCGAGCCGATGATTTCCTTCGTCAAGCGCATGCAGTCTTTTGAGGGTAAGGATGGCGTGCTGTCGGTCTCGCTCGGTCACGGTTTCCCCTGGGGCGATGTGCCGGAATGTGGTGCCAAGCTTTGGGTGGTGACGGACAATGATCTCGCCAAAGCCGAAGCAGTGGCGCAGCAGTTGTTCCGCGAGTTCTGGGAATTGCGTGCGCTGAGCTACGAGCCGCCCATCTCGATTGCCGCGGCACTGGCAGAAGCCAAGGCCGCAAAGCAGGGCCCATACGTGCTGGCCGATGTTGGTGATAACGCCGGCGGCGGCGCGATGAGCGACAGCACTTTCGTGCTGCAGGAAATGCTGGATGCGGGCATCGGCAATGCGGTGATTGGCAGCTTCTGGGACATGGGCGCGGTGGCGATCTGCAAGAGCGCGGGCGTGGGTGCGGAAATCACGCTGCGTATCGGCGGCAAATGCGGACCGCTGTCCGGCAAGCCAGTGGATCTGCCGGTGACGGTGCGTGCCATCGTTGAGAATCATGGCCAGAGTGGGTTGGGTGCGCGCCGTCCGCTGGGCACCGGGGTTTGGGTGCGTACCGCAGGCGGGATTGATATCGCGCTGAACACGGTGCGCTCGCAGGTGCTGTCGCGTGAGTGCTTCGAGGGGCTGGGCATCAGCCTGGTCGACAAGCAGGTCATCGTGGTGAAGTCGGCACAGCACTTCCACGCGGAATTTGGTCCCATCGCGGAGAAGGTCCTGTACATGGGAACGCCGGGCTCGACCTCGCAGGCGTTCGCGGAGATGATGTTTACCAAGCGCGACAACCAGTTCTGGCCGAGGCTGGAAAATCCCTGGCAGTGAAGACGGGCATCGCTTGTCGAGAGCAGTGATTTGGAAGTGATTTAGAATTGCGGCCATGAAGATGGCCACGATCCCGACACCTGATAACGCTGTTGCCACGCTGCGGCTCTGGGATGGCAGCCTGGAGATGGGCAGTGACTGGGCGGTGTGGCGTGGCAGTGTTGGCGATACCTCGGCGCACCAGCATTTCGCGGCGCAGGCGGTGTGGTCGGAGAATCCACTGACCGTGATGGATGAGGCCGCGCTTGAGCGTGTTGCCAAGACCATCCTGATTGAACCGCATGCCGTGCATCGACTGATGCCAGCCGAGCGGGCAACGATCCTGTTTATCGAGCCGCGTCGCGTCCCGGCGGCAGATCTGCCTGCATCGCTGATGGCGCAACTGCGTGATCACGCCACGCGAGCTGCGCATTTACCGGTGGCATCGTCGGCTCGCAGCAGCTTCTGGCAATCGTGGCTCACTTCAGAAAATGCTGAGGCGTCTGCCGATCCATGGGAAGACACGGTGCGCGAGGTGATTGACCGACAACTGGGCGAAGGGGCCTTGCATCTTGCCGATATCGCCCGGCATGTTCATCTGTCACCAGAACGTTTCCGTCATTTGTTTCCAGCGCGTATCGGCATGTCGTTCCGGCGTTTCGTCTTGTGGCGCCGCCTGCGCTGTGCGGCGCAGGCTTTGGGCGAGGGCCGCGATGCCACCGCGGCCGCGCATCGCGCCGGATTTTCCGACGCGGCGCATTTCGCGCGCACCCTGCGTTCGACCTTCGGCGTTACGGCGATGCAGAGTTTTCGGCGCTAGCCGTGCTTGTTGCAGGTTGCCGGCGGAATGGCTGCAACAGCTGTCCAAAATAATCGCGTGGATAATCGGGCTGGTTGCCGATGCCAAAGTCTCCGGGGCCGAATCGTGTTTGCGGCTCGAACACGGCGGTCTTCAATAAATGATCCCACAGCGTGGTGAACAGGCCAAAGTTGACGTCGCCAACGCCCGCCCATTTTTGATGATGAAAACGGTGGACGGGTGCCAGTGCCAGCAGGTGACGCAGCATGCCGATGCGCATGTCGACGTTTGAATGTTGCAGCAGCAGTTGCAGGCCAATCGCAAAGGCGAGCAGGGCAGCGATGTCCTGCGGCATGCCGAGCAGGATCAGCGGGGTTGTCCCCGCCGCGGTTTCAATCAGCTGATGCAGTGGATGTTTCAGCAGGCCATTGAAACCGTAGAAGCGCGTGACCGAGTGGTGCACGGCGTGGAAGCGCCACAGCAGGGGCCAGCGATGGCTCAACCAGTGCATCAGCGTGATTCCACAATCTGCAATCAGCACGGCCATGAGCAACTGCACGCCCATGGGCCATTGTGATGGCCAGATGCCGCTCCAGGGTAAAAGCGTCGTCAGCAGGGGCAATGCCAGCACACCAGCAAAGGCGCTGGCCTCATTGACCAGCGCATGCATGAGGTCACGGCCCATATCGTTTTGCGAATGGTTCCAGCTTTGCTCATAAGGTACAGCGCGCTCTGCCAGCAGCGAGACGATGATGGCGACCATCAACAGGCCAATCAGCCAGTGATGGGGCAGGCCCGCGGAGATCATCGCAATCGCCGAGCCGATGAAGACCAGCAGCATCGCGGGTGCGTAAGTGACACGCAGCAGGTTTCGGAGAACAGGGGCCATGCGGGACATTCCTGGGGTTGCGGGCAAAGTGCCTGGGGATTCAGCATGATGGCTGACGCCTTTCGAGGCTTGAATGTTTCGGCTGAGCAAGCTTTCAAGACCGTTCCAGATTCATCATTGAATCGGTTTAGACCCTGAAATGTCACAAAACCTCAATAAGATGCCGCGCGTTCTGTGCAGAGCAATCACCTGAGGGCAGGGAGTGAAGTTTGTCTGGCTATTGATTGCTGCGGTATTCGCCGTGGCCATGATCGGGTTCAATGGGTCAGATTCCCCCAGTGTCGGTGCCGCATCGACGGCAGTTGCTCCTGTAAAGCCTGCGCCGGTCCCGGTGAACGATCAACTGCGTCGCGCAGGAACCTGGCTGGTGGACCGCCAGGGGCGCGTCGTTATTCTCCACGGTGTCAACGCAGTCTGGAAGCTGGCGCCCTACGTGCCACCTGATTCGGTGCACGGGTTCTCGGATGCCGATGCCGACTGGTTATCCGACCACGGGTTCAACGCGGTACGCCTGGGCGTGCTGTTTGCCGGGGTGATGCCGCACCAGGGATTGATCGATTACGGCTATCTCGAAAAAATCGATCGTGTGGTGAAGCTGCTGGCGTCGCGGGAAATTTACGTGATGCTGGATTTCCACCAGGACCTCTATGGTGATGCCTATCGTGGCGAAGGATTTCCTGCGTGGACCCTGCGGCCGGCGCGATTCGATGCGGTGCTGCAGGCGGGTTTCCCGCTCGGGTATGTCACGCCCAGAGTCAGTCGCGCCTTTGACGGGCTCTGGGATAATGTGGATGACATTCACGATGACTTTCGCGATGCCTGGGTCGCTGTTGCCAAGCGCTGGAAAGACCAGGACTACCTGCTGGGTTATGACCTGATCAACGAGCCCTGGAGCGGTAGCAGTTGGCCTGCCTGCGCGCGACCGGGAGGCTGCCCCAATTTTGAGAGCAACAAGCTGCAGCGCCTGTATGAGCATGTGATTGCCGGAATACGCGAGGTGGATCCGCATAATATTGTCTGGATCGAGCCGCAGGTGCTGTTTGAATTTGGCGCCCGCTCGCATCTGGGCACGCGGCCCATCCTGGACGACCAGATCGGCTTCTCATGGCATAACTACTGTATCGCCGCCACACTGATGCAAGCCTACGGCGTGAAGGAGTCTGCCACCTGTGCGCGCCTTGAAGAGCGTGTGGATCAGCACGCGGCCGAGATTGTCTCGCGCATGCAATGGGCCAGCCTGCTGACCGAGTTTGGCGCCAGCGATGATCTGCCGGATATCCGCCGCGTCACCGCCAATGCGGACCGCAACATGGTCGGCTGGACCTACTGGTCCTACAAGAACTGGGGCGATCCCACCACGCAGGCGCAGGGCTCCGGCGCTCAAAGCATGTTCAGGGATGACACTGAACTGGCCTCCGTCAAGCTGGCCAAGCTGGCGATCCTGGAAAGACCTTATCCGCAGGCCATCGCTGGTGTTCCGATCTCGTTTGGTTTCGATGACAAGGCCCGCGTGTTCTCGCTGGAGTATTCCACCCGGCTTGCGTCCGGCAGGCCCGCGCCAAAGAAGCTGCAGACCAGGATTCATGTTCCAGGCTTGCATTTTCCCAACGGCTACCGTGTCACGGTGCAGGGCGGTCATGTTGTTTCACCTGCCCAAGCAAAAAATCTTTTGATCGAGGCGGATGAGGGCGCTGCTCGCGTCGAGTTACGTGTGACAGCGAACGAAAAATAAATTTTTTAGTTCTTATTGATCAGTCAGGAGGTCTGTGCCTCTGTCGTAATTTCGACACGAGAAATTCACAGAGAACTTGGGTATCGCTGTTTCTATTCTGTGCATAACAGTAAAAATATCTTGTCGAATCAGTGCTGCTTATTGGATTGGGCAAATAATCATCGAATATATACTCGCTGTCACAATCCAGTGGCAGGATGACCGTCAAGCCGCGATCAATCCTTCAATGTCAATTGAAATTTATCGTGTGCATGAACAGTGGGGATCGTAATGATCGAACAGAAAACCGACCTCGTGATTCGCTCCGGATCCATTATTGTGCAGCGCCTCTTTGACGTGGCCTATGCCATCGATCTGGAAAAGGCAGAGAGCCTGTGGTCCCAGCGTTCGCAGACCGGCAGCAGTCGCCGTCGTTTGACCGCTGCACCCGGAAAGGCCATTGCCTTTGGTGTGCCGCCAGTCGTTCTGATGCTGGACTCTGTTCAATTTGTGACCGACCAGAAATCGGAGATCGCCTCGGTTACCGCAAGGCTCTATGACTTCGGGGTGATCTGTATCGCGGTTCACGTGCCGGTAGCCGACTGCGAATGGACTGAATACTCCAGGCGACTGGAAAGTATCGACAGGGTTATTGGACACTCCGCCAATACCGATCTGTGGGCCAATATCCTCGAATCACTTCTGGATTTGTTATCGGCAGCCCTGCAAAGGCCGAACCAATCGCATTTGCAGGAAGACTACCTTCTGGCCGTTGTGCATCAATGGAACGAACCTGTCACCGCGGCGGATTTGATGGATCGCGTGGAGCTGGCTCCGGTGCTGTCCGGTGACAAGCGCGTGCTGTCAGAGGGCGCCCGGCGCGATCTGATGCGGCACCGGTTTTCATACTACGAGGATGACCTGGTTGTATTGACCTGGGACCGCGCATTGATCTACGAGCCTCGCGGTGATTCCGATGTCGCCGATATCCTCGAAGTGGCCAACGCACAGCTCCTGGAAATGCGTTATTACGACGAACTGCTCGATGATGAGCTTCCCAGAATGTACGACCTGGTCGAGGAAACGCGCCGCTCGGCATACCTGATGGCACCCCGGCGTTTCGCCAATCTCGCCAGGCGCCTGTACACCCTGGTGGCTGAAGTGACGGAGCTCACCGAGAAGGTCGATAACGCGCTACAGGTGACCGAGGACGTGTATCTGGCGCGCATTTATACCGCGGCCATCGAGTTATTCCGCGTGCCCAATGTCAGTGGCGCGGTCGATCGCAAGCTGGCCATCGTGCGTGATACCTACGCAGCGCTGTATGACGAGTCTTCCGCCAGTCGCGCGGAGCTTCTGGAAATCACGATCATCGCGCTGATCGCCGTTGAGATCGTGCTCGCGCTGTTACGGCACTAAAGCAACACGACCCTAGGGATGCGCGTTCAGCGCCTGATCCATCGGTGGCGGAATCGCAAAGTCATCCGACAGTTGCTTGATGAGTTCGCGCTGTCGTCCGGATGACACCAGTTGCTCCGGTGTCTTGCCGCCAAACTCATGCATGTGATGCGTTTTGAACCAGCTGATGGCGTCGTCGGCATCCGCGAGTAAAAGCGATGCAGAACTCATCACCTTGAGGGTGGCTTCCATGAAATGCTGAAGCTGTGGTGATTGCCGCAGATTCGCGGAATGTGCAGGATCAACGTGCGCGAGTTCCAGCAGATCGAGCAGGTTGTAGCCAAACGCATCAGCAAAACGTGTGGCGGAAATTTCTGTTCGATCAGCAAAGCGAAGCTTGTGAAACAGAAAATCGAAATCAACTCTACGCGACGATTTGAGCGCCAAGTCCATTTGCATTCCCCATTTTCTGCGGTGCGAAAACGTAGCACATGACATTTACGCATGTCATGTGTACGTAGGGAAAACGCTCGTCCAGTGTGAGTGTTGATCGAACAGAGTGACGGTGTCTTGAGCATTGGCGCACTTTTGTGCTCTGTGGTCGTCTGAAGATATGCCTGTTGTAGCCACTCACGCTGTACCAGTTCACGGGCGGCATTCAGCCCAAAGCAGACGTTTGCGGTGCATCAAATATGTCTGTAAAACTGTGGCTCATTCATCTGAAGAATGCTTGAAGCGATGACTCTGCAACGTACTGCAAGTTCGATTGGGGAGGTTTTGCGGGTCTTCCTTCATTTAGGGCTGACCTCGTTTGGCGGTCCAATCGCTCATTTGGGCTATTACCATCGCGAATTTATCGAGCGTCGCCGCTGGATCGACGAGGCACGTTATGCTCAGCTATTAGCGCCCTGTCAGTTCCTGCCTGGCCCCGCCAGCACTCAGTTCGGGTTTTCTGTTGGGCTGCTACAAGCGGGTTGGCGCGGGGCCCTGATTGCGTTCTGCGCGTTCACTTTGCCATCGGCGCTGCTGATGTATGCCTTTGCCGCATCTAGCGCACCTCCCAACGGTGTGTATGGCGAAGCTGCCCTGCATGGATTAAAGCTAGTGGCAGTAGCCGTTGTAGCGCAAGGCGTTGTAGCAATGGCGCGAACGCTCACGCCAGATTGGCCGCGTATGTTGCTGGCGTTAGTTTCCCTGGGACTAATGCGCATACTTCCTCCAACCATTTCGCAGCTCACCGTCATTGCATTGGGAGCGGCAGTTGGGCCTTTGATCTGTCGTGCAATCAGTCCTAGAACTGGGGCGACACTGGCCCTGAACTATGGCCCGGGAATTGGAGCTGCACTGCTATTGCTGTTCAGCTTTTTGTTGATTGGATCGTTGCTCGTCCCGAATGAATCACCGTTACTGCTCCGAGCTGCGGCGGCGTTCTACAAAACAGGTTCGTTGGTATTCGGTGGCGGGCATGTTGTATTGCCGCTATTGAAGCAGGCTGTCGTTGATCCCGGCTGGGTTAGCGAAAACGACTTCCTGACCGGATATGGGGCTGCGCAAGCGGTACCGGGTCCCATGTTTTCTGTCGCGGCATTCTTGGGCGAACGGCTTGATCACGGCCAAGGCGGCGCACTTGGATCGGCTATTTGCCTGTTCTCGATCTTTCTTCCGGGTCTTCTCCTGATCGCGGGAGTATTGCCGTTCTGGAACCGTCTATCGGCGAATGCTGGCGTTGCTCGCTCGATGGCAGGCGTGAATGCAGCGGTGGTGGGATTGCTCGCAGCCGCCCTCTACGATCCGTTGTGGATCAGTGCGGTATTAGGGCCAGTCGATTTTTTAATCGCGCTCGTCGGCTTCGTTTTGTTGGTGCCCGTACGAGTGCCGGCATTGGCGGTCGTAGCCTTATGTATAGTTGCGCGATTAGCCTGTACCGCAATAGGCCAGTAAACGACTGTCCGCTTCTGGCACTTATCAGCCTGTCACCAGCACATTTTAAATGTGCCATGCCTGAGTCAATTCAAATGGCCATCAGCGTTGTGAAAAGCATGCTCACTTGTTTTTCAGTGCGTCGAATAATGCGGCGCCCAGCGAGCCCGTAGTCGGAGCGCGCTCATTGCGATTCTTGGCAGGCGGTACAGCAGTACGTGGTTTCTGGCGATCTGATTCTGTTCTGGCAGAAGCTGTTGGACGTGCCGCGACATCATCTTTACGCATGGTCAACGCAATGCGTTTGCGCTTGGCGTCTACATCCACCACGCGCACCTTGACGACGTCGCCTGCCTTGACCACTTCGTGCGGGTCTTTCACGAAACGATCCGCCAGCTGCGAGACATGCACGAGGCCATCTTGGTGCACGCCGATATCGACAAATGCACCAAAGGCGGCAACGTTGGTCACCGTGCCTTCCAGTTGCATGCCGGGCTTGAGGTCGGCGATTTCATTGACGCCTTCGGCAAAGGTTGCGGTGCGGAATTCAGGACGGGGATCGCGGCCCGGCTTTTCAAGTTCGGTGATGATGTCGCGCACCGTCGGCAGACCGAAGCGATCATCGACGAACTTCCTGGCGTCGATGGCTTTCAGCATCGCGCTATTGCCCATCAGTGAGCGCAGGTCGCGTCCGCAGGCGGCGACGATCTTCGCTGCCACGTCATAGGCCTCGGGATGCACGGACGAAGCGTCCAGCGGCTCGACGCCATCGCGGATACGCAGGAAGCCCGCGCACTGTTCAAAGGTCTTGGGTCCGAGGCGTGGCACCGAGAGCAGTTCCTTGCGCGACTTGAACGGGCCATTCTGGTCACGGTGAATCAGGATGGCGCTTGCGAGCGAACCGCCGAGTCCGGAAACGCGCGAGAGCAGGGATGCTGAAGCAGTGTTCACGTCGACGCCTACAGCGTTCACCGCGTCTTCGACGACGGTATCCAGTGCACGCGCCATGCGGTATTGGTCAACGTCATGCTGGTATTGGCCAACGCCAATCGCCTTGGGTTCGATCTTGACCAGCTCGGCGAGCGGGTCCTGCAGGCGGCGTGCAATCGAGACGGCGCCACGCAGGGAGACATCCAGGTTGGGGAATTCCAGCGCCGCGGTTTCTGATGCCGAGTAAACCGATGCGCCGGCTTCGCTGACGACGACGCGCGTCGGCTTGTGGGATGCCGGCAGCGCGGCGATGACTTCGGCCACCAGCTGATCGGTTTCACGGCTGGCGGTGCCGTTGCCAATTGCGATGAGCTCGATATTGTGTTGCTTGATCAGGCGAATCAGTTCGGCCTGGGCACCACGGACATCATTACGTGGCTGGAACGGATAGATGGTTGCGGTTTCCAACAGCTTGCCGGTGCCGTCGACCACAGCAGCCTTGACGCCGGTGCGAATGCCCGGATCAAGACCCAGCGTCGGGCGCGAGCCAGCCGGCGCCGCCAGCAACAGATCCTTGAGGTTGCGGGCAAAGACCTGAATCGCTTCTTCTTCTGCGCGCTGGCGCAGTTCAATCATCAGGTCGACGCCGATCGAGAGCGAGAGCTTGATGCGCCAGGTCCAGCGCACTACGTCGAGCAGCCAGGCATCCGCTGCGCCTTTATTGCCGGTGACTTCATAGGCGTTGGCGACAATCTGTTCCGCCGGTTTGATCGCGGAGACGTCTTCGGTATCGACTTCGATATCGAGCATCAGGATGTCTTCGTTACGCCCGCGCATCATCGCGAGTGCACGATGGCCCGGCACGGTGGCCCAGCGTTCATGGTGATCGAAGTAATCGGAGAACTTGGCACCATCCGCTTCCTTGCCAGTCGCCACACGCGAACGCAGGACCGCATTGCGACGCATGTAGTCACGCAGGCGGCCCAGCAGGTCGGCGTTCTCGGCAAAGCCTTCCATCAGGATATCGCGCGCGCCTTCCAGTGCGGCTTTGACGTCGACAACGTCATCCCTCAGGTAAGCGGTGGCGACTTCGGTGGGAACCAGCTGGCGATCCGCCAGCAAGGCTTCTGCAAGCGGGCCCAGGCCTTTTTCGCGTGCCATTTCGGCGCGTGTGCGGCGCTTGGGCTTGAAGGGCAGATACAGGTCTTCAAGTTCCGCCTTGGTGCTGACGGCAGCGATCTTCTGCTCCAACGCCTCGTCCAACTTGCCCTGCTCACGGATCGAATCGAGAACCGCGGTGCGGCGGCTTTCCAGCTCGCGCAGGTAACCCAGGCGTTCTTCCAGATTACGCAACTGAGTGTCGTCCAGACCGCCCGTCACTTCCTTGCGATAGCGGGCAATGAAGGGAACGGTCGCGCCTTCGTCAAGAAGATCAATCGCTGTCAGCACCTGCCGCGGCTGGGCGGAAATTTCGGAAGCAATGAGGGCGGCAATACGGTTAGCGATAGCGGACATGTGGAGACATTAAAAGACGGGGGCGACGACCTTAACCAAAACCGAAGGTTTTTGCCAAGGACTTAGGAATCACTCTTGTGCGCGGCGGGAGTGTCTTGGTTCTGCGAGGGCGTGATGGTGGGAACTGCCATCTGCACCGAATAGACGGTCGTCGGGTCATCGCGCAATTTCAGATACAGCAGACCATTGTCCGTTCGTGGGACGACGAATGTCTGCCCGGTGAAACCATCTGGAATCTGCGCAGGCTGGTTGAACAGCGGATCATTGGAAATGGCTTCGAGCAGATAGAGGTCAGTCCCTGAAATCTTGCACGCCAGGCCGGTATCCGCAGGGCATTTGAGTTTCTTCAACAGAGGAAGGCGGATCAGGGTCGCCAATGGTTGCCAATCACCGCTGACGCCTTTCGAGGTCACGCGGAATTTCAGGGGGCCGAAGGCAGAGGGACCAAAAGTCTTGCCGGGATCGAACGTGACGACGGCGACCCTGGAATTTTCCAGGCGGATGCCGTTGTTGTTCAGGCCGAGGTTGGCCGAGAAGGATTCGTCGGCTGTTGCGATCTCGATCAGTCCATCACGCGCAAATTTTTCCGGGATGGTCGAGCGCACGGAAAATGTCAGCGTCGCATTCAAGGGCAATGCATCCGGGTTATTGATCTGGATCGGGTTGTCGCTGGTCGCGGGCGGGGGCTGCACGTATTTGCCAATCAGCGTCACGCTGGGACGAGGCGTATCAATCAACGCGGTAGTCTGAAACGTGCGGCCGTCTTTCAGTATGACTTTTGCTGGAACGTTGGAGGGCTTCAATGCCGCTGCGGTCTGCGTGTCCGAATCCGCTTGGGTGGTCATGGAAAGCTTGTCGCTGCTGCCTTGCGTGACCAGGGTGCCGGGGATGAAATTGATCTTGCCGATGACGAGCTTGGAGACTTCATCCAGGCGACTGCCTGTAAGGGTGCCCTGGTTATCGCCAGCGTGAACGCTGAATCCATCGATATGCCCGGCATTGGTGAAGCCCTGCATCGAAATGGTTTGCGCCTGCTCGACGCCATACTGCGTCACCATCAGCGATACGGAGCCGGGCTGTGAATCCTGCAGGGGCAGTTTGACTTCGAGCTTGTTGGGCGTGAGCGCTTTCCATTCGGCTTTCAGTTCCTTGCCGCTCGGATCCTTCAGCATGATGTTGTCGATGCAGCTGGCGCTCTCGGCTTGCAGGTGGATGGTTTCCTGCCTTCCGACGATGAGGCCCTGCGCGTCGCTGTCGGCCACCGCCCAGGTATTGCTCTGCGCATTCTTCAGCTGGAAACCCGGGCCGGTGTACGGTGAAAATCCCCAGTAGCCCTGCAATGTGGCGTGGATGGTATCGCCCAGGGTAGAGGTCTGCAGGTTGGAGGTGTCCACCACATAACCTCCGCGCGCCGCGTTCGCCTTGGCGGGAAGATTGATCGATTTGCCGTCGGTGCCGGTAAAGGTCAGGCTGATGTCGTGCGCGTATTCGGTCGAGAACGCCAGTGGCGCACCTTCGACGGGCAAGACCAGCGATGTTTTATTGGCGCAGTAGATCTCGCTGGGATCCACCGCATGCAAGGGTGGCAACTGCGGTTCTTCCACGGCAGGCAATCCGATGACCAGCACCGACTTCGGATCATTGAAAGACGGCGCGGTGTTGAGGGTCAGATTGAGCTTTTCGCCATCAAGAGAGGCCAGCGCGGGGATGTACTGGTAGGTGGCGGTCCGGAATGAATCGAGGATGCGGGCGATATCAAACACCGAAGCGATATACGGGCTGTAGTAGCCGTTGCGGAATTGCTCGGTGCCGCTGACGTTCATCAGCAAATCGCCGCTGGGGCCGGAGGTCAGCGCTTCGACGATGGACGTGCTGTGGCCATCATTCAGGATCAGGGAGTCCTGGTTCTGCATAAGGCAGGGCGCCTGCAGTTCCGGAATTTTCTCCAGGCATTTCGGATCCACCTTGATCGCCAGGCTCCTGGCCATCAACGGCGCAACTTCCCTGAGCTTGATCGGATCATTCTCGTTCAGCACCCTCACGGTGCTCAGGTAGCGTTGCAGGCGTGAACGGTCGAGTGCGGCCTGGTTCAGGTCTTGCGATGCGCGCACAAAGGCACCGGGGCGCCCGCGCACTGCACCGACGACGGTGCGGAAATCACCGCTGGTTTCCGGCGCAAGAAAGACCAGCACCTGCTGCGCGCCCTTGGGAATCGTCACGGTCAGTCCGTCGCGTCCGCAGCTTTTCCAGGTCTTGCAGGAAGTAAACCAGTCCTTCGGTGGCGGGTTGGTCGAGCCACTGAGGAACGCAACAATCATCAGGTAGTTGGCGGACTGGCTGGCGGGCAGGTCCGTCTTGATCCACAGCTGGTCGCCCTCGGCCAGGTTAGGCACCGAAGAGGCGGGCAGGGTGGCCGTGCCACGCGTCACCTTGACCTCAAGCGTTGGCCCGGCAAGGTCAAATGGCATGGACTGGGCGCGTGCTGTCATCGACAGCACGCTGGCCAGGATCAATAAACAAAATCTAAAAATCATGGAGCTACTTTGTGCAAATAGGTTCAATGAACGCAATTTAGATTGAAACCTGCTGCTTAAGTTCGAATGGATTGAAATTTAATTACCTGGTTTTTGCGGTGATGATTCGGGACTCGAGACCGTTCCCTTGCGCTCCAGCTTGCCCCAGCCGACCAGCGCGCCTGCGCCCGCCGAGAAAACCGATTTGAGCACCACGTAATAGAGAATCTGGCGGTAGCCAAAACGTTGCAGTGCCACCAGGAACAGCAGGCCCCATTCCTCGCGCTTCTCCATCGCGAAGGCAACCGCCACGGTTGCGGTATCCAGGACCATGAAGGCGAGGAAATAGATCGTGGTGAGATAGAGATTGCTGGGATCGAACTGGTCGCGATGCTGGAAGTAATCAAGGCCGGTCTTGAAGATCTGGAAGAACAGGCACAGGTCCAGCAGTGGCGAGATCACCGCCAGGATG
>Ga0116227_10001490_pt1 | contig 52231 bp, 38 predicted proteins | sample S1TSphgellanicum_FD_89693 | JGI IMG/M metagenome (GOLD analysis project Ga0116227, IMG submission 89693) | Host-associated microbial communities from peat moss isolated from Minnesota, USA - S1T2_Fb - Sphagnum magellanicum MG | ecosystem: Host-associated > Plants > Peat moss > Unclassified... | reverse complement strand
TAAAAAAAATAATATTGAAATTTTGGAGAAAAAAAAAACCAAAAATCCACCCCCCCCAGCCCTGTTTTAAAGAAAAAAAAATCCCCCCCCCCCCCCCCCCCCAAAAAAATAAAATAAAAATTATACATATATATATATATATATTGGCTCACACAAAATATTGGGGCTTGCATAAAATTTGGGTTTCCAGTTAGGCCCACCAAAAGTTGTCCACAACTGGTGTGCTTTTGTCTGCTTGCTTCACTGTGCTTTGCTGAATGATGGAGCTCTTGCAAACTTGAACTGGTATATATAAGAGTTGACATGACCCACTTCTCATCAGCTTGGCATGCTACCCCCTACCAACCAGACCCAGCTTCAAAACATGCATGTTTCCTCCAACACCCCCATTGAAGGACCAAGAATCCACTCATTTGCAAGAAAAAACAAAAAGGAGTTGAGCTGCCAGAAAAATAGCACTTTTTGGTGCTCTATTGTTTGTTGCTTTTGCTTCCCTTACATGAAGAAGTTATTTCTATGGAGCTAAAGGTGCATTCACACTTGGTGTTAGGAACTTTAGTGTTGAGTCCCCTACATCATGTTAGTCATTTAGGACTTAAACCTACTTACCATGAAGATTTTAGGTTTAAGCTAACATTCACTTAACATTAAGTTATCACCCATTTAACATTGAGTGCCACCTAGGATGCCACCTAGATTTTCATTTAACACTGACTTAACATCAAGTGTGAATGCACCTTAAGAGCAGCTATGTCCACTGGCAGCAGTAAAATGGTCTATACATTCTACTTTGGATGAAGTGCAGCCTTCCATTAGCATGAAAATGGGTTTGGACCAGTGTGAAGGTAACTCTTTCAATTTTTAATCACCATTGAATATGGGTATACTCTACAAGAGAATGTCTCTTTCATCCATTACAATATACAATTTGTTGTGTTTATTGTGTCATATATTACACTAAAATGACTAGGTAATGGCACATTTTACATTATTATATTGTGAAATTTTTGAAAATCAAAGAATTGTCAATTCCCAATATTTGAAAATTTTCAAAGAACCATGGGGTTTTGTCAAAGATCAAACCATCAAATTTTAGGGTTGTTATTTGACATATTAGTATTAGTATTATTATTATTTTGCAGGGTTGGAGTTCAAGGGCTAGGCAAATAGTGTGAAAATTCTATTTTCCGAGGTGGAGTAAGGGGCAAATTTGGCCTCTAATTATATACTTATATACCGTATTTAAACTATTATTTATTGTTTATTTTTCATAACCACCAATTAGTTTTTGTTTATTTAAAGCACCAAATTTTTTACTAATATCATTTTTTAAAAACTGGGTTTTGGGTAGGTTATAAAAAAAAGGTCATATTTGTTGGTTATGCATAAGGGTAGGTTATCAAATAAACAATTGAAAACCATTGATTAACTTGTCGATCATACATTAGTTATAAGGTTTTTAAAATTATTATTATTATTTTATTTCTTTTTCTATTTTTTGGGTTTTAGTGTTCAAAAATTGATAACCTATTTGGATGATAATTGGGTCAAATCTCACCAATCAATATTGGTTTAAACCCTAGTGGGGGTTTGGTTTTAAAAAAACAAAAAAAAAAAGAATCAGGGCACGCTCCCTAGCTTGTAGCATTTTAGGGTTAGGAAGGCATGTTGAAGCTCCAGGATGGGATTAGGATGAACTCACAAGCAAAAGTTCAAAATGAAATCAACTTACACAACCAAGGAAAGAAGGCGATAAATGCAAGTTGAATGTAAATGATGCAATGTACTTAATAGGAACAACTTCAAGCATAAGTTTTACACAGCTTACAACTTTCAAGAGAAGGCACCACTCCCCTCCTTATAATATATTTTATGAATCTCCTCAGGGGTTACATCCAAATGACATTTTTTCCTAAGACTCACAATTGGGAGTCTTAAAATTGGGATTTTTGATGTTTCGAAACTTTGGATGCTCATATCTTTCTCAAAACAAGCTTTTTTGAACGAATTCTAGTAATAATAATTTTCTTTAAAGAAATTATTAGGGAAAAAAAATGAAAAAAAATATTTTATTTCCTGGAAATGGGTAAGATTTTTGGAGCATGCGATGAAAATATCTTATAGCCCTCAAAAACATTTTTTTAATGGTGTATTGCATGTCCCAATTAGAGATCATTTGACCCCTATTCTAAGGGGATTTATGGTCTAAATGAACACCTTTCTTTTGATCATAACTCATGCATTTTAAATTTAAATGAACAATGCAAAGGCACTTTAGGCATCTACAAATCAAGACCTTTTCAAAGGCATTTTGGGAGCCTAATTTGATGTTTATTTACCTTTTCAACATTCGGAACTCTTGCACAAATGCAACTTTCAAAGTGGGAGTGCACTTGGGAATCATTGGGCTTCATCTTTTGCACTCTCCCCCATTTGTGAGAGTGTGTTTCACACCCAAACACACTTTCTTAACCTCATGGGCCTTTGCACTTTACATTTAATTATGAACTTGATGTTAAGGTTGCAACATTAGTATTAATTTTTTTTTAATTTGGACAATGAATATGACCATGAATCTTGAGTAAAAGCACGGTAAAGTAGAAAAAAAAAATGGATGTCTCTAGTTTTACCATATATTGATGCATATGAACATAAATAAGTAGCATAAAAATGGGTGGAAATATAATTAAAAACCTTCTTGCACCTTTATTACTACTATAAGAATTAATTACTTCTAAAAAATGGAAACTAAACAATTTTTTTAAATATACCAAAAATATCCTCATCTACTAGGTGGTAAATTCTATAAATGGGGATACTTTTGGTCTACCTTTTTATATGGATTTGCTCCTTTACTTTTGGGGATATAAATATCAATATATTATTGAGGTGTAATTTTAATGGAAATTATAAAATATATTTGTTAAAACCTATTTATCACATACTTTACCAAAAAAAAAGTATGTTCTTCATTACAAAATATAGATTTTGAAATTATTTGCATTTCAAACAAGTAGACAAAAAATTAATTGAAATGATTTGAAAGTTGAAGATTAATGCATAATAATGAATAAGTATGTTGTCTTTGATCATTCAATTAAAAACATTCAATGTAAAATAATGTTTTTATAGGTTTTATTATAATTTTACATCTACTTTCATCCAACCTTGACATGGTAATTTTTTTGGACAATCTATTATGTTTATTCCCTATTCAAATGTTTTTCAAATAGATGTACCAAAGTGAGTATATATCACAATTGACATGTTTTGAGTATCTTGGTATGAACATGAATGTACAATAACCTCATACTACCTTGGTATGAAATATGCATATGGGCATAAAAAATTCACATCAATATTTTATTTTAAATTAAAAAAATTGTAACAAAATGCATTTTAACACAACAAAAGCATCATGGCCAAAAAATAAGGAAAATTAATCCAACTCACTCACATAAGCTCAAAAGAAACTCGACATTTGACATTACAACTTCAATACACCTAATAGTATCAAATTGAAGTTCAATATTCTTTCATAATTCAATAATTTCATACATTGGGTGATACACTTTGTCAATTAGTTAATCATAAATTGCATTGTTTATGAAAATGTCATTCATAGTTTTTACAAATCACATGAATTTTTGCAATAAGGTGCAAATGGGATAACACAAGCCACATCCACATATTTTTTAACTACTACTAGTGTGAACCCTGTGCATAATGCACATGTGTGTTATTTCAACAATGTTTGGTTGATGTTTTTGGTTTTTTTTTTAAAAATTCTTTTCAAACAACTATCCGCACCCCGGGCGCCGTTCTCGGGAGACGAGCTAATTGCCTCCGGGGCCCTGTTTAGTCCGATCTAGGGTAGGGTGGTAGGTACCTAGGATGATCCCGTGGCTTTAACAAGTTCTGTGACCTAGGCTAGTAAGTACCTACTACCTTCCCGTGGCTTCAGCAGGCTCTGTGACCTAGGCTAGTAGGTATCTACTACCTACCCTACAAATAATGGCGCGGTGAAATCACTGTCCGTTCGGAATCACTGTCACATCAGCTGTCAGTTGGGTATAGCCTTGTCACTGACTGACTAACTGACAAACAAACTTGCTGAATTAATATATTAGATTGTGATTACTTTTGGGGAAATATTCTTGAAATATTCTTGGAATATCCTTTAAAAAGTCTTCAAAAAACTTTTAGATTTTTTTTTTAAAAAATTCATACTATTTATTTAAGGTTCATGTTAAAAAATTGATTAAAAATGTCATTTTCAAAAAAATTGAAATCCATTTACAAGTCCTCTTATTGCTTAAAAGCAAATGTTACAATGTTTAATAAGTGTTTTTGTTTATTTTTTATTCATTGATTCATTTCAAATTAATTCACATGTTCCCATGAGATATTAAAAATACAATTATATAAACAAATTTTACAATTTCAACATCAAATTAAATTACGACTTCAAAACATGAAAAAACCAAGCATTTCACTTGCTTTGGTACATGTTATTGTGACTATACCCAACACCCCTTGAATCAAACAAGTTTTCAAATCATACTTCTATCAACAATTGAAATATTGTTCTAAATAAAAAAATCTTGAACACAAACATTCCTCTCATTCATACATCATCATTTTTAGGAGGTGTATGCTTAATTTATTTTCATATGCATCAATTCAAGTTTTTTTATAATGATTCTAAGAAATTACAATGGTAGTAATCATTTCCTTTAAGCAATAAGTCCTTGGAACATATTTTCATTTAATTTCATGAAGATTTTTCCAACAAAACTTTGAAACACCAATTTTTGCCAAATATATGTTTAACAAAGCGGTTGAATAGTATGTTGTCAATTGGTGGCCCTCACCAAAATAAATTTTTTTTCATAGGTATTAACAACCTTTTTTTCCACATCATAAACATGTTTAAAATTCCATCAATTTGACACAATTTCGTGATAGAAACAAGAACAAGAACTCTTTATGCAATGTATCAATTTATTTTGTTAAAACCTTCCTAGCAAAACCAAAACAAAAGTCTAGCAATCATGCCATCACAAAAGGCCTCAACACATTAATGATAGGTCACACAATAAATCTTGTATGTTTGTTAAAGTTGTACAAATCATTAGTGTGTTAGTAGAACATTAGTCTATTAAGACATTCCATTATGAAAAGGTGTGACCCTTCATATGTCACAACCTCTCAATACTAATTGATTACAAAAGTTCTTCTATTAACACATATATTTACTTCATCTCTTTCTATCTTTTGTTTCTTGTATGATTCTCATATGGTATCAAAGCAATAAGGTTAACAAATGTATAATGCATCAATTTACATATGTTGTTAATTTGCACAAGAAATAAAAAGAGAAAATGAATAGGATTAAAATACAATGATTGAAAAATCAATTTTCCATGATCTCAATATATCACAATTCATGATTGATCTTTTAACACATTCAATATAAGATTATAGCAAATAAAATGGCACAAAATGTAGAGATCAGCCATGTAACTAAATTTGATGAAACCTTTTTCAATATATGGTTCATAGATAAACACTCAATTCAAAACAAAGAAATTGTGGAGTGTCATAAATGGTATTGAACCAAAACCAACACTTCCAACTATAGCTGAACTTGATGCAAGAATTTTGGCTTTACTCGCCACAAAAACGAGAAGCATAAATGAGTGGGAGGGAAAGGACGCAATGTTTCTAACCATAATCAATAATTATTTGGATAATGGTGTTATATCACATGTTCAATCATGTAGCACACAAATTTAGCATGGAAAAAGTTGGAAAGGTTATTCCAATCTTAGGACAATGTAATTAAAATGTATCTCAAGGATAAGTTCCACATTTTTAAAATGAGAAAAAATGATACTAGTGTTACGAAACATGCATGTACATTTGTTTTGAGCAAATTTACACCAACTAGCTACTATTAATAACATAGGTGCTAGATGATGAAACAATCATTTGTCTCATGAGGAATATGCCTCCAAGCTATAGAACATTTATAAGTTCCTTGTGAAGGCAACCTAATTTGACCCTCCAATTTTTTATATCAATTTTGATTCAAGAAAAAACCTTAATGAAGGACATGAATAAAAATATATATCATACATCAATCCTTTATGTGAGGAAAAGGCATTCAAAATTAATAACTACAAGTCACTCAACACAAAAAAAATCCCAATAAATTGTTTGCACCAAGAAATGGTGTAACATTTTTCAAATCATCATTTGATAAAAAGAAGATGAACTACTTCTATTCTAAAAACCTTGAGCATTCGACAAAGGATTGTAAAAGAAAATTAGTTGATGAGGCTACTTCAAACAACAAAAGGTAATTTTCAAACATTGTTTTTAAAAATAATACTTCACATGTTGTTGCCCTAATAGTGAAAGAAGGAAGGGATCCCATTTGGTATGTACATACCAGGGCATTTCAATACATATGTTTTGATAAGGAATCATTCCTTGACTACCAACCATTTTCAAGTAGTGAAATAGTGTTCTTGGGTGACAATTCAATGCACAAAATCTATGGGCAAGGAGTGGGGATAGTAAAACTTTTAAATGGTATAGAAAATAAATACCTGAAGTTTTACATGTTCCTAGATTTCTCAACGAATTTTTTTGATAAAGTAGGAAAAGAAATGCATATAAAATAAATAATATGTATTCTCAACAATAAATCATGGTACATCATAGCATAATGTAAGTTGGACTTTGATTTATATAAACTTGGTGAGATTCTAAAATACGAATGACAAGTTGTATTCCTACCCATAACACAAATTGATCTAACTCACAAGTATGGCACTTAAGGCTTGGACATATTAATAAAAATAAAATAAAGACATACAAACATTGGCAAGATGAGTTGATCATTTTAATGAAAAAACATTGTGTGATATACACCTTATGTTGAAGGAAAACAATACATAATCAAATTTCCTAAAAAGGGAACTTATAGATCCACATAGATCCTTGGATTGATACACTCTAACATATGTGCACCCTTGCAAACCAATACACATGGAGGTTGTAAATATTTTATAACATTCATTAACGATTAGTCAAGATTTTGTTTTGTTTATCTAATATATAAGAATTTGAAACATTCAATGTATTTTTAATGTATAAGGATTTTGTTAAGAAACAAACCAATCAAAAAATTAAAATATTAAATGTGATCAAAGTGGTGAATATAAATTTAAAATTTCATTAAATTTTGCCAAAAAGGACATAAAAAGGGAGTTCACTACAACTTACATGCCCCCACAAAATGATGTATTACTAAAAGAAAGATAAAAACATTAATTGAAGCAATCCTAACCATGTTGTCATATGCAAAACTACCAAAAAATCTTTTGGGGGGTAAGCCTTGATGATTGCAAATTACTTGCAAAATGAAAATCCCACTAAACCAAATTAGAATCAAGTGACACCATATCAAATATGGTTTAAACATCAACCAGATTTGTTTCATTTGAAAATATTTGGTTGCAAGACTTGTGCTTTAATTCATAAGGAAAAGAGACAAAAGTTGAATGCACATTCTATTAAATGCACATTCTCAAGATATAATGAAAAGTCCAAGGCATACTGACTTATGACAACAAGTAGGAGACAAATAATTGTGTCAAGAGATGTTTTTCTTGATCAATTCAATTTGAATAATACTAAAATGTCATATAACAAAAGGATGAAAAAATAATTTTTTTAAAGCACCCTTTTTAAAGTCCAAGAAAACTAAAATCACATTAGCAAATCCAAACAAAAGGTGTACCCCAAAGCATTGCCCAAAGTCCACAACAAAATCAACAAACATCTAGTTTTCAAAGTGTGGGAAGACCACAAAATAATCAACATGATACAATTGTTGAACCATTGTCCCAATTATTTTAAAATAATGAACAAGATATAATACATGATCAAGAGGTAATATTAGGCCCTTCTCAAAGACCTAGAAAATGAAAAAACCTCCACAAAAATAATTGAAACAATACAAGGCAAGAAACCACTAAAAAAATTGTAAAATGCTTATATCATGAATATGTTGCACATTTTTTGTTGAAACTCCTATTACAATCCAAGATGTTGTAAATGGTTTTAATGTTGAAAAATGGAAATCCACCATCCAAACTAAACTAAAATCTTTAAAAACCAACAAAACATGGGAATTAACTATTCTTCCAAAGGGAGGATTCCAATCACATCCAAACGGGTTTTAAAAATAAAAACCAAGTTAGATGGAATAGTTGACAAGTTTAAAGCTAGATTACTAGTAGGAAGGTTTTCATAAATACATGGTGTTGATTATACATAACCTTTTTCCCCCATAATCAAATTGAATTCAATCAAAGTGTTGCTCACCTTTGGTACCCAATAGGACTTAGAAATGCATCAACTTGATGTCAAAACAACATTTATAAATGATTTTCTTGAAAAAGACATATACATGACCATACTAGAAGGATTGTCAACTCCAACCAATCCATAAACCATATATGAAAATTTCAAATCCTTGTATGGATTGAAACAATCTTCATGGGCTCAGTACCAATGTTTAGACGATCATTTCATATTTCAAGGGTTTGAAAGGCTTGAATCAAATGTGAACATTTATATTAAAAAACAAGTTTCCTTTGGATATGTCATACTTATTATTTATGTTGATGATTATATATTAATAAATAACAAATTAACTTTGATTGAGCAAACAAAGTTGATTCTCAAGCAAAAATTTAATATGATGGATGATGCAAAATTTCATTACACTTTAAGCAATGTCATTATCTGTAATTGAAAAGAAGGATGGACTATTCTACATCCAAAAATATATATGATTTCAAAGTTACAAGAATTTCAAATGCTCAATTGGAATCCACTTAGTACCCCCATGCAAGTGGGCATAAAAAAAAGTAGAAATGATTATCCAAATACTTCAATTATATTGCAAGAACTTTATGATGGATAAGTATCCATATTAAAAATAATCAATAATTTCATGCATTCAATTTTTAACTTAAAATTGATTGTGTGTTTGTTGTAAATAGCCTTGCACAATATCTTTCCAATTTAGGATATGTGCACATCCAAGATTTTAAACATACCATATGATATATCAAAATAACATCCAACTATGGCATTAAAAATCAAAAATCTAAAAATGATCAGATTCTACATGGATATTTTGATGCAAATTGGGTTGTAGACAATGATATTCAACATTCTACATTTGTGTATTGCTTTACACTTGTTGAAGGAATAGTTTCATAGGGAAACAAGAAACAACAATCTATTGTTATCTCTTCCACAAAATTTGAATACCTGGCTTTGGTTAAATCAATAACCAAAGTTATATGGTTAGGGAAACTTTTAGCTAAACTTGGATTTGAACAAAAGGATCCTACTACAATTTATTCATGTTCCCAAAGTGCCATAGCCCTTAATGAAAACTGTAAATACCATTCCCAAAGCATGCATGTCAACATCAAATACCATTTTCATTGAGAAAAAATTCTTGAAAAATGAATTCAAGTCAAGTATACCCTTACTTTAGCTATGATAATGGATATTCAAACAAAAGCCTTACCTTTGCATAAAGGAATTAGGTATGTACATATTATCAACAATCATTTCAAAATCCTTAATGCTTTGATTTTTGAAGTGGATTTCATTCCCATTATCCAAGGCTCCATTCATGTTTTAATCACTTACATCAACCTCGAAATTTTCAACAACTCCTATAAATATTAATGGACTCAATCATTATTCTCCATTTGATTCATTATTTCAGCCACAATTAAGACCCAAAAAACTTTCTTCTTTAATAATCAATCCTCTCCTCACACCCAAAGCAAAGAAACTTTAGAGTGGGAGAAGATATGAACACAAACAAGAGCATGACCTAAAGTTGAACTACAAAAGAATTTACATTTGGGTCATAAAGATAAATTCAACTATACCGTAATACCTTTTCAGCTTTGGCACTAATTATATTATTTTTAGTTTTGCCAAAAAAAACTTTAAAAAAAAAACAAATTTTCATGTCCAAAAACTTGAATATTCAGTGAAGGTAGTCAAATTTGAACCAACGCCTTCCTCATTGAACCCATACTATCTTTGAATAGTTTAATCTAAAGCACAACAAATGCTTATGTGAGAGCATTTGTGATTTTATTGTATTTAATCATTATATGTTGAAATTTTCAAAATCAAAAATTGTGATGTTGAAATAGAAACTTCAAATTATATTACTTATTTGGCATGATTATGCAAACCTAAAAAGGTACTATGGTAGTTTTAAGCAACTCATAAATTTGAGGAACTCAAGCAATAAACCTTTTGGTTTATTGACTTACAATGAAAATGGCATTCAACAATTTTTTCAAAGAAAGAGGTTCGGTATGCTCACAACCATTCATTATGCTACTCAAGAAAGAAGGCAAGTAGTCCAAGCATCTTGGTTTGAACATTTTCAACGTGGACATTAGCTAGCAAGTAAATATCAAAGTTTCATGTTACTCCCCGACAACATAAAGCAACCTAAAAGTTTGTGCCATACATGACATAAACCACAAGTACTTTTAAACACTTATGTCAAGTACCCAAATAGAAGTTATGAAAACTATCAAAGTTTTTGACATTGGAATCATCAAGCAAAGCATAATCAATAAAATCATCTATCTAAAATCATCTTTGAAATGGAAATAATTACAAAACAATGCAAAACAATGTTACATACAAAAACATAGTTACCTTGGGAAAATCCACAAAGAAAAAGCTACATTGAGAAGCTCAAAGAAGAAGATGAAACTATGTTCCAACATCAAAAAAAAAACCCATTGTGTGAAGAAACCCTAATGGATAAAAAAAGATAGCCTTACATGGATAGAAATATGTTCCATCTATTTATGAAGAATGAATTGTTAAAGGATGTATAGACTAATGCACTAGTGGGAATGTAGGAACCATTAGTGTGTTAGTAGTACACTAGTCCCTATTCCACTATGAAAAGGTGTGATCCTTCACATGTCACAACTTCTCAACTCTTAATACCTACAAATATAAAAGTTTTTCTATTAATAAAATTTATATTTATTTCATATTTCTCTATCTTTTGTTGCTTGCATGATTTTCACAAAAGTCCTTTTTAAAATGAATACCATTTCCACACAAATTCATGGAAAAAAAAAACATCATCATAACAATTTCAATTTATAACTATTCACTTCAATGTGCACAAATCACTTTAAAATACTAATCACTAGTCAGGATTTTTAAAATGCTTACATTTGTTGAGTTCTACACCAAATCACAAGAGAGTTTTAATTAGAATCTTTCCATTAGATTCTTTCGTATTATCACCAAATTGTGCCAAGACTTTCACTAATTGTAGCAAATTTTGATACAAATTGCAAACATTGTTAAAAGGCTCATTCATATCTTATCAATTCCAACTTGTGTACCACATCACACCTTCAACAAAATTTGAATATTACTTGTAATGTATAGATATATTTTGATAATATAATCATTCAAATTGAAGCTTCTTACTTCAAATGTGTGCAAGTTGTTTGTTCAATGAATTTCAACAACCTTAGCAATTATGTTTATACAACAAAAAATCACAAAATATTTTACAAGAATGAACAACTTGCATTTACAACCAAGTTGAACTCTTTCACTTATAGATTTAAATAAAAATAAAAGAGAGATTGAAGATTATAACTAAGGGATAGGATGGACACATGCATTGATGTTTACACATAAATATTGTGATGTCCCAAGAAACAAAAGAGAAGAAACAACATGAAACAAGCAAAGGTTAGAAAGTTTATATACTTGCATTTTCGAAATTGCATCCATCCCATTTGATCTTCTTCCCAACCACTTTAGATTTTGTGAATGGTAGTTAGGGCATTGTAGCTTATTTCACAGTTTGTGATTGCTGAACATAAGTAGTGATGTTTTTCATCTTTGATAATTGTCTCTCGTTTTGGTTTACTATTACCATAGTAATGAACACACAATGTGCAAATGAACCCTAGACCACCAAGAAGTGGTGCTTGTCTTTAGCCTACAAGTTGGAGGAGTTGATCCATTGGAAAATACCTAGTGGCATGTAACTTTTACCATTTATGGAAACTCAAAACACAATGCCCTAATTTTTTGCCTTAAATTTTTAGAGCTTTATGGTTGACATATACATACCTAGAAGTACCCAAAAAAATCCATACAATACCATAGTATCCAAATGGCTTTGGCACTTAACTATTGAATAAATGTATTTTGACTTTTTTTTTCAACAACTAAATATTAAATTTTATGATTTTTAGCATATAAAATGTTCTAATAAAAGTGCAATCTATTTCATAAGTATGCAACTGGTTTATGCCTTTATTGGGAGGTATAGTTAAGATCTTGCACTAACATGGCTAGGTGCAAATTTGGGTAGGCACAATTTTAGCGCAATTTCAAATGTAGTCTATAGTTATCACACAAGTTTCCTTTTGCCCTTTTTTTTTTGAAAATTTTGACTTACCTAGTCAATATTTTCCAAAATTCAACATTTTTGAAATGTACTATGGTATATGAATTCCTACTCTTTTAAAATATGAAAATTTTGGGTATGAACAAGTGCAATGGTAGTGTTGGTGGAGGCAAATAGTGAACTAGAATATGTCCCGAATTTTTCATAAAATGATAACAATTGCTTCCAATTCTACACACCCAAGTATGCACCCAAGTACATATCCACCTATACAATAGACCAACACTAGCTTGGAACAATGTTGGGTGGGTATATGGGTGTTGGGCAAATATCTACAAAGGCAGTAAATGATGACTTGACCCACATGCATCGGCTAAAAGAAAACCAAGATGATGTAGTTGGTCCTTTTGTCTCTCTCTCTCTCATACACAAGCAATGCCTTTACCTGGATGGGCTTATGATTTGTGAAGCACATGAAATGCACTAGTGGGGCAGACATCTCGCCTTGAATACATGTACAGGATGTTAGGGTTTAGGGTCTAAATTTTTAAGGTATAGATGACAATTAGAGACCTACATGTTCTCCCTAGGCTGTTTTGTTCATAAAACTCATCTTGCATTACCCTCCCAAACCGGAAGAGGTTTACATTAGTACAAATTCAGTTGCATGACATTACAAATTTGGACTATGAGTTGCGGGTATGTTCTATTTTCACAATGTTTTGTAATACCATACAAATGACCACTAAATGAGGTTCTATCCATTCCTACATCTAACACCCACCTACTGAAAAGACCTCAAATCCACAGACTTGGTTCAGAAGTTACATTGCTGCAACAAGGAAATTGAATTGCATCCACTTTGAAGGATCTGCCTTGGACCATGTTTGCCCTCTGCAAGTACTACTAGACTGGCTGTGTGCTGCATTCAGGACTTTTGCTAAAGAAACAGAATCAAGCTGCACTCTTTCCCATTGCATGTGACAAAAAGTTGTGAATGTGTTCTGCCCTTTCCAGTCTTCACATTCCTCAATAACTTTGTGCTCCAAGATACCAGATCGTGCAAAATTGGCATTTTTAAAAAAAACACTCTCTAAGCTTCCTCTGTGCTCTCCTCGCATACCATCATCCTAGCACTGTCAAGGGTCTGCAAAATGAAATTCTGCCAAATTCTTCTCTATCATGTGCATGAACTAAACTGGCAACTGCTGAAAGATATACAACCATGCAAGGAACTTCCATCGCATCATTGACCAAGTTCACATATAGCTTCAATGAAAAGCTACAGCCTTGAGGAGTTGGTGAGAGGAGTTCTGGTGAGCCAGAGTGCAACTTGGAGAGTAAGATTGGAACCCTCAATCTTGCCCACCCAACATCCCTACGAACTAAACTCTCATCTCTTGGATCTCTTGTCTTTGTGTGTCCACCAATGACTGACCATGATAAATGGATGAGAACCCAAACACATGATGATATATATTGGCCAAATTCTGTTCCAAGAAAGCACATCAAAGAAGTGGGTGATAATATTGTATGGGAAAAAGGGACCTAAGTCCTACATTAATTGCTAACTGCTAGATGATAAATAGTTAAGACGAGGGTCATGACCGAGGAGTTGGGCAGTAGTACCTGATGCAAATCACCAGTAGATTTCTTTCAGTTTTTCCCCATGATAATCCAGCAGTAATCATGGAAAAAAGCGGAAAAAAAGGAGGTGGGAGATTTCTAGAAAACAAATGCCCACCCCTTTTGCAGAGGAAAGATTCCACTTGATAATGGTGCCCTCCATGGCGCTTTACAGTTGACAGGAAAAATATATCAACATCAACTACGTATATCCAATGTTGAAGGTGCAACTCCTCAATGGAAAGACACCCTTAGAGTGCATTTTTGTGTATAAGGGGGGAAGAGAGAATCACTGCAATGAGAAAAGAAGTGGATATGGATAGAGCTATTGTGAACCTGATGTACACATTTTTTTACTACGGAATGACCTCTTAAATTCCTCTTTTCATTCCGCTGCATGCACTTGGTATTCTCATGACTGGGTGCTTTGGAGTTCTTTGAGCGGCTAAAAGTGGTGCTCAGTATGTGGCACTGCAAAAGAAAATTGCATGAAGAAAAGTCGAAGCATGCTGGTTTGGCTCAGCAAAATAGTTTTGACCCTGCATTTTTGCTGAAGATATTGAGGCTGGTAAAGGACACATCAAACCCTAACACGTGCTGTCGATTGGCTAGATAATTTGATTGGTCCAAGTGGATTGCTATTAGTAGTCTCCCACCTTTTGCAATCCCAATTTCAGTTTTATGAGGGGAGTTGGAAAAAACGATATAAGTAAACTTGGACATGAGAAATATTTTTTGCAGGGTCACATACTGAGCACTGCTGGAGATGCTCATAGTGCTGTGCATTTGTGTTCTGTTTGATGCTCTTAGGGATGCTGGGAGGTTGAAGGAACTAATGGTGAGAGGAGAAACAACTTTGTCTGGAACTGCATGGAAGAGGTGTAGGGAGTGCAACTGTTGCTGTTAATTTCCTGGGTGGTGATGGAGATCATTTCTTTTCTTTTCTTTGTTTGTCTTACCACTGAAGGAGCACAGCCCATTGCTAAAGGACAAAAAAGACAATGCACATGGGGTTAACAATGATGATATCGACTACGGTGCAAACCCTACTAGATTTCAAAATGGCTATTATCAACATGTTGACAAGTCTCACTACCATGGGCACTTCCCTGCATTTGATTTAAAGTTGATAAATTTTACTATAAAAAAAGTGCAAATGCCAACGATTTTGTTGCAAGAAAGAAAAGTAACTATGAGCTCAATAAACAGCAAAAAATTGTCATAAAGGTTGTGAGGGTTCTAAAACCTAGGGGTTAGGAATTGCAAGCAAAGGTCGAAAGTGGGTAATGGAGATGGGTCTGGAAGGAGCTGTGTTTGTTTTTTTCAATTTTGTAAAGTATTTGGACTGGCGATCGTATGAGCCAAATTTGGCTAGAGGATCCTGCTTTGTTTTGGCAACCTCCAAGGGGATGTTCCCAAACATAATGGTCCATAGGTATTTTGTAAACTAGCAGAGGTCACTCATTATGTCACACAGGTAGATTAAAAAACCCAGAATCTGTATTAACAGCAGATTCTGTGACAAAAGACAACTTGGAAACCTGTGGAATCAGCAGGTATGTGTACTTTTGCCGCGACAGAAAGAATGAGATTCTGTGATTCCAAAATGTAAATGTCCACTAACTTAACCAACTGACCTGTAGCCAAATCTGGCTAAGCCCTCTTCTGGATCTGGCTAAACCCTCTTGTGGATGATAGCCAACCCACCTATCTCACAAATTGGAGGAAACAACATTTCTGATCACCAAACCCTGAAATCCTTTTTCTCCCTCACTCCCCCAAAATCACCAGCCTCTATATGAGGCTCTAGTAAGGTAGGGTGTTGTTAAACCAAGAGGGGCTCTATTTACCTGTGCCTAGGGAACAATGTTCCCAAATGTTATATAGGATAGGGTACATGTTCAAATTCATTGCACATAACCTACTGGTGTTAGGGCATTCAGGAGTCTACCATGGAGGAATATCTTCACTGTTTTAGGGTTCTAAAGAAACATTTATTAAGATAATAACATGTGTTTTTATTTATCATTTTGTGCGTAATAAGAATCCATAAGTTATTGTCATTGGAATCATCATATGGGTATTAATGAAATGAAACATAATGGGCATGTAATTTCCAATGAAATAAACCACCTTTTTAGTACCCATATTCCTAGGCAACTAATTGCAATCTTAATAATGCATAAACACATATTTGAAACTTATTAAAAGTGATCTATAGCAATCCTTGCACATAATAATAATTATTTGAACTCAAATCTTAGATATGCATTAACACATATTTCAAGTATGTTCTAGAAAGTTATACTTAATTAACTTGCACACATTAATAAAATTTGAAATTAAAATTTGAAATAAAATATACTTATCATAAGACATGTTTAAATTCAAATTCAATGGTAAGAATGCCTTATCAATGGCCATAGCTTGGTTCTAGAGCATGTTGACTTCATTTCTTGTAGCATCAATGGTGGCAATAAGATTTACATGTGGTGGAGAAAGAACCTTTGAATGACACACAAAGGATATCAAGTTAATAATGCATTTTAAACACATTTTGGTGTTGCTAGAAAATTATGCTTGTTATAATTTGAATGAGGATGTTACTTAGCCTTCCAGCAAGTAGAGTTTATTGAGGGAAATGATCCATAATAAGTATTCAACCTTCTAGCAAGTAAAATTTGTTGAGGGAATTGATCCATGGTAAGTATTGAACCTTCCAACAAGTAGAGTTTGCTGAGGGTTCATGAATTCATGTTATACATTCAACCTTCCAATAAATAGAATTATCAAAAGAAATGAATCCACAATGTGGTGATTTTGTATGTTATGTTTCACTTCTCATTTGCAACCACTTGTTCTAGCGAGATCTTATTGATATGTTCACTCTTAAAGATAATTATTAAGTGTATTGTTTGTACCTTGTCATACCAAATCCTCAACATCTCATGTTCAAAGTGGGAGAAAAACAATGATGCCTTTGTTATTTTGGCTTACAAAAATTATTTGTTTATAAAACTCTTCATTGTTTAGCTCATTTTTGGGGTCTAATTGGAATGAAATTACATTTACCTTCCAAACTAAATTCTAATTATACAATAGGGCATTTGGTTCTTATCATATTCATACGTTTTATACACATTAGCACATAAAGTGTTTTTGGTAAAAATCTTGGGCCAAAAAAAGTTGTTTAGATATTCCTTACGAGTCCTTGAACTTTTTTTTTTTCATGAGGCAAAGTTTTGGATTGTTTTCAAAGACTTGGTAAGAATCTTTAAAGTTGTTCAAATTTGACATTTTATGCATAGAATAGTACCTTTGTAATGTATCTATGAATAAAATCAAACTTTCAATATGAATGTGTAATTAAATTTCAACATGATGTTTAAGTGAGGGAATCCAATGAATATAAAATGAGATAGTCCTTTTGGGTACCCCAACCATGCTTTGACCCCTTGAGTTTCAATCCCTTTCTATAACAACTTAATAACAATCCTTTCATGGCAATAAAAACTCATAACATGCCACAAGAATGGAAGGCATAACAACAAAAGTAATAATCAATGATTGTATATATTATCAACAAAGTATTTTGTAATTGATTTAGTAATTAGATTGGACAATGGACAATCAATTCCATTAAATCCACTCATTTATCCATAATTTTCTAGGGATAACAAGTGAAAACACTAAAAATAAGGAAAGCTACACAAGGATGGTTAACCATTTGTTTGGGTTGACATTCACTATTTTTCAATTGATGTCCATGATTCATGCATGTATTGAAGAAAGTCAAGGTCTAAAAGATTTATACAACCAAGGTTTTGAAAAAAAAACACACTTGTTCAATGAGCTCAAAGGCAAAGCCCAACATTAAATGAACTTTATGACATCATGAACTTGCCACATGTAAGGGCCACACTCCCACCCAATCCCAACAAAAGCATAAATCAAACATAATAAGGATGAAAAAGATTTAAGGTCAATGGATTAATGCTTATCTCAAAGCAACAATTGACAAAAACATACCTATTAACATAACTTCAAGACATTGAAAAATTCCACCTTGTTCTTTTCAAGATCATTATTTTCAATTTTGGAAAGACCGCCAATTATAAGGTAGGGTTGTTATAGTCTTAAATGTTATTGAGGAGAAGAAAATGGTACAATGGTTACTTGACATGCAAAAAAATTGGCTATGGTCTAACCATTGGGCATTTCAAGTTCAAAGTTGTAGAAATTACATAAGAAAAGGCAACACCATTTGTGAATGGCATACTAAGAACTAATGCATGGAGGTGATTCTATCATTGGCACCTAAAGATCACATTGTGCAATGCACAAGGTCTAGATATTCACAAAGCTAAAGGTTTGAACTTCACAAATTGTGTAAGTTTCTTTGACAACTTGAAAACATTATGTGATCAACACAAATATCCACCTTTTAAGATTTGGAATGTAGATGAAATGGGTGTGCAAGCAAGGAACTAACAAAGTTAAAGTCCTATCTAGATGTGGAACATAGAACATATACAAAGTGATCCCAAAAACCAAGGAATGGATGATTTTTATTGTTTGCATCAACGTTTTAAGGCAATCAATCCTAAATTTCTACATTTTCAAAGGACAAAAGGGAGGAAGAACTACATTGAAAATATGAAATTGTCCACAACCACAATGGGTATGTAAGATAAAGCATGGATGAACAAGCAGTTGTTTTGGGCATGGTTGTCTCATTTTCAAAACAATATTCTAGTTGGCATCTTTCCAAATTAGAAACATCTCATGACACTAGATGGACATGTGCCTCATGTCAACATGGAGGTGGTTACAAAAACACAAGAAATGGGACTTGACTTGCTCACTTTTTTATTGACACACAAGTCTTGATTTGTAACAATTATATGTTACTTTTATAAAGCTTTTCAAGGATGTTTTTGAAACAATGAAGAACAAGTGACTGCTTGAGAACAATCAAAATGTTCCAACAAAAAAAGACTTGGTAAAATGGGTGTCCAAAGCCTTGAAGATAACATTGTCAAAAGCAAATATCAAAAGTGATTTTGCTACTACAAGCATCTATTTGTACAATCCACATGTTTTTGAAAAAAAATATGGACCTTTAACACTTTTATAGGAAACGACAATTTAAAAACTAACAAAGGTAGTAGTGATTTTGATCATTAAGCAAAGGGAAAGGGTGAAAAAGATGCAACTTTTCACTTAGAAATGGAAACACAAATGTAGAAAAAGATGACAATGAGCCATGTACAAAAGAGGTCCATGAACATTTATTCATTGAAGATGAAGAAATAGAACAACAAGACAATGAAAACTATTTGGATACAAATGATCTAGAACCAATTGAACCATAAAAGGAAAATGTAAAACAACAAAAATTGGTCATAGTTTGCAATAAGAGGGAAACATCTCCATGTGTTTATATCCTTCATTGCAACAAGGAGAACCCATAATTGACTACACAAACTCATTTATCATGACATCAATAGAATACATGGTTGCATTACAAGATAAGGCCATGAGAAAAGAATGCATACAAAGTAAGAAAGAAAAAAGAAAAAGAAAGAGCGAAGGAAAGTTGTCCAAATAGCAAAGAAAGTGGCAAAATGTGTTACCTAAGAGAAAAGGGCCAAGGATATAGTGTTCAAAAATTGTTGAACAATAAAAATGTGAAGGTTGTAGAAGCCAAATTGCACACCATCTTTTTAAAAAATAGTGTTATCAATCCACAAGGCATTACGGTGCCATATTGTGGTCAAGCTGTTCAATGATGTTGAAACAACTAGAAGATTACTTTAGTAAGGAGGTTAAAAAAGGTAAAGGTTGTCAAATCTACCCCTATTAAAAAAACCACCCATGCTAAAAAAATGGAGCTCCCCAACACCATCAACATAATCATTGGGAAAAGAAACAATGACAACACAACCTCCAATTTTGTATCCCAATGTAAAGAAAAACTTGTCATTTCCAACCTTTAATTTGAGATTGTTTTAAAATTATAATCAAGTTTGAAAAAGTGTTTTGTTTATTCTTTGATTATATAGTCATCTTTTATATCTATATCTAGTCTAAATTGAGATAGAAAAATTCCATACTTATCTCTATGAAGAACTTGGGTAGGAATTATATGAGTTTATTTGGTCTTGTAGATGTCCAGTTGCAAGAGGCATGTATGTATATCATAATCTTGTTTTCATTAGCTTTCTATTATCCTCAAAACCCTTTTGCCAATCTCTTGCAAGTATGGTTCCTCCATATAACCAAATGCCTCCTTGTAAAGCTTGTCCTTATAAACAAGAATTGGATTTTGATTACTTATTTAATTGTATACATTTTTCCTACACATTAATCATTTTTTCCTCTCTTTCTCTCTCTTTTACTCTTTGGAACCTTTCTCATGAATATGAAAACCCCCAACTCCATTTGTAATTTTAGTTGGTTGTGCCATTGACCGTTTATGTTTCATTCTTGATGAACCTAAATCAATATCTATTAAATGGCTTAAATTGATGTAATGTTCACCACTCTGGTAGAATTAAGTTTATAAAGATTATGCATCTTGCATTCTTGGCATTTTTTATTGCAACCAACATCCCATACATAGATGTAACACATAAGTGATGTGAACTTATTTAGTCCAATGTTTTCAAACCCAAAACAAATAGTCAACAATATGTAAATGTTAGAAGGGCATTTTTTTGGTATCAATGATAACAATAATGATGGGGTATTTGGTATCCCTGATTTCAGCATTTGAAATGTGCAAAAATTGTTCCAATAGTAAAAGCAAATGCAAGGAGGATTAACAATGAACAAAAACTATGGAAATATGAACATAAATAACAATATATCAATGTTTTCACTTTGTTATTTAAGAATTTTTTTAAAGATTATAGTGTTTTTGATTTTACTTAATTATATTCCACTACCTTCCTACTATGCTTTTGTCACATTTTATTGAAATCACCTTATCACACAACCATATCAATGTTAGTTCAAATGTCTTTTAATAAAAAAATTTGATATTTTACAAGGCAAGAATGTAGCTTAATTAAAAAAATGCAAATGGAAAAATCATATGTAATGGATGGAAAATCACAAATCTACCTTAATCCAAATGAAAATGCAATCTAAAGTGGAATAAACTTAAGACTAATGGTGTCAAATTTCTTTCATGGCAACAGTTGTGGCAATTTCACCAAAAATTAAATTATTTAAGGTTACTGTCACAACCGTAACCTTGGGTTCATGACCAAGGCAAGGGCTTGTGAGGGTGCGGGCCAAAAGTGAACCTGGGAGTCACATTTCATGCTTCCGAGAATGCAAGAAAGTTGAAGGAATGAACCTCCACACTCCCAAATGAGTTCCCATTTTGGGAATTGGAGTCCCAATGGACTCATGAATTTTTAGAGGTCAATTGTAAGGGGCAAAATTCATTGGATTGAAGAGTTCCTTATACAATTGGAAAGCTCTTGGAACATAGATGTCTAAAATGGGTTTGCATGACCCATTTGGACACTTTAAACACAAGTTATGGCCTAAAAGTCGGGAATCGCCCCATTTTCCTTGCGTGTAGGTGGCGTGCGACATACCATTGGAAAGCTGTCAACGAGGATTACAACTTTTTTTTAAAATTCATTTCAATTGGAGGTCTACACGTAAAGTTATGGGCCCCCAAAGTTGCGAGGGTCCCAAGTTTGGGAATTTTGGGACTCCCACTTGGGAGTCCCGAGACAAATTGACATTTGGGTGCTAGTTTCGTGGCTAGGCACAAAGTATACTATAAGGGGGAAGGTGATGGCTTCCCCTAAGTTTGGGCCATGGTGAGTCTTATGAGTTCGTGTCTGCCCGTGGTTCATTCGTGCACCAAATGGTTTTAGCTACACATTAACCAATCTATTGTCTGGGTTTGTGCAGGTCCGTGTGAGTAAGTGACTTGCTTGTCAATCTTCCTAATCCCATTTCGGAGCTCCAACACGCCCCTTTACCCTTGAAGTGTTGTGAGCCAGGGGGCGCACCCCAACTCCTTTTCCTTCCATTGTTTTTTTCTTTGGACTCACAGCTGAGTCCATCAAGGAGCTTAGGGGTGCGTCAGCTATAACCATGCAAAATTGTAATAGGTTCAACAAAATATAATGCATCTGCCATAGATAAAAGAAAGGGTTGGATTTCAATTGGTGAACAAAGTAGAAGAAACAAATGATTAAACATTATACTTAGTAAAATGGATGTCAAAGATTGTCATTAGTTTCCCATCTTTCCCCACATTTCTTTTGAAAGTTGTGGCCATATGAACCAACACTAAAATTTCAATTTATATAAGTAGAAGCAATTCGTATTTATGACAAATTTACCAAGATCATATCAACATAGCTTAAAAAATTAGGTAAAAAATTAAATTCAAAATACTACATACACAAAATGGATTTAAATCAATAAAAATTTATTAAATTCTTATACTCAAATGTTATATTTAAGTTTATTATTAAAAAAACCAACATGGGAAACCAATATTAGATGCCTTAGGAAATAACCCAAGGAAGGTCTCTTAACATTCAAAGTTCATGAAATAAAATTCATCTAATACAACAAATAACAAAATAAAAACTCTATAGGGGTTTGATTACATCCTAAATTTCAAAACTAAATTGTTGTAATAATTCCTCAAGCTCTTGTACCCACAAAATTTCAATAACAATATTTTTTTGTTCCATGTCCAATACACGCATATTCTCCTTGGTTGCCACATGTGTCTTTTGTTGTGGTTACATTCAAATCCAATTCTCCATACCAGGTCCCCAGAATTTTGGGTATTGATATTTTTCATCTATGCTGCCATCTATCTTCACTAACACTTTTTGCAATTGTGTGATTTTTTCAAGTTATCTTTCACCTATAATTCTTAAATAAATCCATCTTTTTTTTTTCTTTCCTTGCGACTACTAATAAATTTGAATGAATACCAATAAACTTTTATGAAACATTGGACTTATGTTTTAAATGCAAAGTTGCAACATGGGTGAAAACACAATCAAAGGAGCTAGGGGTGCCAAAATAAAAATCCATTTCCAAAGACTACACATGACATATGTTGTTTTTGTGTTGGTTTATAAAATTAAATTTAGTATTTTGGGTACCCCATTTAAGATTGCATTTTAGATATAAATAAAATTTGACTATAAATTAATTTTATATAATGTATATTATGCATTCATGCCTTTTATCACATAAATATGAACAACTTTTGTTAAAAACACATTTTCAAAATCCATAATTTTCAGGGTCAAAAGCTCTTTTGAACCAAATGTGCTCAAATGGGTTATAAAAAAAAATCATTAATTCAAATGCTTTTCCTTTTACTCATCAATGTTAAAATCCTCTTCAATTTTCAAAAGGAATGGTACACATTTGGTAGAAAAAATGATGTTTGAAAAAAAAATCCACTTTCAAGGTTTGAGTGTTTTGAACATGTAAAAACATTTTTGATTTGTGTCAAACTTTGAGCATGTAAAATTTGCAATTAATGATATCCACTTATACAATAGACCAACACTAGCTTGGAACAATGTTGGGTGGATATATGGGTGTTGGGCAAATATCTACAAAGGCAGTAAATGATGACTTGACCCACATGCATCGGCTAAAAGAAAACCAAGATGAGTTTTCAATCCAAAACTAATATGCTTCATTTGTGATCTTTCAAACATACAAAAATGTAGTTTTAAAAAGTGTCCATTCATTTGGGTGGTTCCTTTGAATTTGTTTTTACCCACATATGCATTATTTAATCCTCCATTCAATGCATTTTTTATTGAAGTTATCGTTATTGTTATTGTTACAAAAGTTATTGCTAGTGCACAATAGACTAGCCAACTAATTGCCAAAAATAAAAATAGCTATTGTTGAAAAGGAGCAAAAGAGAGAAAAAGAAATCACACCCACCTACCTTCCATTATGCAAAGCTTTTCCCCATCCTTGATGTGTGTAAAATATCATGTAGGAGACTTGCAAAAATTAATGTTACAATTATTCTCAAGTTTCCTTTCAAGCTTAAAAAAACAAGAAACAGACCAATTGGAAGATTTTTCTTCAGTTCCAAGGTTTTTCAAGCAATTAGAAAATTGTTCTTCCTTTTTTCGTTTTCAAGTGGAACCATATTTCATTCTCCATGCATTGATGGTGGTGGAAACTTGTTGTGCAAGCAAGTAAGAAGAAGGATGGTGATGGATACATAAATACGTGAGTGAACTAAAGAAGAAGAATTAAATTATTATGATATTTGGTGAAGGGTGCAAAATCTAGTGCCATGCGCAAAAGAATCCAAGTCATTCATGTTTACTTTTCCCTTTTCATCTACCACTTCTTATTTTTCCTTGCTTCCCTCGTGATCCTTTCACCTTGTGTGTGAGTCAACAAGGAGAGGAAAAGTAAAATGACAAATAAATGCCAATGAAAACATAACAACAATTGTGTACACTCCACCATGACTTGCAAAACATCATTACACCTACAAACCACCATGCCATTGAAAGCCAAAAGCCATAGCCATGACAAAAGATATGAAAAGGTAACAAATGAAAAAGAGTTGCCTAAATCTTTGAAAGACTTGAAATTTAACTAAAATGCACAATCACGACAAAAAGGATTAAAAAACAATGGAAATTATTTAATTGTTCCAATAATCTTGGATTTTGGTAAAAACAATTAAATGAGAAATGAAAATAAAGTGCACCTAAATGTTCCAATGAATTTTGGATGTTGTTTAAAACAAATAAGTGATAGCACATGGTGTGTTGCCTCATCTGACTCATGTTTTATTATCACATAATTGGGTTCTATGCTCACCATAATTACACACAATGTTATCCAAATCATAGGATAGCAATAGGGTGTAATGAATCTCAATTTAAAAAAAAAAAAACCTCCATTTCATTAAAAAAAAAGCTTTGACATTTTTTAGGGTCAACTTATTAATGTTATGATACACAGATGTTGATGTTGAGAAAACATAAACATGATGGTATTTTAATGTTTTAAATGTATATTTGGCTATGACATTGACATTAATAAATTATGCAAATTCAAACATGTGGACTTGGTGTGTCAATGATAGGTTTAAAAATAGATGATTAAATACATCATTTAAGCTGGTGTCATAAATTATTGCCCATGGTGATAAAGGCATCTATAAGTCATTTAAACAATCCTCTATGGCTATTTTTTAAAATGCATAACTAATTCACCCAAGCTCCAAAAAGTATGAAACAACTTGCAAACCATTTTTTTGTGCAATTCTTGACCACATTTCTTTGGTTGCATAATTATTTTTCCCTTTGATTAATCCACAAAAATATTTAATCTTAAGCCTACAATCATAGGGCACCCCACCTTAGTAGGTAGCCAAAAATATTTGAGAATGCTGAAATGCTATTACTATAATATTTGAAGAGGCTTATGGTGTGTAAAAAAATCCACATCGGTCCATAGTTGCGATCTGAAATGAGATCTCAGAAGTTTCATAATGGACATCTTGACATTGAACCTTAATATGATGTTCTCTCTCCATTTGAGAGAGCTCTTTGTTTGTTCAGCCCATACAGAAGAGCCTATGCATTGGTGTAGGATTTGATCTGAAAGTTTTTGCTTGAATTTGACCCCATGTGTGAGTGACATCTAGAGTACTATGTGTGCATATATTGTGGGGGAGGTTATTGTGTGAGTGGATTCTCCCAAGGGTTCCCAAGGGAGGGAGGGCCACCTGAGGATGTGAGCCTGAAGGTATTCCCAAACCTCAAGAGAACCCATGAGTATGGGAACCTCCATGTCCATGAGGGATTCTCTTTTATGAGGATGTGGGAACAGATAGAAATAGGAAGTTTAATCCCCTGGTATGATGCCCTAGGGTTCTTCTGCTGGGGCAGATCCCTCAAAATACACAGAAAAAAAAGGAGAGTCATTTGCACATGGACCCCTTCCATAAAGTGCGTGTGCATTGAGATGACAAGTGCTAAATCCAGTAAGGGAAGCTTATAGTTTGAAGTTTAAACCCGTGTTGGGTGATTCTTAACATCAGGGACACATACCTGTCAGTTATCAGCCTAGGTATATACTCACTTACTTGTCAGTTCTCAAAATTCAGAGAACCAATTTTGATATGTAATCATGGTTCTCAAAAATGTGAAAAGTTCAAAGAACTTGCCAGAGAACAGCTTGTTCATTATCAGTTCTTTCATGAAAACTATCAATGAAAATTATGGGTTCTTTAAGGATGAAAATTACTGGTTCTTTAAGGTTTTTGAAATAAGCAGAACCAGCAATTCTTTGATCCTCAAATTTCTTCATAGAACTGGAACCAGCCATTCTTTACAAATTCATAGAACCACCCAACAACACTGGTTTGAACCTGTCATGAATGGCAGAGTCATTAAGTGATGAGCTGCTTATTATTCTTGCTCCAGAGCATGTTGTTTGTTTATAGCCAAATTTGGCTATATTGTCTAATGGGTGATCCCCCACTCTTACTATTAAAAAAATTATTTAGAAATGAAAACATTGCTTCCTGACTCCTGAGTGGTGGATGCTGGGGCCAGGAATGCTCCGTACCTTTTGTTGCTACCGGGACTGCATTGGTGGTCCTGTAACATTCTCACCTCCTTGAAGATCACATGTTCCAATCCCAAATAGGATCAGGCTTGTCCACAATCCGTTGGGTCCAACAATAATGTTTCTTTCCTCTGTCCGGTCGTGGGGGATTCAGATTTCCTGTTGTTGCTGTTCATAGTTGCTGACGTTTGAATTTTATGCTATGAGTGAATCGAACTTGTGGGTGTTTTTCTTCTCTCTGTTTGCTACTGTGTTCTGTTCTGAGAATTGGGGTTTAAGGTTTTTGTGATTCACGATGGAATTTCCTCCAACTTTTTCTTCTTTGTCAGTAATCAATTCCATCAGTTCCTAAATGTGTGAAGGCTTTTGTTCTGCAGTTACACATAGTTGCACACAGAGAGAGAGAGAGAGAGAGAGAGAGAGGTTTTTGTTGTCTGGTTTTGGTCCTGGGAGCAGCAAGTGGTGGAAGGAAAGGGTGTGTCTGTGATTAGCTCTAAATTTTGTATGTCTGGTTCCCAAAGGTGCTTTCAAAAAGCTTCAAGCTTTCTTTTCTATCTTGGGGATTTTGCGTCCTTTTTGGACGGTGCCAACTTAGAGTTCAGGGCAAAAGAATTTGGTGTTTTTGACATTCTGAGAAGGAAGTGTGGGATTGAAGAGCTTCTTGACTCAAGAAGATTGGATTAGTGTTCTTTGGATTTTGTGTCTTTTTGTGGCTGCCAAGAGTTTAGGGCGAAAGAATTAGGTTTTTGAGATTCTGAGGCAGTATGGTATTGAAGATTAGATAAAACCTTAGTGTTGGACGCAAATTCACATCTGTCTGTGTGGACAAGGTCTTGTGAAATTTTAGAGAGATGGAGGAGGGAAATAATATCACACCGAAAGCTTCAATTTGGAGAGGAAATTGGAGAGACATGGAGGGAAATAGTAGTACCACTACTACTCCCAAAGGTTCGCTCTCATTTAGAGACTCAGATGTCGAGTTTTTGCAAACCCAGGCAAAAGAGTGGCTGGAAGCAATGCTTGGTGAGAAGCTGCTGGAGCCACAGCAGGAGGAGGGAAGAAGAAGCAGCCTAGCAGAAATTCTAGCAAATGGTGAAATATTGTACAAGGTGTCACAGATGCTGAAGGAGCTAATTGTAATCAGAAACAACAAATTGGGGAGCAGCAACAACGATAATCTGGATCATCCTCTTCCTCCCTACTCACCTGACAAGATGCGGGCAGTTTCTTCTTCTCCAGGCAAGAACAGTCAAAAGTACCTGCCTTACTCCTACGTTGAAGCTTTCTTGAAGGTGAGTAAAGACATGGTAGGCTTGCAGGATGTAGATTTGTTCAACCCATCGGATGCCATAGACATGAAGGATATCCGGAGAGTATGTGTCTGTCTTCGGAGGTTGTCAAAGAAAGCTCGAGCTCAACAGTTGCCTGTACCCGACTTCGACAACGTAGCTCAGACAACAACGGCAATGGCAACAACTGCTGCTGCTATGCCTACTGAGTTTGTACATGGCCGCAAGGAATCGCTCCAAAAATCTGCTTCCAAGTCCTATACTACCTCTGAGCCGAACAAGGAGAAGACTTCATCTCAAAGAGAACTTTCCCAACCCAGCCAACAAGAAAACACATACCCATCAGAGGCAGGGAAGAAGAAGAGAGATCACCACAAGGAGGAGGAGGCAAGTGCTGCAAGGAGGAGGGGTGAGAAAGCAGCAGCCGCTGAGAAACGGAAGAATCGTCGAGTGCGGTGGTTTCCAGTAGTGACAGGGGTGGTGGTTTTTGTGAGCACCTTTGCTGCGCTCACCATAAGAGCAGCCCCCCAGAGGAGGAGGAGGAGGAAGGCGCATGCAGCACCAGCAGAAGTGGACGACTACGAGGTTCAGAAGGGCGACACACTCTCTATCATCTCCAGACGCACCGGCCACAGTAACTGGCACGAACTGGTTCAAAACAATCCGCACATCGCCAACCCGGATCTCATCTTCCCTTCTGAGCACCTCAAGCTCTGATGACGCAAAGACGACGACGAGGCATCGAAAGCAAGTTCGCAGCGAAGAAGCTCCAGCTCCGATTCCCAAGCGTCGAACCCACCAAGCGCACGCATGCACACGTACACGCCGTAGATAGCCCAAAGTTCAGACTCTGAAACCCTAACCCTAAAACCCGAAACCCCAATTTCTCCTTAAACCCCAAACCGTTATTTCTCCTAAACGTTAAGTTACCCCTAATTTCTTTTGTTTAGGAGTTTCTTTAACTAGGGTACAGTCGTTGAGTTCCTAGTTCATACCTGCCAAGTCAATTGGTTGTTAGGGCTGCTGCTGAAGGCAAACTTGAAGTAATTTGGGGGGTTTTGAATCGCCACATATTGTAACATTCTGTGATAAAAACTGGTTAGATTTCTGTCTCATGTAACTCCAGTAGGTAGCCAAAAATGTAGAAGGATGATGCTTATGTTTTTTGTTAATCTTTCATATCTTGTTAACATAGCCAAAATTTGGCCTAACCTTCTTAAAGAGAGGGACTGCCACACTTCTAGTTCAGCTTGGGCTAAACCTTCTTGTGCAAGACTGCCAGACTTCCTCAGCTTTTGGCTTAAATCTTTCTTATGGAGGACCACCACACTTGGGCTCTGGCTAAACCTTCTTCTTGTGGAGGACTGCCACACACTCCTTCAGCTTTGGCTTAAATCTTTCTTATGGAGAACCACCACACTTTGGCTTTGGCTTGTGGAGGACTGCCACACTGCTTCGGCTTTGCCAAAATCTTTCTTATGGAGGACCACCACACTTCGGCTTTGGCTAAACCTTCTTCTTGTCAACGACTGCCGCACTTCTTTGGCTTTGGCTAAATCTTTCTTCCAGAGGACCACCACACTTCGGCTTCGACTAAATCTTCTTGATGCAGGTTCGCCCATACTTAGCTGGCTACATTGCAGAATTGGGGAAAAAGAAAATCAATGACTTCCAAGTTGGTTGCCAAGACATAGAGTAGGTAGTCAAACAATGATACTTCACAATGGATGTCACAGGATCAACCAATCATCCATACAGAGTATGCATTTGGGAATTAGCTATGGTATTTGGATTAACTGTTTGTATTTTAGTGTGTAGTTTAAACTCGCTTTGCCCTTGAAAATCAAGTGCATCAAGTGGTTGGAATGTAAATAGCTGTTTGGAAAAGAAAATAGAACACAGCGATAATAATATAATCTTCATTGTTTGGGTGCTTTACTGTGTGTCTTGTTTCTTCCCTTCTAATTAATGAGTTTTCCAGTTGCTCCATTGTGCCAATTTATGCATGCCTTTTCAAGTTGGATTGATTGACTTCGCTAGCTGTTGATTCAGCTTGCTGCCCTCTCACCTATTTTTGCAGTTGAACACACAGCTATATATATTACCAGTGTTGGGCAGTTTTGTGATATCTTTGATAACCTCCGGTTCCTATTTCTAAAAGAATTGGAAATCAAAGAACCTTTGGTTTCATCAGAATCAAAGAAGCTCCATTTCAAAAAAGCCTAAAAAGAATTGGCAGTTTTCATGAAATGATCAGCATTTTGTATAAAAAAATGTTATTTGCCCAACTCTTAGATTATATGAGTTAAATATCGCATTTTATAAAAGGTTATTTGACCAACTCTTAAATTATTTGAGAACTGTGGTTAAATATCAGGATCAGGTTCTTTAGAACCACAGTTATGTATAAGAGCCAGTTTTTTTATTCTTTTGAGAATCACACAAAGACACACAGACATATATACACACACACTGAGAACCTCTGGTTATCAGGTTCCATTTCCAATAACCGCCTGACATTGGATATTACTTGACAAAGCACTACATTTTGCTTGGATGAAGAATTCTTTAGTTAAACTTTGAAATTGTTGCTATTGGTGTATCAAGTTTTGCTGTGTATCACATTGTGGTTTACCATTGTGTCAATCCATTCAGTAGGAAGGCTCCTTAACATTGAGGTCTATATAGCTATCGAGTTCAACAAGTACCAAAAATTAATATTTAATTTTGAAGTTGAGTCTGCTTGCCAACTTGTGTACTTAAAAAACATTTGCCTTTCTTTTTAAGAATGTGTTTTTTTTTACAATTCCAGTTTCAAGTCCAGATCTAGCAAAAGACTAGTTCCAATGTCTGGTTCTTGTGCCAATTCCACACAAAAAAGATGTGAGCTTAGATCCAGGTGACAAAAATCTGACCCTGAAACCCCCCCCGCCCCCAATTTTAACTCTGAGTACCAGATGCCCTCACAACACTGGTTGAAACTTGAAACCAGATCAATCAGTTTTGTGAAGGTATTTCAATGTATGAAGAACCACCAAATACAATTTTAAAGATATTTCAAAATCGGGGAACCAGAGAAATAATGAGGAACTTAGTAGGAATGTGCTCTTCATCGAGAACGTTGTAAAGCCATGATTTGAAAGCAATTTTTGTGTGCCATCATTGTGCACTCACAGTAATCCTTGTCTCCCACCCTAAATCACTGCCAAAAAATTATTACCTAGTGTCTTTGGAGATGATGTTATAAAGTGGATTTGTTCACCCCAAGAAAGTAGTGCAACTTCAAAATAGAATTGCCTCCGTCCTTTGAAACGAGTGCAATTTTGTTTTGAAATTGCATCGCTCATCTTAAATCTTAAATATTTTATGTTAAATATTTTTTTACCTCATTTCTAATCAAATTAAAAATTATTAAACATTGATTATATTTCAACTTTAACGCCAATGTAAAAATAAAATAACATTTCAAGGGTTAATATATCACTACAAAGAACAAATTAAAAAGTTACAAACAAAATCATTAAAAAATAAATCTATCCAAACATCAAAAATGACAATTGCAAAGTTGGAATGTATAAGATTGTCAAACTTAAAATGTAAAATGTATATTACGTGTATCATATAAACTGAATCTACAAGAATGTAAATGGTCAATCAAAATGTTTGCTGAAATGTATCAATATTTTGAACTTGAAAAACAAAAACAATACAGAAGGCAAACAATGATCAAATGCAATCACCCAAAAGGTGGACCTCTCCTCTCACTCTAGAAAATAAGTTTGCTACCACATTAGGATCAAATATTGAAAAGGTTATGTTGTAGTTTGAAAGGTTGGAAAATTGATGGCCTCCAATGTGGTTACAATAAAAGGGCCTTTCTCATGTTTACTCATCATGTTTTTCAAAGCAGAGGACTCTTCAAAAGAATTTTAAAATTCCAGATGTTGTTCAATAGGAACCAATGGAATAACAAATTTGTCAGAAATAATACTACCAAAGTTCTACAAACATGTAATTGTTGTAAACTTGAACAATTCAGGTTGCATACTTGAACTTGGTGCCAAATTTTCTTTGTTATACTTATGCATTGCATCTATTATGATTGAGCTAGATGTAAATGCATCATATAACTACAAATGAAAACAAAGAAAGATCAATACCTAAATATGCAACCACCAATACAAAAGACATGAAGGTAGAAAAACCTAAAGTTCAAATCAAAAACCATGACCAAAAAACAAAAAAAAAAGAATTACTTTAAGTTTTTTTGTGCATGTTATGTTCATGGGCTAGGGTCTCTTTGTAGGTAAGAAGGTGATCTCCATTCAATTCTCCATAAACAATATGCTACAAGGCATGGCTACATATGTTTAGTCATACCTAACAACACAAACATCAACTTATTAAACAATAGAAAAACTAGAAGAAATAATAATAAATGAAAACACAAGAAAACCAACAACAAAAAGACTTAATTCAAACCCAAAAAAAAACAACAAATGAAACAAACATGAGTAAATAGGAAACCTATTAGGGGGATAAAGCTCACCATTCTTCTTCCCCGCTCATAGCAAAAACTTTAAAAGATAATTGATGAGTAATTTTGGTTCAGAAGCATGTAATTTGGCAATTGATAGTAAAACATCCAAATTTTAATATTTTTTCCATGCATCAAATGCGTTGGTAGCCCAATAAATAAAAATGAAAGAATCAACATTCCAGGGGCTGATATAGCCCTCTAGTTGTGCATATGTATTTGACACATATAAGGCATTGTAATTATTGTAGTGCAAAATAACAAAACAACCAAAAAACCTAAGAAAACAAACAAAGAGAAATATAAGGTGTTGAATTACTATAAGAGTAGAAGGGAATTAGTTAAATTCAAAAAACCATTGATACAGTAGTGGGTTTGTACAACACAAATGGGTTTAAGATCGAAACTATGTATGTTTATTACATAACTATGAAAATCTATGTTCTTGATTGTAGAAATATCTTTTCAACCTTCTATTGTCTATGCATAACAATATGTTTCCCCATTTTTCTATCATGAACTAAACATAAACACCAACCCCTTTCAAAACAAAAACCTTTCAAAATCGAAACTTCAATTCTAGCAAACTTTGCATTCATACAATAACTTTGTACAAGTGAAGGTGTTTCTCAAGGTCACAACCACCCACTTATATACTAACCAAAAGGAAACTAGTCAAAAAACTTCCTAAAGTTTATCCACCGCATGGTTCCCCATGTGATTTCACATAAAATAATCAAAAGGAGGAAACAAAATCACATGGTCCTTCATGTGATTTCATAATTAATCACAAAGAAACATAATCACATGGTCCCTTATGTGATTCCACAATTAATCACAAGAAAACATAATCACATGGTGCACATGACTTTCACATAAATTAGTATGTGAAAGTCAATGCACCATGACCAAATTATGGAATCCTATCACTCAACTTACCCCTTTAAACAATTACCTAAATAATTGTGTAATTACATCAAATTACACATTAAGTTACATTTTAACACATTTGGTATTTCATAAAATTTGCACACCATAAATGAACACTAAAAGAACAATACAAGTAGTTAGACAAAGCCCAATTTACTTTGCCTTGATAAATCCCTACGTATCCAACTACTATATTAACTACAATAAAGCTACAATAACTATTGCTCTACCTTAACAATTACATATCAGCTACCAGCTATGGATGAATGTGAGGGCAAATATGTGACAATAATAATTGTTATTCTAGTCCTTTAACAATAGGATGACCATAGTTATCAATTGGAAAAGGCTTCCAATATCCAATCAAATGGCAAGATTGATATAATGTTTAAACTTAAAATATAAACCCCTTGGCCCTCCCCTTAGACCCAAATCCAAAGAAACCATGAAAGTCCTTCCTTTCTCCTTCCTTACTAAATTACACTTACTTGTAACAAGGAGTTAGTCTCATAAAATGTCTTTGGCCTTCATCAGGGCATGGGTTTTGGTGCATGTGATCACAACTTGATTTTTGCATAACAGATCAAACCATTCCTTCCAAACCAACAATTGTTCAAATAGGAAATGTTTTTGTGAGACCAAATAAACTTTGCATCATTCTTTCATTTCAGTCTATTTTGTATTATGGACTTGTGCAGGAAGTACCTTAAAGTTAGGGGTTAATTAATGGTTGTTTTTTAGCATGATTAATATGACCAAATTGGCTCATCTTGCTAATTGTGTGGATGGTGGATTCTATTGCATTCCTCCCATGCTCATGGAATGTCTTTCCTCATGATTCCCTAATTTTAACATGATTCCCTGACTTTAACATCAAGGAGAAGGCAATGTTCAATTGATTCTGGCTCCTACAAGCCTATGGGAACTTGAGAGCCAGAATTAGCTCAACCTTTCTAACTCCTTAGGGCAAATCTACGCACCACACTCCATTTTTTAAAATGGTGAGCTTTGAATGGCGAGCTCCCATTACATCAGGTGAAACCTATGTGTCTCTTTGAAGGGCAAGTGGGGTCTTCAATGTTGACCTCCCATTTTGCCCACTAGGCTACTTCAAGCCTTGAGGCATGGCTTTGGAGCTCCACAATTGTAGCTGACAACCTAGGCTAAAGCAGCCACTCTAGCTATGACCGAATAAAAATAAATATGAAAAAAAAAAACCATTGGTTTTACTATAAAATTTATCACTAATAAAAAACACTTACCCACACTGCGAGGTTAGTATTGCAAAGTTTTCAGAATTCAAAATCATTAGCTTGGCAACACTTGAAGCTTTATCGACATTTCTTACAAAGGTATGTATTATGTTATCAATTATTTATTTGTTTTTTAGTTTTTAATCTTTCTTCATGTGTATATATAAGGGATGTTTGTAAAATAAATTTTTTATTACAGAATTTCATCTCGTGTTTGTGTGGCACATATTTTTTAAATGCATTTAAAACTCAAAAGTATGTATTAATGTTAGGATTTTGAAAAAATATTTTAATTTTCTTATTACGTTTATAAATCTTTGTGCATGTTTGCTTTTTAGGCATGTTTTGGGAATGAATTTTGGCCTTTTTTTGTCATTTTTTTTTGCTTGGTGTAGAACTTTAAGAAAGTGTACTTTTAATATCAAAACATGTATAATGTTAGGTTGTTTAAACCAAAATTTGAGTGTTATGCATATCTATAAAGTTAAATTTGGCTTTCTCTATTTTCATTTTGTATTTGTATTATATAAAAGTCAAAAAAAAAATTGAATGAATTCTTTAGTTTTTAAATATTTATTTATTTATTTATGGGTGTGGTTTTTTTTATATAGAATCATGGATAATGGATTACTTCAAAGGTGGATTTTTTTTTTTGATGGAAGAAGATGAAATCACACTGACCGAAACTCCTCCAATGGTGGAAGCATCTTCATCGTCCATACTTATTATGCTTCAATCAGTGCACTTATTAGTTGTTAATCGAAATCACAAAAAAAAAAAAGAAGTAATGAATGATGGAACTCGATTGGAATAACAATTTTGAAATGGCAAAAATAAATTAATGACATACTTTACACTCACAAATCCCTACTCATAAACTAGAGAGCATGAAACATTTCAAATACAAAAGACCAACTCAAACTGGATTGAGAAATATGTAGAATGAAATAAACAATAACAAAGTTTTTTTTTAATTTTTTAAAGGATCTATATTTACCTTTACATAAGATAAAATATTTTAAAAAATTCATGATTTTACCCCTATGAAGTACAAGCTTGACAAATTTCTTAACCTTGGCTAAGTTGGGAAGGGCTGAAGCTACTACCCCTTATGTGCCTACTCTACAACCTACCGCCTCCTCTTTGGCGGCACAAAGGGGGGGGGGGGCAAAGTAGTAGGGGGCTTTGGCTGCCCATGTGCTGAAGACAGGGGCCTCCCCCAGGGGTCACATTTGAAGCATGTTGTACAATTCATGATGGCCATTATCAATAGTGAAAGCAGCAGATGTTTTTAAAAAGAAAGAAAAAGAAAAAGAAAAACAACAAGATGGGCTGTCTCCCCTTACTTAGGAAAAAAGCCCGAAAGAATGTTTGAATAGGAGGCCCCAACCGGTGCCCACAAGGGAATCTTGGAACACAAAGGTATCTTTTAAGAGTTGATGATTGGTGCAAAGGCCATGGGTGAGAGGCCGGGTGTGTGAGAATTTTTAATTGGCTACGTTTTCCGATTGAGCACAGGCCGGAAGTCTGTCCAGAACGGATTTGACGGGAAAAAAACAACCCCCAATTTGATGCAGATCAAGTAACTATTTCGGTAGTCAGTTTTTGGGAGTGCTTTTTTTTTTTCTGGCGAAATTTCGCTATTTTCCGAAAAAGAAAATTTTGGATTTTTGAAATTTGAAATTTTGGCCAATTTTTCTATTTTATAGTTAAATTTCGCTAAATTTTTTATATAATAAAAGGAGGAAAAAAAGAAAAACAAAACCTGTGCTCCTCATCTAAGTTTTAGACCATTCTCAGTTGTTAGTGGGCAACACTTCAACTGCATAGTAGAAAATTCTGAAAGGCACTAAATACCCCTTAATGAGCTTGTGAGGGAGAAAGTGGCACGTCCTGCACAATTCTGCTACAGGATTTGACTTAATCTTCTATTGAAAGTAAACTAATTTAATTTAAATTAGGATCATAACATTGGCTGCTGGTTGGTACTAGCTCATGTTTCCTTGAAGTTATGGTTTTAGGCCTCATGAGGGACAACAAAACATACATTGTTTTCAATCCTTAGAGCACGCCCAAAAGCAGCCCTCTAAGAGTATGCATTTATCAAATACAGAGTGCACTGTTTAGTTTCTCCCCATCCCCACCCATGAACCTGAAAGGATGGACTGTACAAAGTGAGAGACCATTTAACTCTCAACACCAGGGCGAATCAATCATTGTAGTCAGCCAATGAGAAACAGTTATTTCCTGCTACTGTCCCTTGACGAGGGCCCTGGTAACAGTATTTCCCTGTACCTACATATAGCACATCCAGTGTGCATTGTTTAGTTTCACCCCATCCTCACCCATGAACTCAAAAGATGGACTGTACAAAGTAAGAGACTATTTCACTCTCAGCACCTCGGCCAATCATTGTAGTTGGCCAATGAGAAACAGTCATTTATTGCTGAGACATCGTCTATCAGTATTTAGTACATTCAGTATGCATTGTTTAGTCTACAACCTGCAAGCTAGTTCTTGGTTGGTAATAAAAGCAGCCCTACTAGATATGTATAAACTATCTAATTATCTAATAGTCACATAATTACATCAAATCGATGTGCCCTTCTCCAAGCAGAACCAGATTAAATTGACTTTTATCTTTAGATAAAGTAGGATTAGGTTGGTGAAAAAATGGTTTAGATTGTTTTTTTTTTTAAATTACCTCTCCACCAATAAATAGGTACAAATAAAAATAATCAAAACACATCAACAACACGTCGATACTAAGCAATTGCTTCAAAGCCGAAATGATGCGTTAAAATGAAATGTCTTAAATATTGATGAATAACACATATTAATAAGAATATGGTACCTATAATGACATGAAAACCATGAAATCATGTGGTTAGAAAAAAAAGTAGAACCATGAATACCATTAAAAATTATGAAAGGCGCTTTTGCATATTCAATTCTTTGAAACCATGTGAAGACTAGGGCCAACAAAATGTTAGAGTCAAAAGTTATTTAATAAAGTTATATGACTTGGTTGTTGTTTACTCATATGATATAATAAAATGTCCTCTAAATCATGCAAGATAGTTACCTATCACACAACTCACCAGCGTGATCTTTTATCATGTTTTCATAAAGCACATAGTTGTTTATTTTATTTTAAAGTTTTGAAATTAATTTTATCTAGACATAAAGTCTAATTTCTTGATCATTTATGTACATTGGTTTAGAATCCTTTCCATTTTGCCCTTAAACAAATAAGATTGTTATTTCAACTCCTTGCTACTTTTGGGATTGTAGGTCCCAATCCAATGGTAATGTATATATTTATTAAACTTCTCACGTTAATGTTGATCTATATGAGAACTTCCTATTTTTGCAATTGATGCTTGTCTAGGTTTATCTAGGTTATTATCTTGTATTTCACAATCTTGTGAGTTGAGTCTTTCGTTTACATGTCCTTCTCATAATTGTACATTTGTTGTCTTTTCCTATACGATCCCTTTCAACACTTTAGCTTTTGGACATAAAAGCTTTTAAAAGCATTGAAACTCATTTAGATGTTGTAACACTTTTGAAACGATTGTAAGGGAACTTGAGAAGGAGAAAAAGTAATTCAAATTCATGTAATTTTTGTGGTTGAATTGATGATTCAATGCATGCTTTGGTGGGAATCCAATATTCTTGCAATGGAGGGAAGTTACATGTTCTTTAAAATCATTAATGTGTTTTCATGGGAAAATGTTATGTGCATTGAAAGTTGAAGTTTTATTTGTGTGGTTAATAGATTGTTTGTACCCAAAACCTAAAATGTTGTAATCCAACATTAAATCACCCCATTATCAAACAAATATTATTTGTGAGATGGTTTAAAATTTTCCTCATAATGTGCTATTTTACATTTATGACCAAACACCTTCCATGCAAGGTTGGACAATGGTTTTTTTTTCAAAGTTCAAGTAATGACTCCCATTACCAAACACATTTCTATTTGAATTGGGATGCAAACAACACTTAAATGATCTAAATTTATCCTATGGCGAAACACAACACAATCTCCAAATTAAAAGTTATAAACAAACAGCTCATCGTGTAATGGCTTTGCCCAATGTTATATGACCTTAATCAATATTTTATTTTAAAAACCAATTTCTTAGGAAGGAAAATAAAAAATCTTTAGGAATATTTCATTTTCCAAATTGAATATTCAAAATTGATTAATTGTTTGGGAGGCATGTGCCAAACCTACCAAGGTACTATATTATATGGAATGTTTGGAATTTAAAATTTTGAAAACTGAAATGTTTGAATTCCAATGTGTGAATATTGAAAGTTGAAAACAAAAATTTATATGTGAAATGTTTAGAATCTAAAATTTTGAAGACGAAAATGTCTAAATTGGTATGTGTGAATACTTAAAGTTGAAAACAAAAAATTTAAAATCTCTATGTGAAATGTTTGGAATTTGAAAAATTGAAAATTGAAATGTCTGAATTTGGATGTGTGAATATTGAAAGTTGAAAACTAAAAAAAATTTGAAATTTCTTCGTGAAATGTCTAGAAGGAATCTGAAATTTTTCATAGTTGAAATGTTTGGTTATTAAAAACTAAAAATCAAAATGCTGGAATACTGAAAATTGAAAACTGAAATGTACCCCTTCAACTACCTCCATTGCCATATCCGCCACAGTTGCAATACAAATTACGTGCTTGGTTTGCCTACACCGATGTGCCATGCTTACATTTGCTTGTTTAGGCCTGTCAACTAGAAACACCTAAGAAATTCACTAATTATGAACTTTTTCCCCACATATGTCAAGGTCTCAATCAAATTCTTTAAATGAACAAGCTAAACATATTTTCAAAATCTCGAAAGTTTTGAAAAAAAGGAACTTTTCTCCAAAATAAAAAGATGTTGGAAAAAAAGGAGATACCTATTGCCTCCCCAAAGAAGAATGAAGGGCCATGATAGAAGTTAATGACATCAAAGTTAAAGAGCATGCCATGTGTGACTTGTGTTTTGCATGCACCTCATCCCTGCGACTGCTCTAAAGGTTACAATCCATTTATTGCTACTCTATTAGGTTTCTCCTATTGGCATCTCAGGTTACTATTGCTCATCTGTGTGGCCTTCATATGTGTTCATAGGATTTATTTGATTTTCCTCTCTTGCTCCAACTTTATGCTACTCCATCATGTCCAGTGCATCCACACCTTCCTTTGTGCCAGCCATGGTCACACTTGTCATTCCCATCTTGATTTTAGAATCTTCACTTTGTAAAGCCCCACATATGCATGATTCAAGGGTACCAATTCCAACTATTCCTTGATTCTAAAACAAGTTGAAGATAAAAACACAAACTTAAAATGTTTAATTTTGACAACCAATTTTTCAACCACTAAGTACAAGAACAACAAAAAGGCACTGAAATTCAGGAGTGAACACATGGTCTAAACAATTCCATCTACATTATGAACTTGGTAAACAATAACATGCATTACTTACATGAAACACTCTTTTACATTTTAGTCTAAAATCATATAAATGAATTGTTCGGTATATCATGGAATAGTTGAATATGAGTGGAGTGCCAAAACAAATGCACACAAAAAAATGATAAGGGACCCTTTTTAAATAATAGGATTTGAGATTTTGTGTGTGAATTGGTGTTGCATAGGTATGGAATTTCCATATAACTTATTGAATTCATTTTTTAATGACCTACTTCAATTTTCAATATATTGTGGTTCAAATCAAGAATGAATTTGTTTTAAATTGTTATTTGTTTATTTCAATCCCATTTATCTTTTCCATTTTGATTGAATAATAACCATGTGGATATTGTGTCTAGTTGTCAACTAAGGTCTAGGTTTTAATAATTAGAATTAAATTGATTACCTCCAAGTTCATATTTCATAGATCCCTATAGTTTAATGTCTTCTTTTCATTTGTATTATGATAAAAAATTGAATCACAAGTTTGTGACATATTAGTATTGTCATCATACATCATAGATGTCATAAGTTCAAAGAACAAAGTTAATTCAATTATGTAACACCTAATAGATGATCCGTTTATGTGCATATCGCAAAGTAAAACAACCATTTTATGATATCTAACATTGTCAAGGTACCAACATTCTTATTTCAAGATTGGTCCCAAACGTCCATATCAAGCCAAAAACAACCAACATTCCACCATCCCAATTTAAATATCAAACTCCATTGATAACATCTTTTGTTGGTTGTTTTCATTTTGACACAAAAGACATGAGTATTATATAACAAGTTCAATCTAGGGGCATAAACATAGTTAAGTAAGTTAGAAAATTCGTCCTAAAAACAAACATAATTATGACATAAACATGCAAAAACCTATTCAAAACCTCTTTACCTTTCATTATGAGACTTAGGTTAAACTAAACATTTTATAAACTTTGGTGAACTAAAACTTTGTTAAACCTTAGTTAAATTAAAACTTGGTCATACCTTGACAAAACATTGGCTAAACCTTAACTAAACTAATATTTAGTTAAACCTTAGTTAAACTAAAAGTTGGGTAAAATTTAACTAAATTTTGGTTAAAGTTCAATTAATATTTGACACCAATATTATGTTTTCACAACCATTTCTTTTCAATACATGTTGGTACAATCTTGAGTGGGAACATAATATATCAACATTAGACCTAATCACAATAAATCTTAATAGAACTTGAACATACATTTAATCAACTTAATACACCTTTAATAACCTAAATACAAATATAATATAAGTTATGGCCTTAATAATAAATTTTAATAATAAATTTAAAGAATACCTTTAATATATTCTTAATATAACTTGAAAATATGTTAATGTAACTTTAATACACCCAAAAATATATACCCTTAATATATTCATAAGACAACCTATAAAAAGTATTTTTTATTACATTTTGGTTGTGATTAATGGGATTTAATAGCCTATTTATGAATGAAACACATTTAAAAGTCATTCACATGGAAGGATGAAACTTCAAATGATTGCAATGTATTCCCAACATAGTTGCAAAATATTTTCAAAATTTTCAAAGGCGGTTAATAGGTGTTGAAAAATTTGTAAATGACATAAAGTCACATGTAGTTGTAAAATGATTGGTTGCAAAATACAATATTCTTTCTAATGTGAGACAATCACACTAGAAGATGAATGAAAAACATTTTGATAAACAAAGGTTTTTTAAAAAAACTTGGGGAAACACTTAAAATGACATGCCTTTTTTTATTAGAATGAGGAAGTTCATCAAATGCCACAAAGGCTTTTATAAAATGGAGGATGTTGAATTCAAAACTACAAAAACCTCCTTCAAAACAACCTAAAAACTACACAAATCAAAATATAATAGGCAATATTAGACCCCGATATGCAACAAGAAGTAAGTGAAACAACTAAGAAAGTGCAAGAATTGGAGAACATTAAGTTGGCTAAGAATAGGATCAAAGTTCACATTAGATGGAAAGTGAAAAGTAATGCCATGATGAAGGAATTAGACTATGATCCCAATACTAAATACTAAGAAAGCGGAAATGGTAACAAGAAAATTTAATATGGAAAAGGTGTGCATGAAGTTTTATGGGTTCGAATGGAAATATCTTTAGCTTTTTCAAAATCTAGAAGGGAGTAAGGCAAGGGTGCCCCTTGTTACCTTGACTTTACCTATTTTCCCTTGCAAAATTTTTCAATATCCCTAAACCCAAGTAGATAGAGAAATTTCAATGGAAGCGGTTATAAGAAGAGGATCCTGTGAAATTATTGGGGCCATCATCTTGGCAATGGGTTGGAGTTCCACAAAAAAGACATGGATGAATTTGTCTATGCAAGATTAAGCAAGAAATTGAAATATTGAACTTTTCTCCATTTCCTTCTAGTTGGAAAACACTTGGTCATCAAGTAAATCTTGAGTTCATCATTGTGGTTATTTTTTAGTGTTTAGGTGGGATCCAAGAAGGCACTAAAAAAATGTAAGTCTATGCCCAACAACTTGTGGGGAGGGGGTGAGCACCACACACACACAAAAGTGAATTTGTCCATGACTATTGTGCACAATGGAAAATGGGAGGATTGGGTTTTATTAACCTAGTGTAGGCATTGAACTTGTTGATGGGCAAGTGGTTCTTGTTTGCTTGGAATTAGGAAAATCTAATTTAAAGATTTTGTTGAAAGGCAAATTGAACAAAGATGCCATTTTAACACAAAAGGTGGGTAACTGGTCTATAATGGCTATTAATTCAAAGACAAGGGTCAACCAATGGCTGTAAAGGATGGGTCAAATAATGCAAGCATGAAAAATTATAATTCAAATGTTCACATTCAAGTCATTGACAAAAGCTAATTCAATTGTTATAGTCAACATTTGGTGGTTGAGGAAATTTTGAAAAGGGGTTTTTGGCATATCAATTTTAAGAGCACAAGAACTATACATAAGGTGCCTCAAGAATATAGGGGATTTATGAGACGAAGAGAGAGTTGAATTGATATCATGAAAGATTATTTGAAAGATATGTCAATTTGAAGAAGGAGAGAGGGTGTTGGGAGAATGTATAGTTGACAACTTATCTCAATGTTGGGTCGATGAGTTGATGAACTTGAGGATGCCAACATAACATGAAGAATGTTTATTGAAAATTTCAAAAATGATGGATCCACTTGTCCTAGTGCAATCTTTTGTACAATGAACCATTTTAGGTCCAAATAAGATGGGATCATTTTAGCATTCCAAATTCCTTGTAAGATATTAATTTTGAAATGCAATATAAGTACATGACATTCCAACATGCCTTAAACAAATAGGCTACATAGTTCAAGTCTGATAGTTCAAAGTTATTGTTGTGTGCAAACTAGACAAAACACAATTTTATTATGTTATGGGTCTTTAATTACTTTCGAACTTGACCTCATTAGTTGGGGTTGATTGGTTCATGGGGAGATGATCATTTGTGACACTAAAGTGGGGAGGAAATTTACTAATGATAAAGTGAAGCTCAAAAAAACCATACTTGAGAAGTGGTTATCAATTTTGCTAAGGTCCTTTAAATTAGAATGGAATGATGTATGGCTACAAACTTGTGTGAAGAAAGATTTTGAGTTCATATGGGCAATGTGGCATAAAACATTGGTAGTGAATGCACAATGTGCTAGTGTTGGTGATGGAACAATGGCAATTGCAGCTCATGTCAAATAGGAACATTGAAAACCATAATTCATTGAGTTTGGGAGTGTGAAAAAATACGTGCAACTTGGACATGGGCATTGACATTCATTCAAATTTCTAATACACATAGTCAAACAATGACAAACATTAGATGCAAAATATTGCATTTTCAACAAATGCTTACCCAAAAAGATTAAACAATTTTGCCTTATCTAAACCTAACCATGGGTAGTTACAATGCATTTCATTTGGATATAGTGTAATGATTGAATTTACAATGGGATTCACTAAATAGACAAACAATTAAAGGAGTTGTTGTGAGAATATTGCAAATTTACCATGTTTCATAGGTTCCTACCAAAATTGCACGAATTCCATGCTATGGTTAATATGAAAGATATTTGTACTTATTCAATATCTTAAATATTCAAACAAATGAGACACTATTTTTGAATAAAATACATGAATGCTCATGTTTAATACACAAAAGTAACATAATTTTATCCAAAATAACATCACTATAATTGCATAAATTTAGTTAAATTGTAAATAGTATGTACTTCACATCAAAACAACACAAGTAAAAGAACACATCATTTATATAAAAATAATGTATATATTTTTCTTGTCAATTTTACATTTTTAATCCCATTGATTTTGCACATACATATTATTTTACAAATTTTGCACAGATTCTATTAAATTTTCATGATATTAGAAGTTTGTGATGAAAGATTAATTAATTATGGTAGGCTTGAACAACATTGTACATTAGTTAATATTGTGAAATAGTAAAAAATTAAATATCATTTGCTATAACAATTTGACAAGATGTGGTGTCCATACCACACTATTTGTGGGAGGGATGACAAAAAAAGTTACATGAAGTTATTAGTTGCCTACAAAATGTAAGTTTTTGTGGTAGTTTTTGTTTGTTTCTACCTAGGGATATGTTACCCTTGCATCCTTGTTGCATTTGGTGTATTCTTGTTTATTTTTGGCAATGGAGTTGGTCCATTTGTGTCCAAAGAAAAAAAAAACTTGAACTATCCAACAATATAAAAGCATTCCAAGAATATGTCTAGTGTATTCAATGAATACCTTATATACATGAATATCCTCCTAGATAAAAGGAGGGATATCATGCCACATCCATGAGATTGGGAGGGGATGAATCTAACCCCCTACTCATAAGGAGGGCTTTGTGAGTAAGGAGTTGAATCCCTCCATCTAATAGGGGTCAGATATCTCCCACTCTTAAGGAGTAAGTGTAAAAACCCTCTCCATCCCACGCCTTGTGATTTCCATATGTCTAGGTTCATGATAACCTTTGCTTGATGCTTTGGGTTGGATTGGTTAGGTCCAAGAGTGAGGGACATTCCCAAAGTGTCGGGGCGGACATGGTGACATATCCTCCTTCCTTTTAAAAATTGCCTACATATTCAAATCCTCTTAGAGATATGGACTCAGGGGTGAGAGCATTGAGGCTATTGCTGTTAACTAGCTGCCCTCCAGCCAATTACCAGACATAACCAGCTCCTTTACATCCATAGCTGGCTTAGCAGGTGGATGAGGATCACTTGTCATCCACAAACAAAATGGATATGGATCACTTTTCATCCACACAGAACAGGATAGAAGCAATATAATTTGTAATATAACTGAGACATGGATGTAAAATGGACATGGATCACTTTTCATCCACACAGAACAGGATAGAGGCAGTGTAATATGTAATATAACCGAGACATGGATGTGCAATGAGGAAGAGACACATCAGCAAGTTAGCCCCTAAAGTTATTTATTTTAACACTGAGAGAGAGAGAGAGAGAGAGAGAGAGGTCCACATGCTGAACAGGAGTGAACATGAAATTCACTGGTAGTTTGTGGGCATAGAAATCAAAAGCCTTCTACTGTAGTACTTGGCAGCTGTTACACATGTCTGTTGAATAATTAATTAATGAATTTTGAATGTTCATTTCAACAAATAAAATATTCTTGAAGGTTCCATATTCTCTTTCACAAAATAAAAATAAAAATCGAAAAAAAATAAAAATAAAAGTAATTTCAACATTTCTGAAAATAATATGATTAGTGAGGAAGCTGCCACTGGCCAAGGCAGTAAGGTACTCTTCTCTGGCCACAGTGAACCAGCAGCACCCACCAAGTGCACCATGAAGGATGAATGGTAAGTGGTCAGGAAACAATTCTCTGTTGGGCTCCAGTTCCCTAGCTAACCATGCTGGTAAGATTCCTACCTACCTACTAACGACCCACAAGCAAGGTGTTAGGAGGTAGGTAGTAAAAACAGCCTTTATCTATTTATAAGCCAAATATTCACCTAGTAGTTACCTATTTTCTTACCTGTCTACCTGTATAATGAGACCTATTTCTTACAGAATGGGTTACCAAGGTGAAACCAAATATTAACTCAGTTTGAGGTTCATCCACATAACGGGCATCCAGTGGATGATGCACTGGTGGGATGGTTAAGTGTGGCCCCTCTTCCGTTACATAACCCCACTTTCAACTGCGTTATGATATTAGTAACATGGAGCACATTGTTTCTCTTACTGGCGAATTTTCGCCAAATTTCGACCTGAAAAATATGATTTCAACCTATACAAAGGATTTTTCATGGAAAAAAAATGGACCAAATTCACAGATTTTGAAGATGTTTTTTACTAATCGCCAGATTTTTTAATAATAAGTTCCAGCAGGTAGCCAAGAATATGAAAGGACTCAGAATTTTTTTCTACTTTCATATCTAGTATGCAGCCACATGTGGGTAAATTATTTTGTGAATGATTGCCACTTTGGCTACATCACAAAATCCTTAAAAGAAACCCCGGTGGCTCAGCACACCTATACTACCTACCCCTGACAACCCAAACTAAAACTTATGTTCTCAAAGGCAAGGGAGCTTGTGATGAAGACTCAAGAGGCTCTTCATTTAGGAATGCCGACTAATAAGGCACATTTTGTCCTCTAGTGATTCAAACTAAAAGAAAATAGGAATCACAGAAAGTTCTAGAAAGGCCACTTTATTACATGCAAGATCCACAAGGGTCCAATGATACCCATCTTACATGTCAGTTCACGTGCTACATTTCTTGCCTCCTCAATTAACATGTGGTTGGATAAATGGGAATGAACCTTCTCCCAAGCTTTCTAGACCCTATCCCAACTTTTCCCAAGGTAAGCACAAAAGTTAAAAACCATGCATTGGTGGAGGTGTCTCCAGGGTGTGGTTCTAGAAAGTTTTTTTTTAAAAAAAAAATCTAAATTTTTTAAATATAAATTTATTTTTTCTTAAATTTTAAATGTTTTATAAATTTTAAAGTATTTTTTAAAATAAAAATTTAACCCTGCCAAGCTTTATAGAAAGAAAGCACCCAAGAAAGGGAGAGAAAAGGAAACAAGGGGCAAGCACCCAAGTCCAGGCAAGCAAACAGTCCAACAAAGGCGTCCCACAAGGAGGAAAGGGAACCACTAAGAATCAAACCCTCCAATTTTGTTAGCAAAGGCACTCAAACTTATAGTAAAGATATATATTGATTTAAGGTGAATTTGCACCTAATGTTAAGTCAGTGTTAAGTGCAAATCTAGGTAGCATCTTAGGTGGCACCCAATGTTAAATGGGTGATGATTTAATATTAAGCGAATGTTAACTTTAACATAAAATCTTCGTGGTAAATAGGTTTAGGTTCTAAATGACTAGCTTGGTGTTAGGGGGCTAAACACTAGAGTCCTTAACACCAAGTGTGAATGCACCTATAAGAGATACAAAGGTCCACCAAATTCCCTCAACCCATTTGACATAGAAGATTAAATAAAGTTTCCCCTGAATCTAGATTACACTACCTTCGAGCACCTTCAACCTCTCCCCGCCCCAAGGTTCAAAATAGGCTCAAATGTCCTCCAAGCTTAAAAAAAACTCAAATGGCAGAATTCACTTCAACTCTCCCAGCTCCTCCTAATTCATTGTTTCAGGGAACTGAACATGTAGGGTATTGCAGCACAAAACATGTGCAAATCAATATTGTGCGGGTACTTCAGTTAGTCAGCTACCTGGGGGCAATTCCTGTTCCAGGTACCCAAAACTTAACCAAAACTGGGTTTAGTATGGAACTGGGTTGGAACCAGAACTGAGGTTAAGTTAGGTTTCAAGAATTGGGTTGAGAAACATTCCTTGGTTCCAAGGTTTGAAAAAAAAGTGAAATTGGACTCAAGTCGAGTTCCTAAGCAGTGTAAGAACTGGAACCAGACTGATTTTTAAAAAAAAAATTCCAATTCCAGTTCTAGTCCATGGTTTAGGGTTTGGAAGACGTATTGGGACAAATTTGGGGATGATTTGGGGGGTGTATTGAAGCCAAGTTTGGGGTTGATTTTGGGCAGGGAAATTTTTTGGGGATGTTTGGGAAACAAATTTAGGGCTGATTTTGGGTGAGCCACATTGGGAGATGTATTGGAGACAAATTTGAAGCTGATTTTGGGTGGGGGCAAATTTAAGAAAGTTTCTTGAGAGTTGATGTGGGGAGGGCTGAATTCAAAGGTGACAAGTTACAAAAAGACACCAGCCTTGTCAACCTATATTGGCATGGCTTTCACTTGCACATTAATAAGTTTGAACACTTTGATCTTGATAATCTTGTGGTCCTACTTGATGTCATGCAACCTAAATGAGAAGTTACTTGAAACTTACCCTAACCTAAGAACTAACTTGATTTGAGAATTAAAAAATTTCAAAACTGAAACCTAAGGTTCCTTTTAAACCTAAGAACTATAAACAAGTGCAAACCTCTCACAAAGATTGAATGTGATAAGATGGTTCAATTTGAAAACATTGAAAGTTAATCAATGTACATTCATGGTTGACTCACATCTCCAAGGTTGAAAATCACAAATTTGCCTACAATTTTCATATGATATTAGCCCTAGAACACTTGAAAGACTCCTTCCTTTGGAAATGCCTGAATGACCTATTTCATGATCTAATTGCGTTCATCCAACTCAAGATAAGTTCATTTATTTGCATGTTAGGTTGATTTGAAATCATCCATCAACACATAGCAGGTTGATAGGACCTTCAAGTTGAATTGACCTAATCTTGAAATAAATGAAGGGTAAAGCCCTAGGATGGGTGCATTCTCAAGATAAGTGGCCTAAGATGAGGTGATAGCCAAATGCAGCCTCACATTTTGGGAATGTCCCTCACCCATGGGCTTTACCTGTTGAAAAGCACAAGGCGAAGGCAAAATTTATCCTGAACCAAGCCTATGTAGATCACCAGGCAGGCCAAGGCGAATTGAACCTCACATTGGAATCAGGGGAAAAGCCCCAAAACCCATTTAAATGGCCATATTAGGCTCCAAAAATTATAGATTTGAACTCAGAGGCCCTGATTTAGTCTATAATTATGATACTTATATATTTAAATATTTATAAGCAATTTAAATGGGTTTTGGTCTTTTTACCATGATCCCAATGTGAGGTCAATTTGCCTTGGCCAGTGGCCATAGGAGTGAGAGGGTTATTATGGATATAAGGTGCCCTCCAAACACACCACAAATTTTCTCCCCGACTGCTTTATGATAAATAATTCCTATATCGGTTATAAAAGGTGCACGGAGTCTTTGCATGTTAGAAATAGGCCATGTGTTGAATGTGAAGATTCACTAAAGAAGGTGTCCCAGTGCTAGTCGGTAAGCACTAAACAGGTGCAACTAGTTGAGTGTGGTGCTAAGTTCCATGCTCTTGAAAGACAAGCCCCCAAATCCCGTCCCCCCACTCTTTTGCATTATGCTAGAAATTACGTATGATGCTTTTAAATGATAGACTTGTGCATTGGTTTAGGATTCATCCTTTGAGAGGAAGGCCCCATGTTTGAATCTAATGAAGATTATAGTATCACCAAGTTCTTACAATCAAGTTCCTTGAATGCCCATTTGTGCACAATGCTTTAGAGCGTTTGGAATGTTTTAACAATGGGTGAAAATGAAATTAGTTAACAAGGTTGGACAGTGGATGAACCTTGGGAAGTTCTAAAAGTTGAGGTTGTATCTTTTCTAGATAATTTCATTTTCATTCATTATTCAAATCCTCTAGATTCAATTTCCTTGAGTTCATCCATTGTCCCACTTCCTTAAGGGAATACGATCAATTTTAATCTTTTCGACATTCATCCATTGTCCAACTTTAAATCCAAGGGAGTTGGGGCCACCGTAAGTGTTCCCCCAAATTCTGCACAGTCCTTTCCCCCAAGGAATTAGGGTCAATTTCAAGATTTTTGTAGCACGGATTGTCCAACATGCTGCTTTGAGAGCTGCAATTTCCTTGGATTCCTCCACTATCCCATATTTCCCATCAAAATTTGTGGGTGAATAGAAACAAGTAGTAACGTGGTCTCCATTAGATAACAAACCTGAATCCCACCATGCAAACAGCCAAACCCATGCCCCACACATCCATGGTGCATATACCCTACTACCTTGGCGGCTTTGACATTAATTATATTATTATCAGAAATGTTAAAATTTTCAGGATTTTTTTTCATAACAAAAAATTGTGAAAGAAAATATTGAATATTCAAGAATATTCTTTCTTTTAAAAGTGAAATTTCAAAACTAAGTAAATATTGAACAAACATGTGTCAAAATGGCCAAGGGACTATGCTATATGATACATATTGCTCAAGCATAATTGTAAATTGTTGATAAAATTGGGTACATTCAAAAGAATTGAAGAGAAATGCCTAAATGAGTGTAATTATTATCAGAGACTGAATCACATTTAACATAATCCTAATCACATTTGCCAAAGGCCCCCTTTACACTATGGTGAGGGACCGTGATCATGGAAATGTTGAGGACCTCAAAACACATCCAAACATTGTCACATGGAAATTGAAAAATTGTTTATATGCGGGCTTGGGTAGTCAAGTTTAATGTACAAGAAAAATAGAATTTAGCGAGGTACCAACATATTATAACAGAACCAAAAAAAGGAAATTAATTAATTAATGTATTTTTAATTTTTAGTTTGATATTCTATGTAACCTTTTTTATTACTGGTTTGGGGTTTTCTTTCCTTTTAGTCATCATTTTCCTTCCATTTCTTGTTTCTTCATTTCCTTCATTTCAACAAGTAAGATCATCAATGGATCATAGAAGAGAAAAAGAATGTAAAAAAAAGCAACCAAAAGCGGTTATTTGGCCCATGGGCTAACATACTTCATGCCCACCTTTTATTTTTATTTTTCTAAAATGTGGAAAAAATGTAAGTTTTTTTCTACCAATAACAACTTTTTTGGACCATGGGCTAACAAACTTTGGGCCCACCTTCAAAAAATTTGAGAAAAATTATGTAAGAAAGAAATCCAACCAATCACAATGTTTTTGGCCCATGGGCTACTGAACCTGATGCCCACCTTCAAAAGAAAATATTACAAAAAATTCAGAAAAAATTATGACAAAAAGCTTCTAGACCAATCATGATTTTTTGGGCTCATTGTTTAACAAATGTACAACCCACCTTTTTTTTAAATTAAAAAGAAAAATCTAAATTTGAACCATCAAAATTTGATTAATGATGACTTTTTAAGCTCATGGTCTAATAGGCTTGCTAGCACACCCACCTATTTTAGATGGGCCTAGTAGCAAGCCCATTAGACAATGAAACATTATCCATAATGTGTTTAATGTTGATTTTTCATGCATTTACATTTCAGTGATCCCTTGATCCTTCAACCTTGTGTAAAAGTAAACTTGAACCCTGAAATGGTTTCCCTCGGATCATAGATTTTCTAATTTGACAGCCTTTAGAGTAAAGAGGGTGTAATAGTACCTATTTTTAAAGCATGCCAATGCTAGTCTTTCCTATAATGCGTAATGTGATTCATATTAATTAGTTCATGGGTGCATTAACAAGTTTTTCTTTTTCTTTTGGAAGGAGGTATATTGATTGGCCGATCATCAATTTTTCAGAAAAAGAACATGGGGGCACTCAACACAAGCACCTTTTCGGACCCCAGTTACTAAATAAAAAACAAATGTGCTCCCTTTTCCTTTTTCTTATCCCTTTGTTCATTTTCCTAATCTACAGGTGAGTCTATCAATAAAGTTTTGCAGGGTTGCACCAATGTGCTCCCCTATAGCCCATCTTTTCAGTTTATATGCATAAGAGTTGAACTCTCCCACACCCCCCACCCCACCCCACCCCCACAAAAAAAAACCACCCTCTGCACGAAGCTTCAACACCTCC
>Ga0116227_10001489_pt1 | contig 52242 bp, 28 predicted proteins | sample S1TSphgellanicum_FD_89693 | JGI IMG/M metagenome (GOLD analysis project Ga0116227, IMG submission 89693) | Host-associated microbial communities from peat moss isolated from Minnesota, USA - S1T2_Fb - Sphagnum magellanicum MG | ecosystem: Host-associated > Plants > Peat moss > Unclassified... | reverse complement strand
TTTTCATTTGTCCAAGTGGGATGAAAAGCTTTACTATTACTAATGCCCTTCATACGTGATCATGTTGGACTTATTGGTCAAGTTGAAAGACATTTGCTCATTTTTCAAACATAGATGTTGTTAATGCCTAAACATTACCTCTTTGCATGTATAGTGTAGGTTTTGATTAAAGCAATTTCCCTACATCTTCCCAAAGGGTTTGCAAGTTGCTTCTACATATGTTATATTTTTTATGTAATTTTTTATAGAAAAATTCTGCTCTTTAATTGTTTTTGTTAAAAAAAACTTGGAAAACCAAGCTTTTTTCAAATAAATGCGTTTTGTCAACAAATAATTGCCACTTTTGTGAAAAAAATAATAATGTCAATTAGTGTCATTTACAATTCACAAATGTTGTTAGAAAAAATCATTATATGATGAACAAGCAAATATTTGTGTGCGACTATTGCACCCCTCACATCAACTTAAATACCATCCAACATTATGCTTGCTTTTCAAGTTTGGCTTGGGTCGTTGGCCCAAGTGTGAACCCATTACCAAACTAATTTCTCTTTTCAAAAACCATTCTTTTTATAAAAAGAGTTGAGTTTCAAATGAAAAAAATACTCAAAATTCAATGTTTCTCACATCTTAGGTTTAAAATTTACAAAATTGACTCCACAAAATTGTACTTATTGAACACTTTTCAAAAATATCAAAAGCACACCCTATTTTTGCCAAATTGTTTTTATTTTATTTTATTCCATTTTCAATGACAAAATTAATCAATATTCAATCACTCTTGCACCATAGGTCTAAACATTATGGAACCAACTTGTTGCACCCCTACTCATCAAAGGCTTTCCATGAATGGTACCATAATGGGACCCATTATGTTTTGGGAGATCTTAACATGACAAACAAACAAACAAACAACCTTCCAAAGGTGCAACAAGTATTAAATTTCGAATAATCTTTGTGATTGGAAATTCAATAAGAATTCAACAAGATCAAAATTAAATATTTATGGTTATCACTTGGGCCAATGACACAAGTCATATGACTTATAATGAACCAAACATCAAAACATGGTGGCATGTAGAAATAGACCAAAATGTAGTGCTAGCATAACTTATCATAAATCTAATAGTGATCACACAATTTTTATTATTCAAGTGGTTGCTGCTAGGCATTTTTGCTCCTTGTTAGGCAAATTCTAATCTTGTTTGAGCGTTTATTATTTCATATTTCCCTAGATTTTGTTATTTGCAAATTCTTCTCATTGCAACAAATGTTGAATTCTTCTTCTTTCTAATATTTTAACAATCAACCTAGCCTCAGATCCTAGCTTGAAAAGTTTTGTGTTCAAAAACATCATTAGCATCCAAATCATATCTTGAAAATTTTTGTGCTCAATAATATCATCAACCCCTAATCAACTTGAAGAGTTTTGTGTTCAACAATATCATTAGGCCCCCATATCAACTACAAGAGTTTTGTGTTCAATAATATCATCAACCCCCCAAATCAGCTTGAAGAAATTGGTTCAATATTAACCTTGATTCAAGTTTAGATCAAGCTTTAAGCTACTTGAGAAGTTTTTGTTATTGTACTTTGAACTAAGCTTTGATTGATTTTCAAGATGGACCATTGGTTGTAGGAATAAGGGGTTGGGTGATCAGAGAGGAGGTTCAACTTTTACATTCAATGCTTCCAATTGTTGTGTACACGTGTCATGTAGTATCAAATAGCCTTCTAAATCCACATCCATTTGTGTACACTATGACTCCTTTCTCTAATGATTTATGTTAGTTTTACATTTTTTAGCAATTTGTTGCAAATGCTCGGTGCTTGTATTTTTCAAGTGTGTTTTTCAAACTAGCTAATGAATAAAAAATGGTTAAACTAACCATGAATAAATATTTTATTGCTAAAATAAAAATGGTTAAAATACTTATGGCAAAATTATCCATGGCTAAACTAATACATATTTTATGGCAAAACCAACCATGGCTAAGTTAACAATAATTAAATTAATTATGGTTGTATTTATTATATTATAACTTATTAAAGTAAAATAACTAATATGTTAGAAGGAAATATAGTTAATTTAATTATGGTTATAATAACCATGGTTAAATTCATTACGGCAAAACCAACAATGGCCTAATTAGTATTAATTAGATTAATTATGTTAAATTAATTATCATCACTACACTTATTAGGACTAAACCAACTATTGTTAAATTGACCATGGTTAAACTATTTATAATTGTTGAATTACTTATGGCTAAACTAACCATAATTAGATTAATATGGCCAAAAATTTGATGGAATAATTAATTATGGATAAATGAATCATGGTTAAATTAAATATGGTTTAACTAACCATAGTTATTGAACATGATTAAATTGACCATGGTTAGATTAATTATGGTTAATTTTCATTAGTTTTTCATAAATAGTCAAACCATAATTAATTTCAATATAGTTAATTTAACCATAATTAGATAAACCATATATATACATTGTTAGTTTAACCATAATTAATTTGGTCATGATTCATTTAGTTTTAATTAGTTAACTTCTACATTTTTCAATTTTTTTCTAAGTAGTCAAACATAATCAAAAATGTTACATGTAATCCCAAGATACCCAACTAATATTGGAATTTGTAATTGACCCTTTTGATTAGGCCATTGGCCATTTTGACTGAGCCTATTTAGTTAGCCCTTTTGATTGAGTATAATAGGTGGCCTTATTGATTGAACCACTTGTCAATTTGATTACATTGGGTGGTTTTATTGATCAGGCCACTAGTTAATTGACTAGGTGGTACTTTTAAGTCCAATTTGACTGGATGTGCAATTTGACTAATTATCAAATCGATCATTTTAATCAAATTGATTAGTCAAAAGATACCCATTGTCATTCAAGCCCTTGGCCTCTAGTAAAAAATACATGTCCTCTAATAAAAAATACCCATCTAGTCAATTTTGTTAGTTCGAAAAATAAGAATTCTAATAGTGTTTACAATTAGACAACAACATTTCCAAAGAAACAAAAGGTTTATTTCTACTTTCAAACCCTATACCTTATTTCATGGTCCTTATAAACATACATATTGTTGAATGGATCATACATGTAAAAACATTAGTAGATACTGGTGCAACGACATGTTTTGTTGATGAAAATTTTGTTAGATTATACCTTCAACTACTATGAAAGGCAAACCCAACACCTTGTGAAGTAATCAACAGATGTACCTTTCCTTTAAAAGATATGGCCCATGAAACTCAACTTTAGAAGGTATATGTGATTAAATTTATTTCCAACATCATGTTCAATGTCATCAAGTTGCCCTTGAATCCAATAATCCTAGGACTTTCATTGTTTAAGATCCATATTCCAAATACAATTAGTTAGTTGAAAAAATCTACTCCATTTCATCAATCAACACCCAATGAAAATATTTATTCAATTGGTATTCATTATAGCAAAAGCTTTTTTGCAAGCAACAAAAACCTAAACAACTTTTGCGGTTTATGTTATCCCAACAATAAAATTCGAAGGAAAAAATGCAAGCACATCACAATATCAAGATTTCAAGGATATTTTGAAAAGAAGAATGTTGCAACTAAAAAATTATGAGATTCAAGATTTTTAAAAATTGGTTATTATCAATGCATTTGACAAATGGTGACACTTACTTGAAGGAGTTGAACACATGGTCATAATTTACATCGACCACAAAAACCTTGAGTATTTTATGAATGTTCCAGTATTAATTCATTGTCACCAAGCAAGATGGAACATGTTTCAAGTAGTTGTTTTGACTTCATAATCACTTATCGTCTAAGAAACTAAGAAGGGAAATTAGATACATTATCACATCATTCATATCTTGCCCTAAAACAAGGAGATGTTACCTTCAACCAAGAAGAGTTCATCCCTATAAAGCCAAAACAATCATGTTTTATGTCAATAAAAAAAGAAAGTCCTATAGACAAAAAGTTCCTTGAACAAATACAAAGCAACCTTCAACATGATTTTTTTTGCAAAGAACTTGACACAATGCTTATGCCACAAAAATGACAATGATGACATGATCTATGACTTTGAAGAATTTAAAGGCTTAAATTATTGTAAGGGAATTTTTTTATGTTCCAACATGGCCAGCACAACTACACATCCTTTAAACACATCATGACCTTCCATCTACAAGACATTTTGGAATAAAAAAAACCATCAAACGTATTTCAAAGGATTTTTGGTGGCCACAAATGTGGAAGTTTGTGAAAGAATTCATCCACGCTTGCAATATGTGTGCACGAGCAAAACACCAAGCCATCATCCATATGGTTTATTATAACTAGTCCCAATTCTTAAAAGTCCATGGCCATTTATTTCTATGGACTTCAATATAGATCTCCCATGTTCCAAGTCCTTTCACTCTATTATTGTTCTAGTTGATCTATTCACATGATGACATATTTTATTCCAATCACCAAGACTATGACAAGTGAGAGTATCTTAAAACTTTTTTTCAGTATACAAGCACCATGACTTGCCATTATACATTGTTTTAGATAATGGATCTTAGTTCATATTCGCATTTTGTAAGAGATTATTCAATTTTAGGGGTCCAAATTAATCTTTCTTAAACTAATCATCTTCAAGCAAATGGACAAACTAAAAAGGTGAATCGAATATTGGAACAATACCTTTGATGTATGATCAATTACCACCAAGATGATTGGGTTGACCTTTTGCCCTTGTCTAATTTTGCATATAACAATACATATCATTCATCATTGGGTCACATTCCATTTTTTGCGAACTATGGCCAACACCTTAGGTTCGATACTTTGGCAATGGGTAGGATGAATAATTTGGTTATAAAAGATTTTATTAAAAGGCTGACTAACATTTGAAGCAAATTGATTTCACAATTGTAAATGGTTCAAGAGTGATACAAAGAATAAGGGTGAATGCAAGCTATGGTGGCTCATTTTTGGAATCACGGTAGAGTTTTGTAAGGTGTTTTGTGTTTAAATGTTTATGGTGAATAATTTAATTTATTTAACCACTCTACACTAACAACTTGATTATGAAGACATTTGCACAATTTTTTTTGAAAATAATGCATTCATTATTTATAATGGACTTTGAAGTTCAAAAATATGGACTGGTCCATTCAAGAATGGGTTTTGACTTAGTTTCAAGAAGTTTCATAAGTGAGTGAAATTTTAGTAATCAAAGATTACACTAATGAAACCTTATAACATAAAATCATATCCATAAGGATATTATAAATAAAATCATTAAGGATTCTTATGGGTGTTGTATCTACAAAAAATGAGCCACTAGATTGTGCATACACCCATAAACCAACCATCATCATAATTAACATCCAAATTACAAAATTAGAGATCGAGTCTACATATTTTGTCAAGACTTATGGTCCACAAGGCCTTCAAAGAAATTGGAAAACTAATAACTAAGACCATTTCGTATTATTGGCCAAGTAAATTTAGTTGCACATTGATTACAACTTCCAAGATCAATGAAAATCCATCCAATATTCCATGTTTCAATTCTTGAACCTTTTCATAAATTAAAAATTCCCATGAGACATATTTGACCACCTCCAACAATAAAAATGGATGACCTAAACAAAAATTTTAAATCAAAGAAATTTCGAATTCATAAGATTTTTGTGAATGTTTGGAATATTTTGTCCATTGGCATGGATATGATGTTAATGAATGTACATGAAAACTTGCTTCTAACCTAATTAATGCACCCCAAAAGGTTTGAATAATATCCATCTAAGGTGAAAATCCTTTAAAGTGTACCACACATGATGAAAAGGGGTTAATCCTTTTTACAATCCTTTTTTACCTTATATTTTGATCCCCATAAAAAATAATGAATCAAACGTTGTCAAATATTTCAAAAGGACTATATTTTAAACCATTATTTGTTGATGAATTATGTCCAAAATTCGATGAATTTTGACATTTTTCTTTTTTTTTGGCTTCAAAATTCTATATATTTTTTAAATTGTTTATTGCATACATCAAGTCACTAGAAGAAATCTTGTCATTTGCAACCAAGCATTATGCAACTATGTGCAATTAATTGTTGTTTGCAACTATATTAATTATGTTTGTAATTACAAAATTGATATCATATTATTTTTTAGTCATATGGTTGTGTGTGCAGTTAATGGTGTACAAAATGGACACATGTCATAAAAATAACAATTTAAGTTAATACATACTTCATTTAGTATACCCAATCTATTTACGTAGGCTATGTATAATAATATTATACCTTTAATACTAAGATTAAACCCATGTTAACTAAGCCAAACTTAATTAAACTAACTTAGGTTAAATTAATGATGGTTAAACTAACAAGTAAGCTAAACTAATAATGGCTAAACCAATTAAAAAGATAGATTAACATGGTTAAACGAATCAAAATTAAATTAAACATGGTTAAACCAAATTAGGCTAAATTAAGTTGTTATAAATATTGATAATATTTATAATTATGTTATAATACCTATAGGCATTATGTTACATTAACCTCTAAATGCCCTATACTAAGCTAGCTACTAACATAAGTTCAATATTATATTATAATATAATTAATCATTACAATCCATCATATCTATGAAAATTTATTATAATTATGCATATTATTACTAGTATTATAATTTACTAATTAGGACTATTATTTGTAAATATTTTTATTTGTAAATATATTAAATTTTAATACTAATTTCTTGATTATTTATTATCTATTATTTTATTTTTATTATGATGTTATTAGTTATATTAATATATTTATTGCTAGTAGCTTACATTATTCAGCCTATAATTGGATATTTTATATATTTTAACATATTTATATTGTTTTATTATTATAGTTTAATTATAATGCTATTAGTTATATTAATATATTTATTACTAGTAGGTTACACTAACTAACCTAGGCTATGTAATAATAAAAATATATAATTAATTACCTAATAAGGATTAAATTTCATATTAATAACGAATATTATACATTATTATTGGAAACATTAATTATGAATAATAACTATATCATTATATATATGATTATTATAATATTATTAATTATGGTAGTTTATTTATTGTTAATAGGTTACAACCGGCCTAGGTTATGTAATAGTATTATGATATTATCAATCATTAATAAATAATATATTATTGTTGTTATTATTATTCTTTTTATCACTATTTTTTAGCTTTATCATAATGTTATTAATTTATATTAGTATGCTTATGCCTAATAGGTTATAGAAAGTAACCTAAGCTATTAGTTTAAGTTATGTAATAATAATATAACATTATTGATTACCAATTATTATTATCAGAATACTTATATAGTGTGCACACTTGGAATGGAGGGAAAAAATATGGGATAAAAAAATTATTTGCAAATGCAACCAATGTAGTTCCAACCTACATGCAACTATTACATGGTACCTATGCCATACTAACCTAGTCTATCTAGTATATATATTAATTATATTATAAGTAGGTGTATTGGTCTTGTTCACAAATGCAATTTGGGATGAGCCAATGAAAGAGACTCAACCCTAAATGCTAGACCCAAACACTAAATTGGATTATTTTAACCTACCTAACTAACCTAGCCCTACACAAGCAAATGCATAATTGACACGTGGCCTTGCCTTGCCCATTATTTATTAAACATGTGTCAAAATCTTATTGATCTTAAATTGTATCTTGATTAATAATAATGAATAATGAAATAAGGTTCAAACTGCCATGTGTCATCATGTCTTTGATGCACATGGCAAAATATTGTCCACCAAACTTTCAATGGTCCAAATTTAATTTCATTTACCAATATTTTTTAAAAGATTAAATAGGGTTTTGGTGCCACGTGTCATCATTATATTGATGCATGCGTCAAATTCCTATTCACACTATATTGGGCGAATTAAATAGTTTAAATTTATTAATTAATATTGAATGTTGAAATAGGGTTGAAAATGACACATATCATTACATAATTCATTTAAAAACATGGACAAGGGTCATTAAAAAAAAGGTCGCCATTTTGGTTGCACATAGTTGCACATGCAACTCTTGTAAAATACAAATGGATGAAATGTATAATGACAATGCATATACATGTCAAATACAAATTGTTGTGTGCAACTACATGTTTGTTGGAACTTGTTTTACGCAACTAGGGCAAAATCTAGTTGCATGTGCTGTATGCAACTAATTTTCAGTTGCATACCCTAGTTGCAAAAACCAAAATTTCTTTTAGTGAGTTCTAGGCCATGTTTTTGCCTTCCCGAATTTGAATTTGGGTTATGGCATTGGTTGCTCCAAGGTTGTAATTACATTGAAGACAAATCTCCATGAAATTTACTAAATTGTAAGAAAATTACTTTGGATAATTTTTTTTCAACATACATTCTGAATATTCTTAACCTTCAAATTTTCAACTTTTGGTTCTAACATGTCCATTTAGGCATAAAATATGAAAAGCAGTAGCACAAAAGCATGTTGCATGCACAAAATCTTGATATTGGGTGTACAATTCTTGTCAAACTTATGTGCTTCTTACCTTAAAATCAAAAGAATGATTTGTAATCAATTGGCCCATTTTCTTATATTGTTGTAATATTAAAGTGTTCTTTAATCTAAGCATATATGACATGATAAATAGGCCTAATTGGCTTTTAGATTTAATGGTGTTATGGGGACTTTGACCATAACATTTTCACAAAGTTGGGCATTTTGATTAGAACAAATGCTTTAGAAACACAATATTTGTTGAGTGATATGATGATTGAATGAACATCACAATCCACAATCCTTGATAAGCTAGTTGACAACTTCCATCCACCCCTCAAGCATATTATGGATGTGACCATATGTTTTTCAATTTCCAACTTTTCTCATTTGTCTTAATTAAAATTCACCTTGTTCAGATTTACACTAATAGAAATTAGGTCTTCAATTGTTAACTTTGCTCACAACGTTACTAAAAAAAAAAGACATTTTATTCTAAGTCTTTACCTTATAAAAGGCTTTTAATTTGTCCAACATGACATTAGTGTCAAGTTCATTTTTCCAAAGTTCATAGAAAAGTTAGACTAATTTAAATCAATTAAACTCAAGCTAAAATATGCATAGAAGTAATTATTTTTGGTTACATCTACAATCAATTGTGTGAATTTCATGACATTATTAATAATCCTAAATATTCAATGTTCAATCATCTATTTCAATGCATCAAAATGATTGAAGCAATTTGGCTATATTTCATAAGAAAATTGAGCATTTGGAAAAGTTAGGGAATTCAAGTGAGTGTTGAACATTTATCGATATTTTTCTGTAACATTAAAACATTTTTATTTTGATATTTAATCCTTTGGTAATTAATTCACTTCCAATTATCTTAAACAACACCTACATCAACATTGATTTTCAAATTGAACTTGTGAATATAAGAATGAAAACACATAAAACATGTCATCAGTATAAGCCTGATTTTTTTGTTTGATGTGTGGAAATATTTCAATTTTTTTTTGAAACACTCTAGTGTGCACTTGGTTGCTAATTAAAAATGGCATTCAAAATTTTTTATTAATTTAGTGTAATTAGTGGTTTTTTTTTCAATTTTGTGGTTTCGAAAGTTTGGCAATTTTTTTCATGTATATAGCAATTGTTTCACATTTACACTAAAAAAATGAAAACTTTCACAAAAACATTTTGTCACCACATTGCAAAAATTCACCATAAATCAAAAAGAGCCAAGTGGAATGTCACAATTAAATTCAAGCATAATTTGTGGATGACATGCCAATTTCATGTGGACCTACTTAATTCCATCATAATAATCTATAAATGTGGTTTTACATGGTAAAAAGAACCATGTAAAAAAGACAGAAAAAGGTGACACTGTGACAAGATTTTGGTACACCTTAAAGAATTTAGACCTTCTAAATTGTTTGATAATGAACAATAATTATATATATATTTGCTTAAACAAGGCATAATGCAAGTTAGTCATGAAACAAACTAAAAGTACAAAGGTTATAACTTACATTGGCAAGATTGAGGGATGGTGCATATTGACCTTTTTTTTATGTTATCCAATAGAACTTTTTGGAAGATCATCAACCTCTTAGAATTTTTTTTCAATTAATTTTTTTATCAATTTATACTAAATAACTTTTTAAAAACTTGTGCCAACCTCATTTTTTATAAGCTTTCATCAACCATGTCTTTTAGAAGCTTCTGTTGACCTTTATCAACTTCTTTTATAAGTTTCTTTTAGTTCTACATCTTTAAAAAACTTCTAAGCCTATTGTTCATGCATCTTTTTGGAAATTTTTAAAAACTTTTAAACATATTTGTCAAGGATATTTTAGAAACTTTTAGAAACTTCCTTCATAGTTTGTTATCCATGACAATTTGTAAAGTTCATATAATCTTTTTCAAGTTGTATATTTGTTTTATCCCTAACACCATGGTACAAATCACTTCCCAATGTTTAAGAGAGAACAAAAAAATCAAATGTTTATAGTTGAATGGGTCACTTATAATAACAATTGGCTTGTATCAAATGTGATGAAGTTGAATGCATCCTTTCTTTTGTTCATCATTTAAGATGACTTGTGTGTGCCAAAAGTAAAAATGTAAAAAAAAAAATGTTAAAAAAAATTTAATGAAAAAGTTATTTAAAAAATGAGAATACCATGTCAATGAATAGTTAAAAACTTTAAGGGATGGCTAAAAGAAGACTATGGAGAGGTTAAAAGGATAAAAAAATTCAAGTGAGCAAAAGGCAGATGGATTCGCTTAGTTAAAGTTTTATAATTTTAATATGTCCTTGGACCAAGTTTGTTAGAGGTCAATTCTCTAAGTTGAAATGTTGCCTAATTTTCAATTATGCAAGTTTACAAAATCACAATTGGTTGAAACTATAATTCAAAATTTGAATTTACCACTAAACATTACTTCATGTATTGCATGCATCCAATTTGGAATTTATATAAAAAAAATGAAAGTTACCAAAATAGTTGAACATTTGACAAATTGACAAATGATTACACCATGATTAAATAAAAGTTGTAAGTATCCACCTAGCTTAGCTACTTACTTACTTAATATCTACTTACCTATACCTACTTAGGTCTAACTAGCCTAAGTTGGCTAGCTAGTTATTACCTACGTACATACATATTACAAAGGTAAATAATACGTAAATAGATACTAATAGTTTGCTTAGATTAGTTACCCACTTAGCTTGTCTAATACCTGCCTTACCTAGGTCTAACCTCACTAGATAGCTAGTTAACATACATGCCTAACTAGTATAAGTAGGCAGGTTGGTAGATAATATGTACCTAATCTCTAGGTAATGATAATTTACTTATCTATTGGATATCTTCTTATCGACTTGCCTCCACCCTATTTACATATTACCTACCAACCTAACTATCTCCCTGTCATCAAACTTGAACCTATTTATTCTTGATAAAATTGAAACAAAATTGTAATAAAGTTGAAAAAGAAAGTCGCAATAAAATCATAATAATGTTGCAAACATACGTTAAACATTTCATCCATCCATATGTCACTCTTTCATCCGTTTGCAAAAAGGGTCCATCGCAATAATCAAACTATGACTTTTGAGGACTACCTTTGTTCTATAAAAGACTTAAATTTATTAAAATAAACCTTATGGGTCTAGATCTGGTCCAGACTATAATTGCATGTTGAGTTATCTAATTGGCTACCTGAAAACTATAAATTCTTAAAATGGTTCAGTGACATTCTTGGTCTTGGCTAATACACCTTCATAAGTGCATGGGTACCAAGTTGGATTGCAGTTTTTGTGGCTGAGGTGGGTGGAGAGTTTTTGATATGCTTCCAGGATGTGAGAACTTTTGAAGATTTTGGTTGTTTGGATCTTGTGGTGGCATGGAGGAAGGTTTGTTAATATGAGTGAGAGCTCAATAAATTAAAAAAGGCACAAAACAAGAACCCCCAATAGCAATTCCAATCAAAGAAAGAAATACCCCTATTATAGTTTAAAGGCAAAACTTGAAACCCATATCAATTAGTTATTTTAAAACAGTTGTAAAGCATTTGTAGAAAATTTCTAGTGTTATATATGTGGACTTTGGAGAGCACACTACCAAATGAAACCTTTCCTCCACAAAGGGTGGAGCATTTGAATTAGAACCAGAACCAGAGGTTGTTCTTAAAAGTAAAGAAAGAACCGCTCAGCTGTGGCCCTTGTTATGAGCTCCTTCTGTCTGGCGAAATTTCGGCCTCCCTGTTGGTTTTTAAATAGAAATTATGAGAAGTGATTTCAGAGGGACTTAATCACCAAATTTCAAAAATAGAAATAAAAATCATCAGATTTCTAAATTATGTTCCAGTAAGTAGCCAACCAACCATATACAAGGATGCTTAACTATTTTTGTTTTCATATCTCCCTCCCTCACAGCCAAATTTGAGTAAACCTTCTTCTTATGGATCTGCAGCTACATCACAAGATTGGAAAGGAAAACACTGCAAGCTCCAACACCAATCAACTACCCAACAATAATAAGGCACCTCAAATAAGCAAATCAATTTTTGGGTTGTTTTGCAACATCCGCATAATTGTCCCTTGCTTGCTGAGACTCGTGTCTTTGGAAGCCCAAGTCAAACAACATCAAGCTGCGGGATTTTATGAGGTTTTCAGGCATTTTTTTAGTTCAAAAAATTTGTTTTACACATTCAGTTTTTGCAGGAGGTTGGGTCTTTCCTCACTCACATAAATGCTGTCCAGCATAGCCGATAACCTTCATGTGCACAGATGAAAAGTTTCATAATCTTCTTATAAATGGATGAAAAATTTCATAGCCTTCTTGTAGATGGACTAAACAAGAGAGGGAGAATGTGCACAGATGAAAAGTTTCATAATTTTCTTATTTAATGGATGAAATTTCATCGCCTTCTTGTAGATGGACGAAACAAGAGAGGGAGAATGTGCACAGATGAAAAGTTTCATAATCTTCTTACAAATGGATGAAAAATTTCGTAATCTTCCTTGTAGATGGACGAAACAAGGGAGGGAGAAGTTTTGCATTGTGTGAGACAAGGGGAGGGCCAATCAGAAGCTTGAAAATGTCTTAACAGAAGTTATGTGTACGAGGATGCAAGCTACTGCACCTGGACTGCCCTACTCTAACCAAATAAAAAATTGACACATCGGCTATCTACTTCCAAGAATCAGCTAGAGACTAGGTAATTGCCCCGACTACACTTGTTATCAATATGGGCACACCTTCCCCTGAGATACGGGCACCATCCAGGTCCAATCAGCAAGAGACACATCAGCGAGTCAGCCCCTATTGCTCATTACGGTGCTATAGACCTCCTGAATACACTAGGCTTAACATTGGGGGAAATATGTGGAATGTCTAGAATACCCAATTGCAGGGGTGTTTTGCCCAGTTCACTTGGCTTGTTTTCCAAGTCCCCTTTGTCCAATTGCTAAGTTCACATAACCGTGTTGCTAGTTCCCTATTTGGCTATTTCTTCGGGTTGGCTTTTCCTGTTTGTCAACTCCACATCAACAGCTTTCCAAAGAGACCAAGAACCCCATCTGTAGCGTCTTGGTTTGGTGGATCTCAAAAGTACAAACAAAACAAAACAAACAAACAAACAACCTTCCTCCATAAACAGATATCAAATAGTCAAAGAGATGTAAGGTACCTCTTGACACTCTACAAGCGCTTATGATGGAAGCACCCAAAACCTTTTGGATGTTACACATTTGGAAAATCCAGGTTTGCATGGATGGACGATGACAATAACTGTGTTAGAGCTTTAACTTTTGTTATGAAGACAACTGCTCTTATATAATCAACTGACTGTAATTGTAGCAATGCCATAGCAAACATGCTTCAAAAGCTATTATGTTTACCTGGGGTGGTCAAAACAATGTTGGTTGGGTCTTGTTTTTCTTTCTTTGTTGGAACCGTTATTGGGTTTAGGTTTAGTCTTGTTTATTTAAATGATAACCCTCCACTTTCATATTCTCTTAGTATTTTTTTAAAAAAAAACTCATGGATTGCGAGTTGGGCTCAAATTTTATCGATTGACAATTTTGTGACAAGTCTAATTTATGTAAGACATTTTAGTTTTGATTTTACGATGGGTTCAGTTTCTATTATTACTTTTTTTTTTAAAAATTCATTCCACAATCAGTCACTTGCCCATGAACATTGAACATTTTTTTATAAAAAAATTTCATTTTTTTTCGGTTTGCACTTGCATAAGAGGTAGAGCCATTATGCAATGAGCTACTTATTCATGAACTCAAGAATTTAGTGACAAGAAAATAACCACACCCTAAAGCAACCAACTCATTTTATTTTTCTTGTTCAACACTTGTGTGGATTTGAAAAACAGCCCAACTTAAGCTTCTAAGCCAAAAATGATCGTCAATTTTGAATTGGATTGGTTCAACTTGAACCCTAGTGTAAAGCAACCGTAAAAAATGTGGCCAAATTACATGTAACTACCCTATTAAGTCTTACCCTAAACTACCATAATGGGAATCTTATTATTGCCATGGACTCTCTTAGTACATTTTAAAAAATTGTTTTACATATCAATTATAGTATATATTATTTTTTTGTTCCACACATCAATCATTTGACTCCTATTTTTTCATCCCATGGGATGCAACCTCCAACAGAGAAAGCCTCAAACCTAAAGACTTAGGACCCTAGCCCCTATCTAAACTTATGGCCTGGACCTTGTAACCATCCTAAGGTAGTCGATGTAAACCCATTGGGTTTGGTTTCAAGACAAGTCTAGTTCCATGTAGACCTGTTGAGTTAAATTCGGAGACCCAGACTCAGCCAACAATGGTCAAAAACAACAATGTTGGCCGGTTATTGAGTTTTGACCCAATTATCAAGCTGGTTACCAAGCCGGATTTTAAGAACCCACCAATTGATTCTTGATTTTTGGATAATCGCATGATATTGAAATTTTAAAATAATTAATAATTCTACCTGGATGACCTGATTCTCATCCAAGCAGGTTATCAATCTTTTAAAAATTATACTAAATAAATAATAAATGTAATTTTAAAAACATTATAACCAGTTAACAACCAAGTGGTTATCAGCTGATTAGTTGATGACCTACCCAAAAACCAAAAAAATATTGATATTGATAACATGTTTGATTTTTCAAAAATTAAAGGTAAAAAGAACTTACCTGGTGGTCATTTAAAAAAATCAATAACTGGCCAACAACATTGGTCAAAACTCAAAACAGTTCATGTGTTTGTTATTTAGAAATAATGAAATTGAATTTTGAGTCATATTTCCTCATTAAAACTAGATAATGTTTTAGAAATATCTTCAATGGCACATGCTCCATGGGATACTTTGGGACCTTCATTAACAATTGGACCTGTAAAGGGTACAATTATCAAAGTACTCATATCCAAAACTGTGAATATAAAATCATCTTCTTTTTCACTTCCATGGAAGCTTCTTGCAAAGAAAAGTCACCAACATATGCCTACACTAGGTATGTGCCTTTTGAGAGTAATCTGCAATACCATACTCCAACACCCATTGAATATTGAATTGTTCAATGGCACATACAACTTTTGTTGAGCTCTTGCCAAATGGGCTTGGGCTATTGGATTGCAAACTATTGGGTCTTTCTAGAGATTTGGTGAAAAGATTGTAAGAATTTTTTAAAATTCAAATGACCAATAAGGAATTCAAGTGACTAACCTAATTTTGATTTGGTCATGAAGGGAGTTTAAGTTATCAGGTGAAATTTGGTTAATCCTTTCTTTGTTTAAAGTTAATTTTATTATCAAACTTTTGATTTGTGTGTATCCTTCCACTTATGAGCTTCTCCACAGTCGCTTTGTTGTCCAAAAATGTTACTTTGGTCCATTTCTATTTGGAGTTTAAATTAGTGGTAACCCCCAACACTTTAGACTTCTTATGAAACCTCCATGAAAATATGGAGACAAGATCCATTATAAGTCTAGCCCTAACAGTAGGGTTGGTTACCATCTCATTTCCACCCCAAGGGGACCCACTTCCCATTTGAACTTTGGATTTATGATTTGCTGTTGGTAGTTGACATAACATATTTGACATAAGCTTTTGTTGGTAGTTGTCTTAGGACAACATGTACTAGATCATGGTATGACTTAGGTCTTTTTATTTGTAATCCTTTTTCTTTTTTTGTGATTGTTGTTTTTGGGTAGAACCTTTGGAAATTGGTATGTTCACAATGAATCACAAATAGAGGAGGTTAAACAAACTCACAATAGCCCAATCAAATCTAAAGTTAGCCCAAACCCAAAACCTTGCCTAATTTTGCAAACAAAAGAAAATGCTTTTGCACTAATAGAAGTTGGTATGATGGAAAGCTTTTTCTTAAATCACACTTAAGTTTATATATTTAGGATTCTAATTTTCTTTACATTGTACTTGTATTAGAAGTCTTGGTTAGGGTTCAAATTATGATTCTTTAAAAGATTGTTTATAAATTTGGATGGTGTTAATTAGTTTCTTATAAGAGGTGAGTCTATTTCATGTGGATATACTGCTAGAATTATTGATTGCTTAAACTTATGAATTTTGAAATAGTTTTGTTTTCAATCTTATTAGGTTTGTTAATTAATGCATTGGAAAATCGATATTTTATGGCAATGTCCAAAAAATCCAAATGTTCATTAGTTTTAGTATGAATGTTTTTCAATGAAACATATTTATGCATGTATATTTGGATGTCCCTTATATATGATGTATCAAATCATTTCAACATTTTAACAATCATTAAATATTTTTCATTTGGATTTAAATTTCCCATATCCTTTGAAAAAAAGTGTTAAAAATGAGTGTTTTGGTTTAGGGTTTAGGGTTTTTGAAAGATTCCTTTGGTTAAGGTCCCTTGACATGAAAGATACCTTGTCAATGTCTTGTCTTGGGCAAGGCATAGATCATTTTGTCTTGGGCCTTAAGCTACCTAGGGTTTTTGGGAACACATAATGGGAACAAGCTTATAATTTTAATCTATATATTTTATATGAACATATTTTACATCCAAAACGATCATCCTTGAAGGCGTGGTAACATTATGAATTTTGGCTTAGGCTTGTGGTAGGTTGTAGAATAGTTTCATGGCTTGGAGTCTTGGACATGTTTGATACATCGGGCATGTCCTATGATGGGCCCTAGGCCACCATGTCCAAACCCCCAAGAAGTCAAGGATCATTTGGTCTGAGCCCCATGCCACCCATGGCCCTAATGTCCTAGACCCCAAGCTATCACATCCCAACCCTTGCCAACCTAAGATCATTCTATCCTAAGCTTCTTGTTGTCATGTCCTAAACCATGGGCCAGCTTTTCCTAGCCCTTAAGGAACCTAGAGGTTTCATTTCATTTTGTCATTTGACCATGTTGTGCAATGTTCTAGAGCCCAGACCACCTTGTCCTAACCGTTAAAAGGTTTTTAATCATTTTGAATATGCAATAAGCCATCTATCCTAGGCCCCAAACAAGTTAAGGGGTCTCAAGGCACCTGTTTTTGGGCCCAAGCACCCAAGGGTTTACTTTTGTCATGACCCCAGGGCACCCTGTTTTGGCCCCCAAGCCACTTGTCCTGGTCCATGTGCTATTTGAACACATAACATACCATCTAGGGTCAACTTGTGTCATGGGCCCAAGGTTGGCTTGTCTCAACCCCCAACCAATTTTTATGATAATTTTTTTGGAAGACTTCATTTTTAGGGTAAATTATACCCAAAAAACTAGAAAATTTTGAAAAATCACCAAACTATAAACACCACAAAACTAAAACAAAAATCATTAGCCTCGGCAAGGGATTATTTTTTCAATTTTATGATGCAGCTAAAGTGGCAATCATCCAGATGATGATTTAATTAGAGTTGGCTTACATACTAGATATGAAAGTAGGAAAAGACCTATGTAAATAAATGTAGAAATTTGGACCCGAAGATGGGTTCCAAATTGCTATGTGAACTGAAACCAGACTCAAGGGTCTGATTCATAAGAATCTACTCAAAACTAAGTCTCAAACCGAACCTGAGGGTCAGTTTTTATACCCAGTTCCAAGTTAATTGCTATGAGAACTGGAACCCAACCCAAGGGTCTAGGTTGTAAGAATATACTAATTGACAGCAGGTCTCAGTTCATTTGACAATTTAATAACTTTGTAATAATTATTTTTCCTTCAGATAAAAGTTCAAGGTTTTTAGTTTTTTTTTCATTGTCCATTTTGATATTTGGTTATTGGTAAAATTGGAGGTTAATTGGATTCGATGGTTATGGAACCAACCCACGCTTGAAAGTGGTTATTAAATCAGAATCAAAACCCGCACATTAATTAAAAATCAGATTTCGAATTGGGTTACATATTTGTTTTTTTTAAAAAAAGAACAAAAACCCAACCCATTCCAGTCCCTTGAAAATATTAAGAACCGTCCTACTAAAAGGTTCCTCCTAGAACCTAGAAAACACTCAATCAACATGGGTTTTTTTTCCAATTTTGGGCAGTTCTTAAATACAACACTAGTTTTTTTGCCAATTTAATCAAACCAATTATATAGGTATATAATTGATGGTTTGCATTTTGTGAAACCTTTCGTCCCCAAAACTGACTTGGAAGAAAACTTTAAAAAATTAAAAAAACCTGGAAAGAATTGACAAAGAGCTATGAATATTGGCAAAGTATTGTGGTTTGTTCACATTTTTTAAATACTTGAAACCGGAACTAGTTGATTCTTCAATTCTAATGTTTGGAAATACATGGAACTGGCTAGTTTTTTTTTATTTTGATTTTTTAAACACCTAGAACCGCCTTACATAGGTCTTTCTATACTTTCATATCTAGAACTCAGCCAAATCTAATTAAATCATCTTCTGGATGATTGCCACTTTAGCTATCATCATAAAATTGAAAACAAAAACCCCTTTTTGGGGGTAGTGATTTTTTTTTCCCCCAGTTTTGTGGTGTTTAAAGTTCGGTGATTCTTCCCAAAAAATTAGCATTTTTGTCTAATTTACACTAAAAAATGAAGTTTTACAAAAACGTTTACCATAAAAAAAAATCACCGGTTGGGGGTTGAGACAAGCCAAACTTGGGCCCATGGCACAAACTGACCCTAGATGTTCTGTTATGTGTTCAAATAGCACATCGACCGGGACAAGTGGCTTGGGGGCGAAAATAGAGTGCCCTTGGGCCATGACCAAAAATAGACCTTTCGTGCCTAGGGCCCAAAAATGGGTGCTTTGAGGCCCCCATAACTTGCTTGGGGCCTAGGACAAGTGACCTACTGCCATGAAAAGTGATTTTAGACCTTTTAATGGTTAGGACAAGGTGGTATGTGCTTTAGGACATTGCACACCATGGGCCCATGACAAAATGGAATGAACCCTAGGTTACTTAGGGGCTAGGAGAAGGCCCAAGGTTTAGGACACAACAACATGGGGCCTAGGATAAAATGATCCTAGGTTGCTAGGGGTTGGGATGTGATAGCATGGGGTTTAGGATATTATGGCCATGGCTGGCATGGGATTTAGACCAAATGACCTTTGACTACTTGGGGGGCTTGGACATTTGTGGCCTAGGTCCCATGTTGTAGGATATGCTTGATGGATTGAACATGTCCTAGGAATCCAAGCCATGAGAATTATGATAAAATCCTAATTGAATTTAGTAGACATGGATTCAAGAGACAACCAAACAATAATATAACCAGAAATAACAAACAATCAATTTCTTCCTTTACTTAATCTAAAGGCTAATTGAACATATATTATTAAATGTTGTAAAAAAACTAACTAAAGTAATCATTGGCAAAAATGGATAGTCAAATGTAGTTGTAAATAATTATAAACAATCACTAGTACAAAAGTGAGGTGTAGTTCACTAGCTTAAATCACTATAGGACTTTAAAAGTAAAATAAATTTACTACATTTCAATGATTTCACCATAGTCAAAGTTATTTAACTGTAATATCATTATGTAAACATTGCATTTCACTACTAATTGACATAATTCATTATTATAATTTATAGTGATACAAATAATAATTTATGTAGTTGTTTTAAATACCCTATGTTACTTTATGATATACCTTATATTATTTTAGGCAACCTTAATTATTCTAATTTATACCTTAAGTTATTATAAATTATATTTTAAGTTATTTTCTTTTAATTTAATATATATTATTTCAATTTATTTAAGGTCATTCTACTTTATGTTAATACAGTAAACTCTCTCTAAACTAATATCCTTGGGACCGGCCGGAAGATATTAGTTTATGGAGGATATTAGTTTACACAAATATATTGAATACCTTCCTTCGCCACGGGCCTATGCCCGCATATTAGTTTAGAGTGAATATTAATTTACACAGTATTAGTTTAGAGAGAGTTTATTGTATAAGTTATTTTATCTAAATATAGTAATTAAAAAATAAAAAATAAAAATAATGACCTAAGGTAAAATAATTTAAAATAATCAATAATAACCTATGAAAAATAATTTAAAATAACTTACAATAAAATAACTACCAATAAGCTAAAATATCCAACAATAACTTATAATAAAATAACCAATAGCCACTAATAAAATAACCACCAATAGCCACTAATAGAGTAACCCATAATAACAACCAATATAATAGGCACTGACAGCCAATAATAAGATAACCACCGATAACATAAGCACCAATAGCCACTAATAGAATAGGCACTAAAAGCCACTAATAAAATAACCAACAATAGCCATTAATAGAATAGGCACCAATAGCCACTAATAAAATATATAAGCACTATAAAATAGGCATTAATAATCATTAATAAAATATATAAACATGAATAGAATAGGCATTAATAGCCACCAATAGAATATATAAGCACTAATAGAATAAGTACCAATAGAATAAGCACCAATAGGCACTAATAGAATAATAACCAACAATAGGCACTAAAGGAATGTATAGCCACCAATAAAATAACCAACAATAGCCACTAATAGAATAGCCAACAACAATCACTATAATAACCAACAATAACCACTAATAGAATAGCTAACAATAGGCACTAATATAATAACCAACAATAGGCACTAATAGAATACCCAACAATAGGCACTAATAGAATACCCAACAATAACCACGAATAGAATAACCAACAATAGGCACTAATAGAATACCCAACAATAACCACTAATATAATAACCAACAATAACCACCAATAGAATAACCAACAATAGGCACTAATATAATACCCAACAATAACCACTAATATAATAACCACCAATAGAATAACCAACAATAGGCATTAATAGAATACCCAACAATAACCACTAATATAATAACCACCAATAGAATAACCAACAATAGGCATTAATAGAATACCCAACAATAACCACTAATATAATAACCAACATAACCTCCAATAAAATAGCCACAAATAGCCTATGGTAATATAACTTAAAATAACCAATAATAACATAAAGCGAAATAACCTGAAATAACCAAAAGTAACCAACAATAGCCTCACATAGTATAAAATAATCTAAGATGAAATAATTTAGAATAACCAAAAATAATTTATAATAGCCGCAAATAACCTAAAATGAAATAACTTACAATAGTTTAAAAGAATATAGAGTAGCCAAAATAACTTATAATAGTCGAAATAATTTAAGGTGAAATTGACGCACTCCCAACTCCTTGAAGGACTCAAATGTGAGTCCAAGTAGAAGACATCAGAAGAGGGAGGAGTCGGGGCACACTCCCTAGCTCACAACACTTTGAGGGGTAGAGGGGTGTGTTGGAGCTTCGGGATGGGACTAGGAAGAGTTGACAAGTTTCATTCATTCACACGGGCTTGCACACAACGCACACAAAGTGGTTAGTGCATAGTTGGAACACCTTTGGTGCTAGGACGAGCCACGGGCAACACCGACACACTAGACTGACCACGGCCCGGACTTGGGGGAAGCCACCACCTTCCCCCTTATAGTATACTCTGTGGCTAGCCATGGAGCCCACATCCAAATGGTTTTTCTTTCCCGTGACTCCCTAATGGGAGTCCCGAAATCACACCAGTTGGGACTCCCACGACTTTGGAGCCCCATAACTTTGCAAAAAGACCTCGGATCGAGATGCAGTTTGAAGCAAAGTTGTAGCTCTCGTCGAGAGCTTTCCAATGGTGTGTCGTACGCCCTTTGCAACCAATTAAATCAGGTCGATTCCTGATTTTTTCTAATCGAAAGTCAAATTGGCAATTTGATTCGCAGCTCTTCTTTTGGTCATAACTTGTGTTTTAGATGTCCAAATGAACAATGTGAGCCCATTTTAAACATTTACGTTTCAAGAGCTTTCAAATGATATAAAGAACGCCACAAGCCATTGAGTTTTGACCCTTGAAATCGCTTTTTGAAGTTTCGGGAGTCCACCGGGACTCCATCTCTCAAAGTGGGAGTTGCCTTGGGAGTGTGAAGGTTCATTCCCTCATACTCCTTCACACTTTCTTACACTCCTCGAAGTATGTGAGGTGACTCCCGGGCTTCTTCTTGGCCCGCACCCTTGCAACCTCTTTGCCTTGACTCCCGGGCTTTCTCTTGGTCTGCAACCTTGTAACCCCTTTGCTTTGGTTGTGAGCCCAAAGCTAGGGTTGCGACAGAAATAGCCTAAAATAACCAAAAATAACATAAAATAAAGAAAATTAATTTAAAATAACCAAAAAAAACCTAGGATGAAATAAATAAAAATAACAAACAAAATTCAGAATGACCATAAATAGCCATAAAAAATGTAAGGTGAAATAATTTTTAAAAATGAAAAGTAGCCCTAGAATAATTAAAAGTAGCTTAACATAGGCAATATGATTATAGTAATAAATATGTTATCCATTTATTAAACAATTTTTTTTCAAAAGAATGATCATTAAAATGTTATTGATTAGTGATATTCATAAAAAAATTGTTCAAATGATTTTACATTTTCAAAAGGAAATAGATGTAATTATGTGCATTATTGAAAAAAAATTAAATTAAACTTTAATCATTTCATTTGGACAAAATCTCAATAAGATATGAATTTTCAATGTTTATATTTTTGTAATGTTGAAATATTTGATAAATAAAATGCAATGTAACACATTATCACAATAATTGTGATGATTTGATGGTAAGGGTGTTTACCTCCATCCTAGAAGTAAAGGGATTAAACTTCACAAATGGTGTGTTTGTGGTCAATAGTGGTAAATTGACTGAATATTCTCCTATGTAGTTCCTTAAAATAAGTGTCTACTTAAATTGATTACATGACCTATGTACCTAAGTTAAATTTTTAATCTAGCATAGCTAGTGATCTGTGTCAATAATTCATAGGCTAAAAATCATGAAAATTATTAATAATATTAAATATTACATTAAATATTAAATAATTTAAATTTAACTGATTAAGGTTACCTAATTAATTAATTAACAAGTGAAATGTCTTGGTAAATTTGTATTTCACTAAATACTAATGAACCAAGTCACTGTCTGTAACAACCAGTTCTCGTACATTAGGGGGTTAACCAGTTTCACCATGATAAAAATGTCCAAATTCACTCAAAATCTAGTGAAATCTAAAATGAACTAAGGCACATTTTGGTATAATGAATATATAATAGAAAAATAAAATAACAAACTTTCTTTCAATTTTTTTTGTAATTTTGCAATTATTAAAATAATGCATTTGATCATGCTTGGGAGTGTGTGGTGATGTATGTGTGTATGTTGAGATTGTGGGGGGATTGCTACAATAATAATTCTTGTGAAAGTAAAAGAAAATGGCCTTGGAATTATTCTGCAAAGGAACAATTTGTTAAGTAAAATGATGACAATAGTAGGTTGATATAATTAATGAAGAAAGGTTTAGTAAAAGGCTTCAAGATGATCTTTAAATTGCATGAATAATTTTAGCACAATATTATGGTTTAGAAAACATCCCTAATGTTGAAGGCTACCCTAATTATTCCAACACATGGTTTCTGGGGTAATAGATGGACAAGAACCTAATAACAATAAAACCTAAAAAAAAACCATAAAATTTTATCATTAATTATATGGCAACCATTTAGGGGGATGAATCATTCAATTAATCAACTTCATGGGAGAAGTTGAGGTGAATGTGTAAAGTTTGAATTTATATTATGTGGCTACTTTTAACAAATGGGATAAACAAATCAAAAAAAGAACTATATTGAGGCCATTTGTGCTAAGGAACCATAAACATATATAATAAATGATCTTAGAGATATATAGGTGTGAATCTTGTATACAATTTTCCAAAATTGTTTTTTCATTGGGAGAATCTATTGAAAATATTTTTTAAAAAACCCCATTTTGCAACTTGTATTATGTGACTAAAATTGTTTTTTGTAATTATTTCAATCATTTGCAACTATCTACCAAATAGTTGCAAATGACACTTTTAATCAGAAAAGACAAGTTGTGAAAGGGGTTTTTATTTTAATAAAAATGGTTTAAACAAAAGGACTATCAAAATGCCCAAGATTAAGTGATTGATGCAAACATGTTTCATTTCTTGGGATCAATTAATTATTTCACTTGATGAGGTTAAGAAATTACTCAACAAGCACTATGGGTATGGTTGGACATTAAAGGGATTTTTACCAACACTAAGAAATCAACCTAAAAATTATTATTGGAATTATTTTGTTGATAAATTTAAAGCACTTCCATTAAAAAATTAGCAAATCATCTTTAAAAAGTTTCATGGTAACACAATGATGTGGAATCTAAAATATTACATTTTGACCATTGATGTATCCCAACTATCAAATGCAACAAAAAGGATTTTGGTCCTTGTGTGCTCGTTGATTTTCACTATAATTCATTGAATATTAGCAACTTACCATTTTATTTACATGAGTGATGAAAGCAAGAAAATCAATATAAATTCACTTATTCAAATTATGGATGTTTGATGTATTTCAAGTAGGATGTGATTAGAATGAGATTTTTTTTTCCTTGCAATGATAATAAAAATATATATTAACCAATTGAAAATTCTTCTAAAAAGGATTTTTTGTCATTATAATTATAATGAAAAAAACAGTACATCCAAATTCTATGTAAAGTTTGATAGAATTATATTAATATGATTTAGGATTCTATTGATTAAACCTATTAATCTATAGAACACCAACAAAAGAGAATTAGAAGAAGGGTTTTATATGGGAGGTTATAGGTAAAAAAAATGCAATTCAAATTTACTAAAAGCATGTCAATTGCTAACAATTAAATTTACTAAAAGCATGTCAATTGCTAACTTTTGCAAATTTATTCACATGAAGAATGATTTGTAGCAACACAAATAATCTATCATCAAAATGTTTAATGATAAATTGATACAGATTTTTTAATAATTATAATAGTGGAAAAAGTCAAGGAATTGTTAAAACAACATAATATGGATGGGCATAGGCCGATTTCATATAGACCTCGTGAAATAAACTTGAAAAACATAAGTAAATTGTTTTATAGATTTATTCCATGAAACATTAAAAGTTCTACAAGTGATTATTATTGAACTTCATGGTGGAAATTAAAGTGTGGATGTTAGAAAAAGGCATTGTAACAATCCATATCAAAGAATTAACAAACCATAGAAGATGGTTACCAATATGTTTATTGACACTCAACAAGATCATCAATATTGTCATTATACCAAACCATTATCTTCCTCGTGACGAATTTTGGCTTCCTAAACTGAACATTAATAAACTCCTATTAAAATGGATGCCTTGTGACTTGGTATGTCATTAAGACAAACATAAAAAATATGTATGTATAATACTTGCAAAACAAAATATATTATTTGCCTATTGAATGTTTGAAAAATGAATCATTATAGTTAAAATTAAAGACAAAGGGAAAAAATGGAAAATGAAGCAAGGTTGGAAACAATGAAGTTGATTTCGGATTTTGTTTACTTCATGTATTTTATCTATCATATAACCTTGTGGATTTGTTGATCAATTAGGAGTGTATACATTAGAAAATAATAGAGGGAAAAGTAACCTAATGTATGTGCTAGGGATTGAACATGTCATTACATTTCAATTGTTTTTACATATGATGAACAAGAAGTAACTAAAATCCATTAAATGTTCATTGATTATTATGATAATATATATCAAGGATGGTATGAAGATTGGTAGATCATGTTAACGGTAAGAAGGGGTAGTGAGTGGTTGAAAGAAACCATAAGGAAGTTAAAAGGAGACTAAAACAAAACAATTGACATGGATGGACTTTGTTGAATATTTACATACACCAAGACTTAGTAGAGAAGGATCATTGGAATTATCTTGTTGAAAAATTTAAAGAATTATTGATGAATGTACAAGAACTAATTTTGAAGAAATTGCATGGGGGTACCCAAATGTCGTGTATGCAACATAAAACCTTGATGATTGATATAGCTGAACTTATTAATTATAAATAATGGCTATGAGTGATAATGTGCATACCTACTCTATTCTTCATTGAAAAAATGTTTGATACACACCATAAAATAATTATTACCAATAAACAAAAAAATTGTAAACCAAATATTAACACCTTAATTGAAAAATGGATTTTTTGTGGGTTGTTATGGGCACTTAGAATAACTAATGAGGTTAATGTAATGAGATAAATAGTTACAAAAGATATCATCCTTTGTTTGTCCATTATGCAAAGGGTTGCTACCATTAACCCTACCAAATCCATATGATTAAGGTAGGAGGTTTTCAATTGAACATGAAAATTAATCACGATAACCAAAAAAATCCTACCAAAAACATATGTTAGATAAAGAGAAGGTTCATGAAAAGGTGAATGTGTAAAGGGATCTAAATGCATTTACAGAATCAAGTGAAGACTGATATATCAAATATGTAAAATTATTTGTCAAAAATCCAAAATATTATCATAGATGGAGAGGATTATAATTAATTAATAATTAATTTAAATACACCAAGTTGGAATCATTATTAGAAGAAACAAAAGTATTAGCAATGCAATCAATAGTTGAAGAAATAGAGCAACCATGTCCTTCAAATGAAGAAGAATAAATACCAATACGTAGTGAACAAGATGAAATGTGACCATCTACAAGTGGGCAAGAACCAATAATATTATTGCAATAAGAAAATGATCCAAGGTGGGAACCTTCTTGGAGTGCACATTTTGACCAAAGACGAACATTAAGTGAGTTGGAACAATTAAGGGAGTTACTTGTTAATGTTGTCACAAACTAGATTTTTTAACATAAAAGTGATGCATGAAATTGGACATGACAATAACTGTACAATCAATCAACCTCATTCCATTCAAATTTTTGTGAATGAAAAAACTATACAACCTCATCTTCAACTAGTTATCAACTTGTTATACTTGGAAACCTAAAAGACTTAACAAATAAGAAAATTGGTAATGAACAAGAGTTAAATAGGCTTTTGAACCTTAAATAAGGCATGTTGCAAATTAAGCATGAGATGAACTAGAAGTACAAAGGTTATTATTTATGCTGACAAGATTAAAAGGTGGTGCCCTCTTGATCTCTTTTTAAACTATCCAATGGAGCCTTTAAAAAAATCATTAACCTTCTGGAAAGTTTCAGCAATTAAAGCCTTCCATTAGTTTATATTAAATAACCTTCTAGAAACTTGTATTGACAACATTTAAAAGAACTTTCATTGACCGTGTTTTTGAAAAGCTTCTATTAATTCTACATCTTCTAGAAATTACTAAGCCTATTTTTCATGGATATTTTTAAAAACTTTTATAAATTTTCAAGCATATTTTTTCAAGAAATTTTTTGGAAACATTTAGAACCTTTTGATCATAGTTTTTGAATATCTTTTTGGAATTTAAAAATAAAATAAATTCATAGTTTGTTGTCTATGACATCAAATTTGTTGTTTGTCAAGTCTTTTAGTTTTCTCCAAGTTCTATTTTTGTTTCATCCTTGACATAAATAATGAACTTAACAACGAACAATAATTAAATGACATTATTGTTTGAACAAAACATGATACACACTAAGTATGAAATGGATTAAAAGTACAAGGGTCATAAGTTGTGTTAACGAGGATGAAGGGTCAAAGACCACATCTTGCACAATAGTGAGATTGAAGGGTGGTGCCCTTTGAACTTTTATTTATACTATTCAATGGACCTTTTTAAAAGTTTGTCAACATTTTTAAAAGTTCCATAAATTAAACTTTTTATAAGTTCTTACAATATTATAACCTTTTAAAAACTTTCTCTAGCCATGTTTTCTAAAACTTCCATTGATTATGTCTTGTAGAAGCTTTGATTATCTTTGTCTTTTAAAAGAATTCACAAATTACATCTTTTATATACTTTAAAAAATTTATAAAAACTTCTACTTGTGCTAATTCTACATCTATAAACTTTTAAACATGTTGCTCACATAGTTTATAAAAAAATGTTTTATTATTTCATGTTCATGAAATATGGTGTTTTCATTCGAAACAAAGTTTATTCATTACAATTGATTAACATTGTTTAAATTTTTTCTTGGGATATTACAACTAAATAAAAAAGAAAATGACACATCCAACGTCATCACATTTGATGCAAGCAAGTTGTTATTATAAGCAAGCCATTCAATTTTTAAAATTTGATTTTTTCCCCTTATTTTTTCTTTAGCATTGGGTAATGATTTGTATCATAATACTTTTGTTTGACAAGGAGTTTAAATTCATTAAAGTTGATTGACAATTTTTCTTACATATTTATTTTTGGCATGTGCGCAAGTCATCACAAGTGATAAGGAGAGGAAAGGAGGAGTTGCATCCATTTTCATCACATTTGATGCAATCAAATTCTTATTATAAGCAATGGGGTTTGTTACAATTGTGTGCAAATTCTATATCTATTTAGATTTGATTTGTATATGTGGTGTCAATCAATTGAATATGATTAAATTTTCACACCTTGTTGACTCAATTTACACAATTTTGTATGGATTTTTTTTTTATTCAAATGTCATTTGTACTTGAAATGTCCATTAAAGATGAACATGATTTATTTTGTCACAATTATAAAATGTATTATGATTAAGTTGAATCAATAGTTGATTATGAACATTTCGAGGTTATCTTGTCTAGAAATGGCAAAAGTTGTGACGACTACACACCAACCATCTTGCAATTACATGTCAATCAACTTACAATTATTTTTCAATCATCACACAATTACATGTTGATTAACTCACAACTACTTTTCAACTATTTTACAACTACATGTCAACTATCTTGTAATTATTTTCCAACAATTTCACAACTTTGACACATGTGACATATACATACTCCCATTAAACATTATGTGGCAAAATTTAATTCCTGTAATATTTGAATTAAAAAAAATGCCTACATGATATATTGATTTTAGCCACATAACATGTAATACATTGAGGTTTTAAATATACAATAATTTTGATATTTTCACATTGTACACATGGCACACATTGGTTATCTCATTTTGATGATAAACCACTAATGCCTAGGTGACATGTGCCACTAAATTATTGGTTGAAGTTGTTTAAAGAAGTTGTAACATAGTTGAGATTTTGATTCCACAATGAGATGACATGTAGGTAGATGAAGTTCATTATTGCCTTGTTAGCATGGAACATTCAATGTCTAATCAACAATTTATAATTGAGTTTAACCAATGTTGTTGTGATTAACCATTGGTTAAAATGGTAATGTTGTTTCAATTAAATTATTGTCACCCCATTGTTCAATCCCAAGGTGAGATGTGGATGTTGTTTTCAATTGTGTGTTGGGGTTGATTCAATGTTTTAAATGGTCAATAGTTGCAAAAAAATTGCAATTGAAAGTGTCATTTGCAACTAAAATTATAGTTGAAAAAAATCAAAAGCCTTAATTGGAAACGTACACCTTTCTCCTAGTGAAAATACTACGGTATTATTTATAAAATTTCCTTTTAGTACCCAATTTTGATGTTACCCTAGGTCACATTCAACTATTTGTGACAATTTGCTTTCAACACATTCTTCAATAGAAGTGTAATGTTGCCAAAACATTAAAATTTTTGCAATTAAAAGCCTTTTGAACCTTAAGTAGTACACGATAAACCACCGAACAAGGAATCATCAAGATCTATTGTGGGCGTTGCAATAGATGGGCTATAGAGAGGGCTAGTAGTTGACAAATTTAAAAAGTTGTTCACTTGACAAGCATAGGTAGGAGACATTACTAGCCATATTTGTGAACAATCTCCATTGCTCATTCTTAACCAACAAACTCACAAACACTAGCTTGGCCGTTGTACCTTGGGTCAAGCATGAAGGTCATCATGTAATGTGCTATATTATATGCAAAGTCTAAAATATGGATAGAAATGGGGCCAAAACTTTCATGACTTCAAACAACCATTCAATAATTCATAAAATCTCTATTTGTAAATCATAGTTTGCACATTATAGTAGGGGCTACATTGTTGTTTATAATAACATTAGTTTGTAGTTTCACATTGATGGTCAAGGTCACTTGCAAAACATATGAAAAACATATGAAAGAAGTCAAAACCTTCAAATTTGATTAACTACATGTTTCACAACTAAATTAAGTGTTTTAGTCATGGCTTTAGCCACTACCCATGTTTTCGCACATGGTACCTTGGATTGTAAATGAACATTTTATTGACAAAAAAAAATATTGATGGCATTTGTAAATTCTTAGGTCTCTTGGAAAAACACAACTTTATTATCCAAGCTTATTTTCAATAATGTTTTCAATTTGTAAGGAGGTAGATTAACATCCCTACAAGCCTTGTCCCATTCTTGATAGCCTTTACCATTTTTCTTGATGTAAGTTATTGTTTTTTGCAAGGTTGATTTAGCATTTTTTAGTGACACTTGTCATGCCTATACACATTTTATCATTTACATGCAATAGTGTAGTGACGTCCCTTATTTGTGGCATGCCCAAAGAATGCACTTGCACATGAAGTTGTTACTTGCAATAGTTCACAATTGACCATTTACTTGAGAAGGATGATGGCAAGGTATTCAAGTTAACTCCCTTATATCTTTCACATATTTTAATGTCTTGTTTATGAATTAATATAGTGTTAGGAAAGGTTTCATTGGTTTAGCCAATGTTGGCTTTGTAGTGTTAGGTGTTTCATATATGCAAAGGTCACATAGAAAGTGAAAAATTAAAACTCATGAAAGGTGTGATTGATTTAATTTTTCATATTTTTAAATTGTAAGTTAGGTTAATGTTGATTTTTGAAAATTTACTTTTATAACAATGTTTCAAATGTATTATGGGAACATGTGTATAACTTTGAAATAAATTTAATGAATATAATTTATCCAAATGTTATTTTGAAGGATTGGAATTAGTATTTTTATATTTTAATATTAATTTTTTGGTTATTTTATATTCATTTTATATACACATGCACATAGAAATATATGGTGACATTTGATGGGTCATAAAAATTTTAGGTTAATTTGTGAAAAATGACTATTAAAATATATTTTTTGAATATCTAATTAAATTTTCCATGTCATCTTGATTAGTTAGCCCATTACTTTAAAAATAAAACATTGAATGATCTAATAATGAAAATTGTGTGAATTTTGTTCATTCATAGGTTCATATGTTTTGTGTGTTGAAATCACGTTTGGCACATGGGTAAATGTGTTGATGAATGAAAGAACTTTGTATCATCCTATATGTTCATATGTCAAACATGTTTTTAATGTAGGATATCTATGTGTGAAATATATGAACCCATGAATGAATGAACTTCACATGATTTCCATTATTAAATCATTGGATGTTAAATTTGTGATGCAAAGAAATGGTTGTGGGTCTTAATTGCATGTTTGCACCTTATTCTAACATTACAAGGCTACCAAACATCATTTATCAAATATATTTTTGGATATTCAATTTGATCAAATGTCATATTTGCACATTTGGATAATAGAGGCAACACATACCTATCCATTGTTTTTGTACCATGCTACTAGGTCATGTTAGGAATGTGTTTTGAAACAAATTGGTGGCATGCAAGGAATTTAACCTTTGAATTTCTTTTCATTTTCAAGAAGACTTGGTTCAATTAAAATGTTTTCATACCTTTTATGAACATGTAGCAACACTAGATCTTTGATGGACTTGATTTGAGTAGGATTCTTCTTCAAGTAACTTGTGCCACCACCCAAGAAACCAATTAAATTGATGAAGGTGATGTTGTGACCAAACAATAGGTCTCCTCACTGGTGTGAACACAACATGTTTTTGAGGTTTGCTTTTTGTTTTATTAGCCGTTATTTTTGCAGCCGGAATCTCTCCATTATTGCTGTAGAGAATGCATGGGGAGGCTTTTCTCTTGGTTGGGGTGTTATGGAATGTAGGAAAGAGGCAGCACGAATGATGGTGAGGGATGGAGTTGTATTAATGAGGGGAGGTGGAAGGAACAAGGGCAGGAAGAGGACAGAAAGTGGTGGTGGGGTGATAGCTGGGAAGGTCCAGACAAATTGATCAGGCATGTAGATGAGAGACAGATAGAGAGGTGTGGAGGTCAGCTTGAGGAAAACTTGGCTGGTTGTTGAAATTTTTTTCCGTTGCGCCAGCAACTTGGCCAAGCAGTTTTGTAAAAGGACTTATGAAAGGTTGGTGCCGAGGTATGATGATGACTTGAGGGATCTGAGCCTTCGAATGGGTGTGCATGTTGAGGAGAGTGAGTACCAGGGGTGAGGGGCTTGGGTTGCAGCGTCTTGCATCTGTGTTGTCGGCTATGGTCTGAGTGAGCACCATAGACCAAGGGGGGAATCTTGAAGGAGGATATAATGAGTGTATCGAATGAAAATGAAGAAAGGATTTGAGATCAGCAGTGCTACTGATCATTTTGCATGAGAGTCAGTCTCTTTGAGTGGCATTGGCAAGTGTGGTATAGACTGTTCAGAGTCAGGTGTTTCAGAGTGCATTTTAGGACTCGAGGGTAATCAGGTCATAGGTCTTTAGTCCAACAGGGTGAAGGAAAGCTGCATTGTTGCATTATGTGGGGGATCGGGTTAGAGGCTCAATGGATCAAGTGAACGCCGAGAGCTTTGACCTCAAAGGCTAGACCTTAATAGGTGTTTGATCTTTGATGAACACACCGAAGCCAGAAAGCTTGTGCTCTTAGGAGATTTTCGTGAAAGGCAAGGTGCAAGTTTTGAATTTGGTTATCTGCTCTGCCGACTTGTAAGTGTATGAGTTGTTTCTGTTCAAAGATCAGTGAATGCATGTAAGAATATTCTGTGATGAGAAGTGAAAGAAAGGGTCAGAGATTGTGGTTTGTTTCAAAAGGTCAGAAGAGAGACAACTCTGCTTAGGCCCATTTTGGTAGTCAGGTTTGTTGTTTCGTCTCGTCACCCTCTCTTTTGGTTACAATGCACCATTTTGCCTTTTGGATTTTTGACATTTCATAACCCCTCATCCTTGGCTTTTGCCTTTACCTTGTACTTGTTGAATTCTTTAATGTGTTCATTGTACAAGTGTTTCTTCAAAGATTTGTTGCCATGGGCGAGGTTATAATGCAATAACCTTTGCAATTGCAAATGTTATTGTTTGAATATAAGGACACATTAAAAAAAAATAGTTAGTATGACACAAAGTGCACTTCATGATTTGTGCTGCTTGTACATTGATTATTTCCTTAACACAAGCTATGAGATAAAATGGAATTATTTTTATGAGATGTCACCCAAAACTTTGCATTGTTGTTAGTGATTGGTATAACACTTTCCATATTGCATTTTATTGTACAAGTCACACCTCTTAAAGGCTTTCCATGCTTTCCGTTGGTCATTGTTGTGTAGATGTGTGAGATATTGCAACTTTAGGACATTCTATGATTACACCTTTATCGCCCCTTCTTCAATAATAGACCTTTCAAAGTCAAATAAACGAGACACCTTCCATGAAATATGGGTAGACAAACCTTTGCAAAAGAGAATTAAAAAAAGACCAAATGGGATTCCTAGGCTTGGATGGTCCTACAAAAGTAGATGGCACCAAAACCGTTGCACCTCACAAGTAAAAGCATGCAAATATTGAAATGACAAACACCTTTGTAACATAAGGAAAACTATATCAAGTGGGGTCACCCTAAAACTTGTCCATAATCCCAACAAAGATATCAACACAACCTTTACACTTTGCAAAGTGAGCCCACACTAAACCTATTTGTAGCATAAAACATGCATCCACCTAAATCCTAGCAATTGCATACATAGAAAAGGACTAATAAAGCCATGCTAATACCAACCAAAAAAGAAAGAAGAAAACATGCACTTGCAATTTGCAACCTTGCAAATGCTGATTTGCGCCTCCCATTATCAATGTCCTAGCCGCAAACTCCATAATACTTCCTCAAGTCAAAAACATGGAGCACCTTCATGCCATTACACATAACCTTCTCAACCTAAGCCACTCACCCCTAAGTATTGATTGATCTCAACACAATATGGAGCCTTAAAATGCCCCCATTGGTATATTTCAAGACTAAGTAAGGTCTATGCCCAAAAACCTTTAAGTAGGTAAAACAAACAACTTGGGTATGAGCTTTAGGATATACCCAAAAGGGTAGGTTTTGTGATACTCATCACACACTTGTGCACATACCTATGGTTTACTAGGGCTTACCAAGACAACACTCGGAACAATTATCAACCTTTGAAATTACTAGCCCAGTCTTGATATAAGGGGATTTATATTCATATGTATGAAGTAAGTATATATTATTATATACTTGATATTGCCTCAAATTTTTTTCTTGCTGGGCATTGTATTGTATTGTATTATAATTGTGCCACATTCAACTCATTGCTATTATTTAATGTTTGTTGCCTTATAGGGTATATAATATTGAGCCTTGTACCAATTTTATACCAGCTCATATATTTTATATCTGCCCAATTTTAATAATTTTTTAGTTGGGGCAAATTCTTGCCACGTTGGGACCCAAAAGATCCAACAAAATGGATTTTTTTGTCCAGAAAATGCACCAAAGTCGCCAATTCGAGGAAAAGTGACCATGTTTAGACAATAGGTTTCAACCACAAAAATAAAATAAAATAAAATAAAATACCAAATCCAAAGAATTTTTGTGCGAAAAAAAAAGAGCACCAATGTCGGTAGAAGACTGCGAGGAAAAAAGGTTCTGAAATCGCCAAAATTTAGACAATAGGTTCTAGAAGGTCTCGCCAAAATATAGGAGGATTATTGATTTTTTAAAGATTTCTTGTCTAGGCTGTAGCCAAATTTGACTAGGTAATTTCGTAATCTCCTCTTTGTGGATGATTGCCAAGCGTAGTTAGTGGATACAATGCAAAATTGGCAAAAAGAAAACCCGACCCTGGTGTGTGGTGGACTGTCTAAATCTGGCGACTTCTAAGTTTTTTGGGTCAAGATATGGCGAATTTGTTTTTAAAATCTTAAAAGTCCCTTTGTTGGATTCGCCAGCACCCCCTTTTTTTTTTGGTCGCCAGGTTGCGAAAATTCGCCAAAAAAAAAAACACTGCTGTGGACCCCCATTGAGCACACACCATCAATTAAATAAACAAATCACAATTTAATATTTTGTAGTGACGTTATCGTCGCTTTTGGTATGTTCCAGGCGGCGTACGGGGACGGCTAGATCCCTAAATCGCTAGAAACTTCACGATTTGCAGCAGTCATTTTTTTTTTCCATTTTTTAAGTGTCGCAGTACTGGCGAGTATCCCGACACAGATTCAGTCACGATTCACCTAACTGGCGATACTTTTCTCCGGCAACATTAAAAGTGTAGCCAGTACGCATTCTTGTGGCCACTCGCTCCTTAAAAAGGGGTGCAGTCTGGCGAATTGATTTTAAGAAAAAAGGGGATTTTCGCCAGAAAATTTGGCAGTCTCGCCTTTTGGCCCTTTTTCGTCAAAAAAAAAAAAGGGCTGCTTCGCAGCAGTGTGTTTTTAAAAAGAAATTTATTTATCTTTATATCTAAAAGTGGCGACCCATTCCCAGGAAGATTTAGCCAAATCTATCTGGCTATAAACCAGAAATAAAGTATAAATCTTGTAGCATCCTTCTACTATTTTTGGGCTACACAATGAAAAACACATATATGAATCTAGCTATTTAAAAATTGATATTTCTCCTCACTTCTGGCGATTAAAAACCTCCATATCAGTTATTTTTCGATTTTTTTAATCTTTTTGATTTCGCATTTTGGCGATATATTCTCGCCAGTAAAAAAAAAAACGCTGCAAGTTTGCAGAAGCGTCTCGCGTTCCTTCCGAGACGCCATTGCAGACGAGGTCCAAGCCCTGCGGTTTTATGCGAATATCCGCCGGCATCACTCCCTGCCCCGGCTGCTGCGCCAGAAAATTCGCGGTACATTCTGTTCTCCTCCTCTGACTTGCACCCTCAGCCTGCTGCAACCGCACGCGTCTCAAGTATTGCGCTTCTTGCTTCAAAGCCAAGTTCCAGTTGCACGCAAATTGCGGTGTTTTACGCTTCAATCGGATTCCTCCGGCCCTTCAATCATCGACATTGGTTTCGTTCTGTTCCTTCGTTTTTGAATTTTTTTTTTTAGGTTTGTTTTTGGTTCCCCGTGTCCTTCGAACTTCATTTGAGCGGTGGAGGAGATGTAGCGTGAAGTTTGTAGAAAATCCAAGAAAAAAACAAGCTTCAAGAGAAGGAAGGATATCAAAGGAAGGGTTTCTGAGTCTCTCGGCTCTTTTCTGTAACCCCGGAACTGATCTCCGGTGTCGGCTTTGTTACGAATTGATGTGACAGGAGGGATGATGCAGTCCAAATCTTCGTTCCTTATTGGTTAGAAAAGATTGCAACCATGTTGTTTTTGTGGTAGCAGAGTTGCAGTACTTGAAGAGTTGGAAGTGGTGACACTTTTGGTGGATTTTAGCACAGTTTTTTGTATTCCGTTCTGTTACAGAGATTTACACCTGGTGCAGGATTGGCAACCAGCAAGTATTTCTTGAATCTTGTAGATCGAGGAAGATCGGGATTGTTTTGTTTTTTTGTTTTGGTGTAATATAGGAATCATGGCGAACACCAAACAGTTGCCTGCGGGGTTGAGATTGCTGAAGAGACTGAGAGGAAAGGATCTTAATTTCAATGCTTATAGGACATCGGTCTTGATCATAACTTTCATTTCCTATGCGTTCTATCATATGTCTCGAAAGCCGCCCAGTATTGCTAAGACTGTGTTGGATCCCGAAGATAACATGCAGTCCGGTGTTTACTCTCCTTACGTTTTGCCTCATCTTCAGACATGGCCCGCAAATTACTTGTTATCAGCGAATTCCAACGCCAAGAGGGAAACATCCAACGTTTTTGCTACACAAGAATCGAAGAATCAAACAGGAGGATGGAGAACCCTGGAGGACGGAGCAGCGGCGACATTGCAAGGCCGTGGCTGGCCGCCGTTCGACGGGAAGACGGGTAAGGCAAGGCTAGGGGAGGTAGACGTTGCCTTCCTTGCATCGTATGCTATCGGGATGTATTTCGCTGGGCATCTTGGAGATCGTCTGCATCTGCGTCTGTTTCTTACAGTAGGGATGATGGTGAGTGGGCTCTTCGTGTGCCTCTTTGGCCTAGGGTACTGGCTCGACATACACTACCTTTCCTATTTCATTACCGTGCAAATCTTTGCGGGGTTGTTTCAGGCCACCGGCTGGCCGTCGGTGGTGACCATAGTGGGCAATTGGTTCGGGAAGAGTCGGAGAGGATTGATCATGGGGATATGGAATGCACACACATCGGTTGGCAACATTCTTGGCTCTTTGATCGCTGCCGCCGTCCTCAAGTACGGCTGGGGATGGTCATTTTTGCTCCCTGGCCTTTTGATGGCTTGTGGCGGCCTCATGATCTTTTTGTTTCTTGTTGTTGAACCAGCGGATGTGGGCTTGCCATCACCACATGCACAGAATCCTGCTGAAGGTAATCCAGCCAATCTTTATCTGCTAGAATTGTTGAACTGTGGTAGTGCACGTTGGAGAGACCCTTGATTCCTTCTTGACTTCCGAATAGAAAGTGAAGTGGTTGTATCAAAATTCAAATTTTGCTCACTGTCTAATTATCCTCTTTCATGCTCTGGCAGCATCAGGCAGGTTGGTTGTTGAGGATGTAGGTCACATAGTGGATCCGAATGTGACATTGAAAGATACTGCAAATGGCCTGCCACAGAATGATTTGGAAGAAGGGCACCAGGACAACCAGAAGGAAGAAGACTGGTTATTGGACGTGAAAGAGGCTGAGAAGAAGCAAGCAGCACCTTTGTCTTCTGAGATGGAACCTGCCATTGGCTTCTTTGAAGCATGGAGGATTCCAGGAGTTGCCACTTTTGCATTTTGCTTATTCTTTTCAAAGCTTGTGGCATACACTTTCCTGTATTGGTTACCGTTCTACATAAGACATACTCGTGGGTGCTCTTTGTCCTCATACCCCACACTTGGTTGGTTATATTCATTCAAAAAATGGGCTTGGATGTTGCTCTTGTAGTAGATCTGGGATTCTTTGTAACATAACTGAGATAAAGCATTGAGAGATAAAATATATATATGAATTCATCTATAGAATGGCTTTCTTCATTCAAGTTGATTGAGTCTCATGAAGCTCTTTCTGGTGCAGGGATTGCAGGGGAGTTTCTTGATGATAAGATGGCAGGGAACCTTTCCACCCTTTTTGATGTGGGGGGTGTAGTTGGAGGTATTGTGGCAGGATATGTGTCAGATCACCTGAAAGCACGGGCCATAACAGCAGCTAGCTTCATGCTTTCTGCCATCCCTGCCCTCTACTTCTACAGATTGTATGGGGGCATCTCACTTCCTGTAAATATTGGACTTATGATGCTTGCTGGGATGCTAATCAATGGGCCTTATGCCCTGATTACAACAGCTGTCTCAGCTGATCTTGGAACACACAAATCTATCAGAGCGAACGGGAAGGCACTTGCTACAGTGACAGCTATTATTGATGGAACTGGGTCTGTTGGGGCAGCTATTGGGCCATTGCTAACAGGCTACATCTCAAGCCAAGGTTGGGATGCAGTGTTCAAAATGCTCATGGTTGCAGCATTCTGTGCAGGAATTCTTCTCACTAAATTGGTCATTGCAGAGTTTGCTGAGAAATTTGGAAAGAAACCAATCATGCCATGTGTCGAAGGTGAAGTCAAGGGCAATCCCAATGGTAAATATTTCAGTCTCTTTCTTTAGATATGGTATTTGCAGCAAATGCACAAGGATCAGCCACTCCAATTGATGGTTTATGTCTTATCAATTTGTCATCGAACAGATTGCAGTGTATGTGTGAACTGTTTTTCAATGTGCATTTTTGAATTGTGGGTCAAATGATTGGGCTAGTCACTTAATCCTCTTTGTGGTATGCCCTGCAGGTTTGATTCAACCATTACTGGATGACAGACATTGACACACAGGATAACTAATGTGGCATCGTACAATCCAGTATCTAAATGATGACATCTTACGAAGTTTTTTGATTTGAGAATTTTGGTGTTCAAAGGTAGGGAGCATCAAATGTTTCTTTCACATAATGTTGCCTGCTGTGGAGTGATCATGGTCTGCCTCACATCAGATTTTACTTCTTCCTCTCCAAGCTGGCAATGCCATGTATCTTGTGCTTCAACACACATGGAGCGTATCACTGCCATCAAATTGCAGTTATGAAGGAAGAGAATTCCTAGAGCAGAGATGGCAAGTGGGTATCTCGCCTGATGTATCATGGGGGAACATGCATCAGGATGTCAACACTGGACTTAGTTTTTATTATGGCCCAGTTAAGTAGCCATCTATGAGAAAGTGGCAGAAATAACTTGTTTGACATGTCCATTGCTTATGATTGCTGGAGATCTAGACCAATACAGCCCTGGTAAGATAAATCTCAAGGGTTTTGATCCCATGCCTTCGAGGGGAAGGCTAAAAGGTTACAAGCTGGACAGGTGCTGATGGACAGGTCTGGCAGAGTTTGGCAAGTTTGAGAGTAGGAGGAATGTGAGGCTCAGGGGGCCTTGTGTGAGAAGAGCAGAGTTGCAAGTTTAAATTGCAGGCTGCATTTTGTCTGCAAGTAAGAACTGTTTTTCTATGAGGAATCTGGGAGTCAAAGACACCAATTCATCAGTTTTCTCGTGAGCAGCTGTAAACAGCTGTTGATGCACATACTTGAGGAGGCTCTACACCCTCCAGAGTAAGGAACATGCAGGACCGGTAAGAAGTTGGACTATCTAAATACTTAGATTTTGAGCAAATGCACACAGGATTTGAGTTAAGCTTGGCCAGTAAGGGGCAATTGACCCTTTTTGAAGGGCTACATATGCACTCATATTTATCCCTTTTGCAAGGAGTGTTTATGTGCTCAAAATGTTCGAACAAAGTTGTAGCTTACAACACAACTGGAATCAAACTTCAACAACAGTTGACATAGGCATCAAGGTGCAGTTTTTGAACTGGGTGCCTTCACCTGTGCTTCCTTGTGCAAAGCAGAGTTTGCATTCTCTGAAGGACCTGGAGGAGCTGCAAAGATGACTGATGGTGGTGGCAGGTAGGTACTTCATATTCTGAAAGACAACTCATGAATCTGGGTTGACTAGCTAGCAAAGCTTGTGGGGTGCTTTTGGGTGTTTAAGGAATGAGGGCTAAATGGGTCAATCCTGAACAATATGCCAAATTTTCCCTAATCTCAAATCTGTTGATTACCCTTGATCACCTCCTTTCTTAACTTGCTTGTAAATTTGCAAAATGATGGGATCTTTTGGTGATGAAGATTTGCTTTGTCTGATTAGCTAGTGTATGCAAATTTCCAGTTTGTTTAATTTGTGGTACTTCAGTCTGTGCTTATATAGGTTTCTCAAGAGTTCCAATGGTAAATTGTTATCACTATGTGATCATGGAGATGTAGAGAAGCAAATGAATGTGGAACCTATTACAGAAAGCAAGATCATCCCTTCCTGACGTTGTTGATAGGAAAATTCCAGAGTACCATTTTAACCTCAGAACAAATTGTCAATCCAATAGCTTACCAAGCCTTCCTATTTGGTGACCGATCTCATGGATTCTAATTCTATGGGAATGCTGTTGGCTGGACCACCAAGTCAATTCTTTGTAAAGCAGATTGATTTGTTAGGCTTAACTTGTGGTTGTGATACTTGTTTGAATAGTGAAACTAGTAATTATGAAATTGCCCAATGCTGCTCATGTCTGTTGCTTTTAGTAGAAAATGCAAATCCTATTGTAATGCTTTCAGTAGAACCCAAAATACTTGTTGAAAGCATGTTGTTGGAAAATAGAAAGTTGTTATGTGATGAACAATAAGGTTGTAAAAAATTAAGCAAAAATATTTGATTGTTTAGCATTGTAGTGCAGAAAGGAAGAGAAGGGCATCAAGTTGTTGCATTAGAGGGATACATATTAATCTTTGATTTGCTAATTTATGAAATCTTTAGTAATGATACAGTAAGCATTAAGCTATTTAAGAAAAAAGGTTTTCTGAAAGAGTTATGTGGCCAGCATCCCAAGGTAGATTCAATATGTATTTATGATAGTTCTAGGAAAGCTGTCCAAACTTTTCTCCAAAGTGGCAATGGTTTCTTTTGGCAGTTAGGAAAAAGCCATGCAAAATATTCCAGTTTGATTTTTCTTTTTCATTGCCGCAATAAAAGAAATTCACCATAGAAAAAAGCACTGATAGTACGGGGGAGCATGCATAGATAGAATTGTCAATTATCCATGTTAAAAAGTCATGAAAAAGAGGGCATATTTGACTAGAGAAATGACATGAGGAACTTCAAAACTTGAGACATTACTCTAGGCTACAACTAAGATTACCAGAATTGTTGACTTGAAGTCTTGGTATCGTGGATTCATAAGGGACAATAATATATTGCTAAGTTATAAGGTAACTAGGACAATTAAACAAAATGCAGAGGATAATATTGCAGGCAACACTTGTAAGACATCTTTACATGTACTGAATGATCAAGAATAAATTTGTATAGCAAGAGGAGATGGAAGAGAGAGGGGACATGGAAAGTTTACACATTCTGTCACAACATCTAACCAACATCATTTAGGGAGGAGAAACTTGCTCTTCAATTCAATTACCATTACTCCGCAATACTGATGATTGACAAACAAGGTGAAAAGGATGAGTATAATATATATGTGGTGTTTACCATGGTTTGACATTAGTGGGTCAGGGTGAACCAGCACCTACACTGGTACCTTCACCACCTTATAAAGCTTGGAGTGCTTTCTCCCTTTTTAATGATGTGGTCAAGTCATCATGGAAATTTAAAAATGTTTGATTTGTTTAACATTGTGAAAAAAAAAATTGAATTTGGATCAAGATCTTGTTGGTGAAATTCTTGAACTTTGACTAGTGCATAACAAAGTTGGAAGATGGTCCCATGTTTTAAAAATAACATCATATTCATACAAACATATTATTAGATTACTCCAACGAACATGTGGGAGCCCCCAATTTTGTCAACCTCAAATTTTGTTTTGCCCTTAATTTTGACTAATGAAAATGGTTGTGAGTCCTCCAAGAAATTGCCCATGCAACATAGCGCTCAAGAATAAATGCATGGAACATTGGGTGAGATTTCACGTTATTCAAAAGTTGGAAACCGATAGTTGTTATTTGACCAATGATGGTACATGGCCCAAGATGTTTATAATATAATTTCTTATTGGAAGTTTGTGTTGGTCACAAGTCTTGACAATGAACCCATATACATATTTTATTTTATTTTAAGTGTTTTACTTTAATTTAAGTGTATGTTGATTGCAATAAGGGATCCTTATTTCAATATGTGCCTTGAAAAAATGTTGGAAGTTATTTCCAAAGATTGGCTAAATGTTGGGCAATATATTTAGTAATAAAAATATTAGTTGTTTTTTCATTATTGAGATCATTTAGGATGATGCTGATAATTTGCACAAATTGGAGTGGGCCAAACTAATGATTGAAAGGTATTTTATTGTGTAAACTTGGCCTAACAAAAGAATTAAACCTAATCATCTTGATAGTAATTGATAGTGTAGCAAAAAATATTTACTACACTTGTTACTGATATACATGGTAGTGATACAAATGCAAATTGGTAAGGACCTAACATAAAATGTCTTGTTAGATTGACTTTTTAAGTAAACATTATCACATTAAGGAACAGGTTATGGTTAATTTTATGAAAACTTACATCTTACAATTTGTGAATGGTTGATTCATTTTAATTAGTGATTAATAAAGGATTTTCAATTCCACATTTCTAGCACTCTTTATATGGTAAGCTTTATAGAGAATTAAAAAAGATCTTGGATTATGAAACTTATTTAATTTTATTTAATAAGCTATTGTTGAGGGATGCCAAGTTGTTCGACAATTTTAGTATTAATTTTGATATCATGGAAGAAATGGTATTACTATTTATACAAATGTTGGTACAAAAGTGATTATGAAATAATACCAGACAATTGGAGGTCACTTATGCGATGCCCTTTTGCAAGGGTCAATTGATGAAAAAAAAGGTGATGTCTACGATGCAAACCAAACTTGTTTCCTATTGAGATTAGTTTTTTTTTTCATTTTTGTGATGGAGCACTAGTTATGGTCATCTCAAAAAAGATCTAGTATTGATGGTGAAAAATTATTAAAAAATTCTCAAAATAGTAAAAAATCTAGTAGAAAAACTTGACTTCAAAATAGGAACATGTTTAAATTTAATGAACTCCTTTATGGGGTGTGATCAAATTTGGAAAATTTTTCAAAAATCTACGAAAAAAATTCTTCTTTTAATTTTGTTGGTTGCAATTTTGCACAAGTTGCCATAAAAAAACATTGATTGGGATGATAACTTTACTATCTATAGGAAAATTGGAGCAAGTACAATCTCCTAACCCCATTTCCATTAGTATGGTAAGTATTGTTATGTAAATATCGCTCTTGCATGAATTGAAATATAAAGTGTAAAAGTGGACACGCAATATGTGTAATTTTAACAATATAACACGGACACCATTGTGAATGCATGAATGAGTGGACCAATAATATTTTGCACAATTAATTTCTTCAATTTTTTTTGGTAAGATATTAAAATCAATCTTGTATCCAATGGACATTGGTATTAAGTTATCAACTATGAATACATATATATGATCATATTGCAAAAGGATTTATATGTGAAGAAATAAGGTAGATATGTTTAAATCTGATGTTATTTGGAATTTGTAGAAGGGCCATGGTGGCTTTGGGTTGTGGTAGATAAAAAATAATATGAACAAGACCAAGAAGTTTGAAAAGTTAGAGTTTAAAACTCAAAACCCTAATGCTTATGCACAAAGTTGTGACAAATCAAATCAATTAGGATCAAAGATGATGGAAATTGGAAGCTTTTAGCTAAGAATTGAAATGGTCAATCAAAGTATGGAGTTTGGAGCCCAAACCCTTTGAAATTTGAATGATCCTAAATTTTGAGGTGTGTGCCATGAACCCTAGCCATTGAGACTCAAGTGACAAGTTTTGATAATGACATTTGAAGACAAAACTTTGAAAATTGTTATTTGGATTGAACATGAAAGGAGTTTGGAATTGCATGACACAAAACGATATAACAAGTGAGATACACCAAACAAAAAAATTCCAAAACTCCAAAAACTTCTAAATTTCAAATGGTTACAACTTGTAAGCATTTCCAAATTTCAATAGGGATCATGTTCTCACCTCATTATTTTGCATTTTCACTTGTACACCATTGTTAAAGGTAAAAAATTTAAAGCTAATTAGTGCCATGGGCATTCTAATAACCAAAGGATTATTAGTGGTAGTAATTTATTATTTTTTACTAAAGGATGAAGTTAATGGGATTAGTTGGATGAATGGTTGGTGATATTCTACTAATCATGTGAAGATTTTTAGGAAGGATAAGGATTAGTTATTCAACCAATTAATGAGATGTGTGGAAGGATTAGAATAAGGATAAATAGGGCCTATTTTTATGGAAGGCATGTGAATCTTGTGTAGTATGGGAGAAAGGGGATTATGATGAAAACAAAAGGGTATTGTGAATCATTCCCTTGGAGTATGGGAGATATTATGATTTTAAATTGGATGTGGTTAGAAGAGTTTTCTTGAGGAAGAAGTGTATATGTGACATTGAAGAGGGATGATGAGAGTATGGAAGCAAGTTGTATTTCAATTATTGTAATGGAAAATGATAGATGGATTTTCATGTTTTTTTGTTAGTGTTTGGTTCTATTTAGAGTATGCAGAGAGAGGACAAAGTAGTTCATATTAGTATTATAAAAAGTTTTGTTATGCTTATGTATTAGTTATTCAATTCTCCTATAAGATTTATATGCCATCCATTTTCTATTTTAGATTTTAAAGAAGGAAATATCTTTTACTACAAGATGGTAGTTGCCATTGGAAGGTAGTAGTAGAAAGGTAGATTTAATATTTGAGACCAAAAAGGAATGGAAGTTGATGTAGATGGTAGGCAACATTGCCATTGGAAGGTAGATTTAATATTTGAGACCAAAAGGGAATGGAAGTTGATGTAGACGATAGGCAACAACGATAGAAGTTTTACATGTGTTGCAAATGGTAGGCAATAGTTACAAAAGGTTTATAAAATTGGAAACGATAGGCAACACCCACAAAAGGTTTACATGCCTATAAACGATAAGCAACAACCACAAAAGGTCTATGGGTGTTGTAGATGGTAGGTAATAATCATAAAAGATTTGCAAGTGCTATAGATGGTAGGCAGTAGCTATAGGAGGTTTGTAGCTTAATGTGAATTTTAAAAAAGTCTATGGAGGATGGTAGTTGCAGCATAACGATGGGTAAACACAAAGCAATTCCTATCATCAAGTCCTTTTATTTTTCTTATTATTATTATTTTATTTGACATCCTTTTTCTTGTTGATAATTAGGTTGCCATATCCCATAATTTTACAATCATATTTCCTCAAATTGCCCCAATCCAACCATAAACTCTCAAAATTGATGAGACCACTAAAACAAGATTGCACATACACTTCAAATTGGATATTGCAATACCTGGCTCTACCAAACTACTATTTAACCTTACAATGGTTATGTACAACACGAATGGGTTTGGATTTGAAACTATGTAAGATTATTACATAGCTATGAAATCTATGTTCTTGTTTGCAAAATCATTCTCTCATCTTTCTATTGTCTATACAAGCCTCACCATTCTCCTACCATGAATTAAACATAAATAACACCAAACTAATTTAAAACCAAAAGCCTTTCAAAACCAAAACTTCAATTCTAACAAACTTTGCATTCATATAATAACTTTGTACAAGTGAATGTGTTTCTCAAGGTCATAAACACCCACTTATATACCAACCAAAAGGAAACTAGTCAAGAAATTTCCTAAAGTTTATCCACCACATGGTTATCTGTGTGATTCCACAATTAATCACAAGGAAACATAATCACATGGCGCACATGTGATTTCACAATTAATCACAAGGAAACATTATCACATGGTGCACATGAGTTCCACATAAGTGAATGCACCATGACCAAATTATGGAATCCTGCCACTCAACTTACCCCTTTAAACAATTACCTAAGTAATTGTGTAATTACATCAAATTACATATCAAGTTACAGTTACATCATGGTGGCAATGTTGCCACTTATTTGGTTTCAAGAAGATTAGGCGAACCGACCCACATTTTGTCCCTATTTCCCAGTGATGCTGTTCCAGGTTCGAATCCTGCATCTCCTTCTACTGATTTTCTGCCCAAAAAAAATCACCAATCACAATTCACAACAAATGTAAACAACACATTTACAAAATTCATATGTTGTAGTTGGTTAAAATTTGTTCACAAAAGGTACAAATTTTGTGATGGATCTGCCATGCTTTGTACAAATAAAAACAAACGTTCACCTATGCACCAATTTAAGGGTAAACACAAATCATTTAGCCATTGGTAGGGGGAACCATTACTAGCAAGAGAAGGTAAACTTATTCCAATACCTACAAACTTATTCAATGCCCTATTTTCTACCTTCAGATGTAAAAGAAAACACAGATAACATGATAAGGTTAATGTAAACTGACTGGGGTATCCTGAGTCCTTATTTATTGTACCTCCTGTGGAGCCTGTTGAAGTGGGTTTGGAATTTGTCTGATATGGAAGGCTATGGTCGTGTCTTGTAAGTAGAGCTAAGAATTTTAGACATCTTGAATTGACATTCAAGAAAGAAGTCAGGAACAATTTATGTCCGGATGTTCTGGCCATAGCAAACATGAAGCACAGTCTGGTATGGTAGAATTGTGTGTAATGTCAATACAACATCTAATCAATGAGAACGGCGCTGAATAGTACATACATGAGTAGATTACTTTAAATATACCTTCCTTCCAAATGAAAGTGTCTTTTTTGCCTTCAGAAAAATATGCTCTCAAGTATGAATACCTATGTACCAGAATTGATGCCCCTGCCATTAGCTTAGGCCAAAATAGGTGAAGGAACATAGGTGCCAAGGCATAAAAATTCTTGCCAGCCAATGAGGTGTGCCAGCATGTACCCAAGGGGTCCGGGGTTTTTTTTTGGGGGGGGGAAAGGGTGAGGGGATATTGGATTTTTGTTGTTCATCTCAAGTTCTCACTACGTTCTCATCAAGTTCCCAATGGGTGCCCAACATGTTCTTCAAGTTAACAATGTGTTGCTTAACATGTTTTCAATTGCACTTCACTTTCTCCCAAATGCTTTGCTGAATCTTGTTTTCTTGGAAGTTATATAGGTGGGCCAATATTGAGACATATGTTTCTATGTTTTGAGCTAATACTTTCAAATTGGGGAGTCTCCAAAGTTTGAGAACTTTTTTGGGATGGGCAAATCAAAGAGGCTCATGGAATAAAAAAAAATTTTGAACTTGGAAGGCACCTTACCAACTGATTAATATGAATCACGCAGCTGAATCTTCGGCCTGTAACTTGTAATAAAGTAGCCACTCTCTGTGTAGCTACTTACACAAAAATAGAACACTCATCATCATGTAATTCCTCGTCATGTTGAAAGTGTGCTATCAAACACTGGGCCATGTTTGGAGTTTTGTTACAAAGTCACCTCTATCCATGACTTTTATGTTATGCCTCCTCCTCATTTTCTCATGGCCTTCCATGCTCTTTGACATAAGCCTGTCATACACTTATTGCAATAGAATACAAACAGTAGGGTGGTGAATCGCATCTGCTGATGGAAGAAGCAAAAAAAGCCCTCTGCCAATCAAGCTTGATTTTGGGGGTCCCAAACGTGTGAGTCAAGTTGCTTCAAAACCACCAAAAGTAAAGCAAAGAAAAGAAAAGGAACAACCAGTGTTGGGCGGTTCTCACTTTTTTTGTGAGAACCGTCGGTTCCAGTTTTGGGGGGCAGGTTATGAGAATCGCCCCAGTTTACTTTTCCATTCTGAGGATTGTCTCTGGTTTTCAAAATTTAGAAAAACATCCGGTTAAGTGCTTTTCAGGGTCAGCGGTTCTCACATAATTTTGAACTATTGATTTTTAGGGATGGTTCTTACAAGTCAATTCTCACAAATCATGATTTAAAAAAAAATATATATATTACATATTTTTTAGGTTTCTTTGTGTTTTTTTTTTCTTATAATCAGTTTTTTTTTTGTGCAAAATTTCACACTTTTGCAAAATCTGAAAATAACCTGCAACAACCTAAAAGAGTTATTTATTTATTTTTTTCAATAACTTCACCAAAAAAAGTAGGGAAAAAAGACCTTAATCATTGCCTTTAGCTTGTGTGCTTCTAGAGATACTTAAAAAGTAACAAGATTCGAAAAAAAAAAACTTTCGTTTTTTTGACTGTCCTATAATTAAACCTGATTAAATCCTCATTTATAATGACAGTCACCTCTATAAACAATAATTTTAGATTTAAAAAAACTTTAAATTATTATTTATTTTTTACCATGAGAATCGAACCTTTTTCAAAATGTGACAATCGGTCCATTTCTTAAAATTAGATGTCACGTGTGAATCTGGATGGTTCTCACTGGGCAATTCTCAATTTTAGTGAGAACCTTCAATTCAATTCTCATGACGATTCTCATCGTTGGTTCTCACTGGTTGATTCTCCCTTAGAACCGAACCGAAAACCAACATCGATTTTCAGCCTGATTTTATTTTAAAAATTCATGTAGAAACTAGGAGGTTAGAGAGTTCACTTCTCAAATCTTTTTTTCTCATTTCTGAACCAAAATTTTCAATGTTTTTCTCATTCTTTAACCAAATTGAGTAATTTTTATGTCATAAAATGCACAAACTGGACGATTTCAAATGTTCTTAGAGCATAAGAAGCAAAGGGTCAACACAGGAAAAGGACGAGTCATAGTTTGCTTTTTTGAAAAAAAAACTCTAGACCCCTCTCTAGATCTAGCTCCATATCTTCCTCATTAAAATGAATATGTTTTGAATGAATTAAAACACATTGAGTGCACCAACTACTGGTTTTACAAAATATCTTTCTATTTTAAAGACAAAGATGCAATGATCAAGTTTTAATTCATTCATCACCAAACATTGAACCCCTTTACACCCCTTTACACCAAACAGCCCATATTTTCCTCATTCCTTTATAGAATTGAGCAATTTTCTAGATGTTGGAAGTGCTAGGTGGAAGGCTACAAATTTTCTTGAAGCTTCAGAAGCAGAGAAACAATGTGAGGATTCAAGGTCTTCCTTTCTCTTCTTAACTGTTCGCTTACCAGCCTACTTCCCTACCCAATTGTGCATCACAGATAAGTAATGAGAACTGAAGGTGGGGTGGTCGCCATTGCAAAGGCACTAAACAACAATCACAAGGTCTGGATATTAGTAAACTAATACCATAACCCCAACAGACAGGGTTTAAAACACAGCTGATCGCCATCGCTCCATTGTCCTCTTCGTCTTGCCGACGAGATCGTCTTCGTCGCAATGCAAGTTTTACGACCTCTCTCTCCATTTTCCCTTCGCCTCTTGCAACTGATTTTCTTCGTCGTGTCCTGTTTTTTTCCCTGGGGGTTTTCGATTTCTATTTTGTTTTGTGTTCCGTGAATGTTTGTCAAGGCGGTTCTGCTTTTGTTTTTTTCCAACCTCCGGCATGCATGAAGTAATAAGTAGGGTTAGTCTTAAAGAACCTCGATCAATTGGGATTAATATATGGAGTTCCGAGAGCTAATTTTGTTTTGTTTGATAGTGTCTTGGTGAAGGATGCTTCTCTGTTCTCGGTTTCGGGATTGTTGTTGTTGTTTTTTATTTTTTCCTGAATCATCTTTCGTCTGCAGCTGTTCTTGTCCTCTGATCTGCATTCTTGTTCCTTTCAGTTCTCTGAACATTCCAAGAAAAGGATGTACATGACAGCACAAGTGGCGGACTCCTCGCTTTCTTGACCATATTCATTTCAACAGTTTGCACGTTCCTTGTATTGTCGCACAGCTTTGTGCATACTTGTATCTCATGGTTATTCTTCAGGCCGTAGACTACACAGTACGTCTGGGTGAGGAAGCTTGCGTACGGTTGTGGTCACTGAATATCTCTATACAAATATATTGTTTTACCAACGCTCCTTCCCAGAATTTCTGAACACTTTGAGAATGTCAGACAGCGGTCAAGGATTGAGTATTCGGGTACAAAAAGTTCGCGGAATCGTTAACATGTTCGACAGCAACAGAGATGGCTGCCTCAATCGAATTGAAATGGCAGCACTTATTATTGCTGTCAACCCCCGCGTCAATAAAGAGGAGATGGAGGCCATACTTGAACAGATTTTCAGTCCTTCATATGTTGGAGAGTTCATTGAAGAACCCAAAGGCTTAAGCTTGGAAGGTTTGCTACGGATATATGATGACGGAGCTGGAGATCTTGACAGGGATTTTGATGCCCTAGGTCTACATTTGGAATCGACCACTGAGGACGGAACTCAGGAGCCAAATGATGCAGCAGCTGAGACAAAAGTAGTAAGACCTCCTCCTACAACAGAGGCAGGTGGTACTGAATCTTGGCTTCCAGCGGCATCTATTGCTGATAGTCGAACCTCAGCCAATGCAGCGAAATGGTCATCCAATTCAGGATCATGGGCGAGCTATCCAAACCATGGCATAGCATACGATGATACCTGCTGCTGCCGCCGCTGCTACTGTTCCTGCTACTGTTCCTGCTTCTTCCTTGTTGTGAAAGTTGCAGGGACGATCAGTCAAGTGTGTGAGGCTCTGATTTAGGCCGCGAGGAGACAACACAACACGGATAAGAACGTATCATGGAGCTTTACTACTACAAAGGTGGCTGTGTGGAATTAGAAAGGCACATGTGACCTTTTATGTACGTGGATGAGAAAACAGTGAAATATAACACACGCTGAGTTCAAGTGTAGATTGTTGCAGTCTTTGTACTAATCTCAGAGAGCTTACATCGATAAGCTTTCTTACATCTATTTTTTGTTCATTCTGAATTAAATTGTTAATTCTCAACTTTTCTAATTTCGTGATGGTTTGGATCAATTTTTTTCTTATTGAATTCGAGATAAAATATTGACAACATCTATTTTGTTGATGATTCATTTAATTAGGAAAAAAAATTATTAATATTTAATGTTTGGCCATATTGGGCAAACCTAGTGACTCTCAAATTAAAATTTGAGTTGTGTAAAGGCTGATTTCCTACAGCATGATCTATGTTAAGAGGACCTTGTGGAGCAGTCTTTTTATTTTTATTTTCCAAATTTCACGCAGCAACAACAAAACAAATCCCTGGAAATTATACAAAGGTTTTAATTTTTAAAAAAAATATTTGATTTATTTTTAAATGTGAAAAAGTCGCCATATTTGGAGCAGTGCTTTATTCTTTTTTTTTTTTTTTTTTTCCCATTTTTTTTTTTTTGCCCCAAAAGTGGGTTTCACCACCAATTAATTTTGGCCAAAAATAATTAAAAAAAAAAAAAAAATTTAAAAATTTTAGTTTTTCTTTTTCAATTTTGCAAA
>Ga0116227_10001488_pt1 | contig 52293 bp, 42 predicted proteins | sample S1TSphgellanicum_FD_89693 | JGI IMG/M metagenome (GOLD analysis project Ga0116227, IMG submission 89693) | Host-associated microbial communities from peat moss isolated from Minnesota, USA - S1T2_Fb - Sphagnum magellanicum MG | ecosystem: Host-associated > Plants > Peat moss > Unclassified... | reverse complement strand
TTTTTTTTTTTTTCTTTTTCTTTTCTGTTTTTTGCTGTTTTTTTGTTATGTTCTTGGATTTTTTTTTTGTGTTTTTTTTTTTTTTGGCAATCCTTGGTTTCATAGGTGTGCATTTCTTTGTAGTTTCTGAAATCTTGAGTGTTTGGGCCGAGATTCATTCTTGCTTTTGTGACATTGCAAACCAAACATGATGCTGCATGTACTGCCATTTCTTAAGCTATATTATTGGAGAACCAAAGCTATGAAGTGCAACTGTGGCTTCCGTTGAACTAGAGTTTGTGCAGATTGCAGAGAAGCAACTCTTTTGTCTCTCTCTCACATGGCCTTTTTTTGAAATTGATGTAGTTCATGTACACACCTATTACTGTGTACGAGTATGATTTTTGTAAAGGAGACAAGGGAAGACTGTACTTGCAACTGCTGTAAAAGTTGTATACTATATAGTACAACACAAGGAGTTCTTCAGCTGTTATCTTCAATGTGCAGGGCTGTCACAGATGACTGATGATGTTAATAATATCCAAGTCACTGCATTTTCGGAGAAAATACTGCAAAGAAGCATATGATCAAAGAAATGAACAAGCTGTAGAGCCTACTACAATGGTTCATTCCACAGTTTCTGAAAACTTGTTTGGAGATCCTGTCAAACCTCCTTCCTGGAGTTTGCTTGAGTTTGTAAACCTTAAAAGACATTTTTCAAGATTCTGATGGTGATGATGATGATAATGATTTTAACAGGTCTTGAAATGGGAAAATATTGAAGTCAAGGAACCTGGGGAAGGTGAAGTAAAAATCAGGCACAGGGCTGTGGGCATCAATTTTGTTGATGTAAACTACCGGAAGGGTTTATGTAGCACCAAAACTCCCTTCATTCCAGGTTCACTTCCCGTGAGCCCATTGCAATCCTTGATCTTTCTCTCTCTAATGATAATCTACTTGTTGGTTCCTGTTGTCATCATCTGTGGCATGAATTTCTCTACTGCATCAGTGGCCCATTTAATGCACCATAATATATATTATCCAGGATAGGTCAATGCACAGCAACCATTACATATTGGGCAGCTTGTAAGATTTGATTCCATTGATAAAATACAAGAAAGAATGTAGTCAATGATTATCAACCCATCATAGTACATTACTTACAGAAGCAGTCTTCCTACCTGTGATTGCTAGATAGAGAAACTCAAACAAGCAGCAGGGAACCAAGCACATTCAGCTGGTAGTCTCTGCTTGCAGAAAAGATGGTAGATGTCTTCTTTGGTTTTTCTCCCTGACAGACATATAAGTGTTGTTGCTCAGTTTAATGTGGAGTAAGCTAGGGGCAGGTAGAAAGGTCCAACAGCTGTTATAAACTGGGTTATGGTTGTAATAGGTGTGGAAGCGGCTGCGGTGGTGACAGCTGTAGGGCCAGGGTTAACTGGGCTACAAGTTGGTGACAGGGTTGCATATGCAGGTAGAGGACCTTACAGCTCATCAAACACATTGTGAAGGAGATGAATTTGTCAACCTGGGTGTATTGGAATGGAAATTTTTGGAATGCTTGTGTAGGTCCTCAGGGTGCTTATGTGGAAGAGAGGATCATAAGTGCTGACAAGCTTGTTCCTTTACCAAACTCTGTGGGTGATGTCGTGGCTGCTTCCATTATGATCAAGGGAATGACTGCTCAAATGCTCCTACGCAGAGTCTTCAAAGTTCTGTCTCAACTCTATGTCATATCAACTTTTCTTGTCTAACTGCATATGGATTCTAGAATGTTAGCTATGCAGGCAAAAATCTGATTATATAATATATTGACATGTACTGAAGTAGAATATTAGAAGTCAAAATTTGAACCCCAATTAGGTGTTTTGACTTGTGATTTTGCAGGTAAAGAAGGGGCACAAGATCTTTGTCCATGCAGCAGCGGGCGGAGTAGGATCCCTACTTGTGCAGTGGGGCAGGGGCTTGGGTGCCACTGTAATTGCTGCTGTATCCAATGAGGAGAAAGCTGTCCAGGCCAATGAGGATGGTGCTGATCATGTCATTATCTACTCACAAGAAAACTTTGTGGACAGAGTGAAAGAGATCACAGAAGGTGCTGGTGTTGAGGTTGTTTATGATGCTGTTGGCAAGGACACTCTTAAGGTGAGCTTTCCAACTACTAGTTTTCCATTTAGCCTCTAGCACCAATTTGTCCCTTTTTGGGGTAATCAGGACCTTTCAGCAGATACTCCATGTATCTGGTTAGAATGCTTTGAGGACTAGGGGGTGGTACTTGTTAGCTAACCCATTACAAAGAGGTTACAAAAACTGTTCAGCATATTTCAGGGCTGGCAAACAACTTCAATGATGGGTACACTGCTTAATCACAATGCAGGATTCATGGTTTCATAACCAATCATGACATTAGATCAACATGTGGGTAAGCATTTAGTTGTGTGACATCGTAGGTCCACTTTTTCTCCTACTTGAAAATTATCTCGTACCCAAGGATGATTACTATGTTTCTTTTTTCTTCCTGTCGAAGTGCTGGTTGACATTATGACCTTCTCTTCTTGTTGCTTCTGGAAATACTGCAGTAACTCAGGACACAGCCACTATATAATTAGTTGCTGTAAGTTTTGAGGAGATTCTTATATACTTATCTGCACCCACTGTCAGGAGCTGATGAAGTCGATGGAGAGTATGGCAGCTAGCCATTGTGCAAATGTCTGATACTTTGTGAGTGAGTATCACTCACAAGGTTATGATCATGCTCAATTGTCTTGTGCTTGTTTTGTTTTGGCCAGATGTGACTCAATTGTTTCTTCCAAAGTGTTTTTGTGGATCTTTCAATGCAATCTCATTGATATTTCTTCCTGTCAAAGTTCAAATCTTTCTGGATTTAGTTCAATCTGATAAACTTAACTTGTGCCATAACCTGAATCAAATTGAGGTCCAGAGCTCTCTGAGTCTTACATAAGCTTAAAATTGGCTGATTTGCTGTGCAGATGTCTACTGTAGTAAGTCATTGCCACAGTCAATCTAGAGCAATGCCCATGTGAATGAACCTCTATTTGATTGAGATTAAGGTGACACTAAGAACAAAGTTTGCCACTAAGAACTACTGCCATATCCTTGTGGCCATTGTACATAGATGAACAGTCTTCTTAATATTTTATGTTTGTAAGCCATAGTATGCACCTTGGACTCATATGATTGTCAGGTTGCCAAACATATGCTCCTGTGATATTCCATTTGTCTTCTTGGGAACTGGTGACTTTTCCTGATTGCAAGTTGCAATGTCCTCAAGGATTCTGCTAGTGTCATTCCCAGGTTGAATTCCAAATTTGGAGTTTAATATGCTAGATAGCTCTTTACTGAGGCCTGTAGGGATAGGTCAAGGATGATACTAATAGGATGACTTGGTAAATGTCCTAATGCAGGGATCACTGAACTGCCTTGGTCTACGGGGCTGGCTTGTAAGCTATGGACAGGCATCAGGTGCACCTGACCCAATCCCAGTTTCAGTTTTGCAATCAAAGTCTCTTTTCTTAACAAGACCATCACCGTTTCATTACATTGGAACTCGAGATGAGCTTCTTGAAACAGCAGGGGAGCTCTTTGCTGCAGTAGCTACAGGTATGGTCAAGATTCGGACATACCATATCTACCCACTCTCAGAGGCAGCAAAAGCTCATGCAGATCTTGAGGGTCACAAAACAATGGGATCTTGTGTTCTCATTCCTGACTCAACATACCATAGTCCTGCCTGATTGTGAAAGGGAGTCCATGTATGTCCATTGTATGTATAGGCTTCGAAACATGCTGCAATTATATATCGTAACTTAGCATATAGCAATAACACAGTGAGAGGTGGAAATGCTGATTTGGAAAGCAAAGCAAAGTCTAGAATCAGTCTCCAAGTCCCTTGTGAACCTTAAACATGATTGATTGTATTGGTAGGATGAATCTAGAGTAACTACATGTTTGGATTCCTTGTAACCTCTTTGAAATTGGTTCCTATTCTATCAATAGGTTGAAAAAATTTCAGATTAATTACCATGTTGATATATATACCTTGATTATTGGTGTAACACTCACAAGCAGCAATAGTTGTGGTTTATAAACTTTGACACTAGCCAATACCAATAGCAGTCTAGTTCTTCATGATGACATTTTACCTTCATTGAAACAACATATCATGTTTCAATATTTTTATGTCATTGTGGTAGGAAGAAAAAAGGAAAAGTAAACAAAAAGCAAAGGCAAAAGTCTAGGAAAAAATAGGTGAACTTCAATTTTAGTTAAGATATACTTAGCATAGTTCAACATTGAAGGCCATCAACAATAAACAAATAGCCATCCTTTGACAACCTTTTCAGCTACAAATTCAAAAATAAATCTTTAGCATTCCCACTCTAATTGAATTTTGTGTAGCACATGTTGATTAGAAAGGGTAGTGTTGGTAGGGTTGCCTTTATTATTAGGACAAAGGTCTACAGAGGCCTTTAAGAGAAAAGTAGTGCAATCCATTTACAAATGTGGTGGCCTTGAAAGTGGGGATATAATCAAGGTTTTAATGTCGTCTATGTGCACCTCCACTACAGTCCAACACTCTTCTTTCAAACTTCAACCCAAGTGTATTCTTCTTATCTTCTCATCATAGATGCAAGTAACACTAGGCAAAGCATCAATTGTATTCAAAGTATAACAAACGAGCAAAAGTTGTTAATCCCTTCCAAGGAAACAAACCCTACAAGAACACAACAATCTAATAGAGTAGAAGGTCGATGTGGGTCAAATCTATAGAGAGAGAAGTTGTTGCAAAGTGAGCTTTTCTATTGACTTGCTTGCAAGCACAATTTTTTGTTTTTTCTTTTGTGTTTTTTTTTAAAAATTCTTGATTACCAAATTGATTGTGTACATGATGGTGGTTGAGTTGCAAAAATTGATGAAGACATACAGATAGACAACTAAGCAACATTCTCCTCCTCTTCACCTTTCCTCACATTAGCCTCAAAACATAATTGCCTACAATGTACATAGAAATTAAGCTCAAAGACAAGGAACATAACAATAAGATCTAATTCCAATTATTGTATTTTGAAGCCTCCATGTCAGTATTTGATGGTTTTGCCAGAAAGCATTGTTTGATGTGCTTGCTGCTGCTTCTGCCATGAAGCACATGTGCTTTAAAGAAAGAAACGGGTGTTATGTGCAGGGAGTGTTGGCTGGGAAGGTATGATGATTTGTCAGAGCAAGCATTTTACATGGTTGCGGGTATTGAGGAGGTGGTGCAGAAGGCCGAGAAAATGGCTAAGGATATGGCTTAGAACACTTAAGATAAAGCCCTGCTTCTTCTTCTTCTTATATGTGGTGCCCTAAAATATGTGTACAATCATGATGATGGAGGAAGTGTCTACAGCTTGGCTTCATTTCTGAGCACCACAGTAAATGAAGGAATGAAGACCAAAAGGGGTTACGATGGCTCTGAAGCATTCTGTGCTTACCTATTGATCTGTATTGAAACATTTTGTGTCTGCCTTTGATGTGAGGTGGACTCCCAAATGATGGTGCATTCCTGTGTCCTGCTATTTTCAGTCTCTGATTTTCCCCATTGTGGGCATGTTTTCTGCAAATAATATCAGATCCATTGCACCAAAATGGTCATGTCATTGTTATATCACATCAGTATAGTCATCTTTCTGTCTATGAATACAAAGCTGTGACAAGTTAGAAGATTCTAAACCACACACAGAAAGCCATTTGCAATTAATCAATTACTCTCTTTTGTCTCTTTTCCTGCCTATGGTGGCATGCTATTGCTCCATGTCAACCAACTTGTGTGCCAGCCTAAGTTGGTGACAAACAGGGTACCACTGAAGGGACTTTTCCTTAGTTAGGAAGAGAAGACAAAATACAATGGATAGTAATGAAGAGTGAGGCAAAGATCTACAATTGAGGGTTTTCAAGCAGCTTTGGTACATTCTTCCCAACATTGATGATTACTGGCAAAATGTGAAGAAGAGTTTGTTTCAAGAGAAAGTGCGGTAGACTGGAGATGGAAACTATTAAGACATAAAAAGCTAGTTTATGAATACAAAACAAAAGGGCATACCTCCTCCACTTCCCATGCTTAAGAATACTGGGTTAATAGCAGACAGTGGTCTATGTGAAGTGTTCCAGCCACCATCAGTATGTTCTCAACAAGAACCTGATAATGTGCCAAATACACAAAGATCATGTCTTATATGCCAGAATCCTCTGACAACTTTGCCCCCCCCCAGTTTTTCTCCTGAATCTATTTCCTTCTGCTTGTATTGATTGCCTCTGAGATCCACATGACCCCAATACATCACCAGTCATGGCTTGGAGAGAGACATGCACTTCAGGAAACAAATGCTGCCCTAAGTCTATGAACAAAGCACTTGTACTAAAGTGTTTCATGAACTTGTCATGTCACTTGTTCAGCATTAGGCACCAAGCAAGTGCCCTCAGTACTCTGCTCTAATGTTCTGAAATTTCTGACTGCAGAAACAGTTTCGTTTTGTCAGAGCTCTGGGAACTATATACCTAGAGCATTATTTCACTGCTTGCAACAATCTGAATAAATGAAGTCTGTCACTGGATTGGAAGTTCTACATTAAGAGCTTAACCACTATGGGGGAAAAATGTTTTAATGTGATTGCTGCAATAGCTCAATATCTTTTTGATGAGGACAAACACAATGAGGCACATGTGCACAATTTTCGGCATTAAGTTTTATGCCCAGGGCTGATCAAGCAGTGATCAGCCCAATAAGAACCTGTTCTTGAACTAGATATACTACCCCTAGCAGAGAACAGGGAGCAGCAGCAGCAGCGCCAGGTGACAAGCACATGGAAGAGAAATGATTTGTTCTTGTGATGCTGTGAAAAACTCAATTTGCATGTGTATTTTCTGGTGGTGGAACAAGGATATCATGGCAGAGGTGATGGTGACATTGTTCACCTGCAATATACAAGCAAGATGTCAATGTGGACAATGCAGCTTTGTTTTTGGCGACAAACTACTAAGGTGTGAAGCAAGTCATGAATGTGATGATGCCTCTGCTTTGCAATAGTCAACAAGACATCCACATCTGAGCATGCCAACTCAAGATGATTCCTTTAAATCTTTCCTCTTGGTTGAGCAGTGATTAGTCATGAATCCTTCTGCCTCTGTTTTTTCATCAAGCACCATGGTTTGTGCAAAAACAATTAAAAGATGGGAAAAAAATCTAGAACAAGCTTGTTGATGGACATCAGCCAACCTGTTGATAATGCCTCTACTAGTGGTTGCTACAAAGTGCAGAGACAGTAAGGCTGCTTAGCATGGGATTGGCTTCAAACTCTTTCTGTCTTGAACTACAATAAACATACTACCGAGGAGGTTCTTGCATTGCCTTTGATAACAAGGTCAGGCCTTGCAAAACTTGCAAAAGAAGTTTTGTGCAGAGCTTTCTGGCAGGGATCCACATCACAGAAGTAAAAGCAGATGAATTTGTGACCCAATATGCAAATGAATTGAAAAAAAGGATGTGGAAGAAGGCAGGCATTCCACCCATGCTTACAACCTATGCTGTTTCAAAGATTGCAGTCAATGTGTATGTGATGGCACTGGCAAACAAAATCTCCACCACACCAGAAGGGAAAAGAATACAGCTCAACAGATTCACCCCTGGATTTGCAAAAACAGACATGCATGATGGTAGAGGCAACTTCACTGCTGAACAAGGTGCTGTCAGATACAGGAGTATGGATAGCTCTACATCCTCCAGGAGGATGATCTGGTAAGGTTCTGGTCTCAGCAGCACGAGATAGAGTTCTGAAAACCATACTTTGTACGACCGTCAAGGTTACTGCAAGGCAATTCATGATTTCACAATCTGGTTCCTGTGATTTATCCCCAGACCCCTGAATGTCCGGATTTATTGTCCCAGCCAGAAAAATCACACTTCTGCACATCCAGCTTGCAATGGCTGTCAGCTTTAATTCCCACTACTTCCCTGCTTCTAGCTGTGCATCAAGAAAAAGAATAGATTCCCATCACAGAAACTACCCACAAAAGCAAAGGAGAATCAGCCAAACAGTAGTGCACTGGGATAGGTCTGATAAAGAATGTCATTCCAGAACCCATCATTCATAAGAGGATTTGTAAGAAATACCTACATCCATAGCTTCACACATTTTGTTTGTCAACTCTGCAACCCAACTGTGAGACATACTCTCACAAAACATGAGAGAAAAATTGTACCTCTGAGGTATTGCTTGCTAGCTCACATGCATCTTGTCATGGTAAAATTTTAATTGAGTTGTTCCTTGGTATCTGAGTACATATGTGTACAGGTTTCCAATGATTGATAGTGAGTAAAAGAATGGTGTTGAGATAATTGCAGCAATTTTCAACACCCACAATGTCACCAAGTGTCCCAACTTCTGTCATTCAGCTGGTTGGGTTCCTATGAAGCCTTCATGAGTTGCAATCAATATCCTACTTCCTTGGAGATCCTAAATTGCTAGAAATCACCAGGTTGCTAAAAGCTCTGAGAAAATCTGTTGAAGTTGTACATAAAACTTTCCTCTCTAATTCTGGGTAAACCCAGAGTTCATCACTTGCACTAACAAATTACCTATCGTCAGTTCACACAATCCCAAGTGTTACCAAGGGCTGGAAACCTGGGGATTAGCAGCCTTGGTGGCAACCGGATGAAATTGTATCAATAAACAGCTACACTTCAGGGTGTGAGTGCTTGCACATACAATCTGGAGCAGGATAGGTGTAGATTGACTGCCCAGGTTGACGTGGTCGGATTTGACCAAGCCGATTGATGTGGCCTTCAATTGTCTGATTCCTGAACTCTGGCCAGTCCAAGCTCTTGTTGGAGAATAGGTTTGATAGCAAAATCATATCAGGCTTTATTGTTTTCCTCACATTTAGGTATGCACGATGACCTGCCTGCACATACAAATGTTCTTTAGCCCAGAAGATTGAATCACAATGAGAGGCGACTCTGCACATATGTGATTAAAATTAACTCCTATCTTTGTGACCATATAAATAATGCAGCCCTTGGAGGCACTAGCCCGCAGACCATGAAGTGGGGGACCAGATGGAGCTAGATCATTGATTACCAGATTATTGTGCATGTTGCCACGTGAAGCAGAGAAGAAGATGTTGCTGTGCAAGGACACATGATAGTCTACAGCTGCCAAGAGGGAGGCCTTCCCTTCAAATGGTCTAAGTTCATCAGCTGTTGCTAGGCTGTGTTTGTCCACCATGTGTGGGAACAAATCATGCAATAACTCCATTCTAGCAGATCCTCCATAAACCTGAACAGAACCAAATTGCATCAGCAGTACAGCAGACGAGGTGTATGAGGCATCCATAAACCTGCAAAATTGAATCAGCAAAAAGAGATTCTCTGCTGGGAATGCAGGCATCTGATTACATTAGCATTTCTGGCCTCATCAAACAGCTGTACTTAATCCAAAACGTTGCACCCCTTGCCTGCTCTGCATAGGAAGATCAAGTGGATAGCTTTCTGAGAATGAAAAGAAGAGTACTGCAACTCATAAGTCATATTCCTATCAACTGTATTTCATCACAAGGTTACACTCACGGTGTATGATGCAAGGTAGACCCGAGTGTGGGGGCCAAAGCCCAAGGCTGCTAGCATGATTCCAACCTCCTCAGGTGTCAGGGGACATTTGCCTAGCTCACGCAATTTGAGGCTGGACAATTGAGCATTGCTCACTCGACCTTGCCATACCACACTCCGATATTTTGCCAGTGCTAGCCGCTCAGCTTTACCACCCCCAAAGTCACATGCTGAATGGGCTGCCATATCCTACAAACAGAGACAGTCCTTAGTAATTGGCTCAATACATAACCCAAATCCAGTCATTGACAAACAGTGATCACACCGAGAATAGACTCTAACCTTATCAAAGCGCAAGTGTAATGCCAAATACTTGGCTGTCTCCAGTGCATATTTATCATCCTGCAATTGGAATGTTTCTTGCAGACGTTGGATCAGAGTATCACCAAGCTGGCGAATGGCAGGTACAAATTTCAAAGCTTCAAAGTTAACACGACAACGAAGACGTTGGATCTCAGTGGGAAGATGGTTGAATGCAAGCCTGTGTGAAAATGGGGCAATTGCCACAATACCATAACTGCAAACAGAACCAGAAGCCTTCTCAACCATCAGCATAGATTTCACATGCGACATGGTCATTATGGCAGTACAAAGAAACCAGATTGAGGGATGAATGGAAGGGGCCCATTTCAGTGGGCTCAGGCACCAAAGATAGTTCACTCATTCATCTGCAAAAGAGTATCTGCCAAGTTGGCCAGGAGCATTCAAGCAGAAAGATTTCAAACCATGGCAGATATCAGCTCAAACACATTGCGATTCAGAGATATAAGATGTGACCAAAAAATATCAGTCACAAAGGATGGGAATGTTTAGTACACAAAGGTCAACCAGGGGAGCTGCTGCTAACCTTTTCATGATGGGGAGGACATTTTCAATGTACCACTCTGGAGAGGCCTGTACAGGAGCATTCTTTATGCGAGTAGCACGAATACCAGTAGCATAGTACTCACGAGTGGCCCACTCAAATCCATGGGGAAGCTCTGTGATCATTAATACATCATGGGATACAGATTGCAAAAAATGCACCACATCAAAGATGTCTGCAAAAGAGCTGCACAACAATCACTCACTCCCCTCTCTGCCCAATGGCAAAATGTCTGGATTTTTGGATTACTCCAATGAGTGCCCAACAGCTTGGATGCAAACAAGTAGCACAAACCTCCTATGAAGTAACTAGACCATCAGTTTACATACTTGCAAGCAATTCTGGTTCCATGGATGTGCTGAAGCCACAACATGAAGCAAATATGAACATGGAGATTGACACATAAGGCAAGCAGGGTTCTTCTACAAACCTCATATCCTGCCACACAGGATTTACATCAAAATGTGGGAGAACAAGGGTTGCATTCAAAATCTTGGCAACAGCAACGGCATCACAAATCTGAAGCAAAGAGCAAACAAAATGATCCCACTTTTAAAAGCTTGGCTGCTTGCTTAGAAACCACTCCATGCTTGGAAATTCAGTTTTCAAGAATGCAGGCTGTACTATTCACCAAACAAATTTCACAAGTTTCTCTCTATAAAATGGTAAAGATCAGGATATCTAACCCCCATACGCTGTTGATTGAGTCCTCCTTCCAAAAATACTTGTAAGTAGCCATTTGATTCTACAGGCAGAACTACATTCCACCAAACAAACATCAGAAGACATGGGAAAAAAGACCAGGAACAGAAAGCAGGGCAAGTCCAGCATACACTCTTTGCAGTCTTTAAACTGGAAGGTTCGAAGGGTGGAACTTAACATACAAGGTTCTGAAAGTGGCTGAGTGCAGGGCACCCATCCTTCACTATCAGGTGGCTCCCACAAATTTTCAGGCTCCCGTTCATTCTACAATAAAAAAGCACACGGATGGTGACACAGATATATTTTAGCTCTCACTGAACAACAACGACAATAAGCTCAGTCGTGCAATATAAAGGACAAGGTAATGCATGCCAACAAACACACCAACCTCCTCCTCATTGAAACTCCACAATCTTCCCAAAATCTTCACCAGAGGGATGCAAGCAAGAAAAAATTGTGGTGCAAATAGAAGTGAGAACTTACAAATCGAGTAGTCAAGAGACTGTTCAAGAGAACAGCATGCCTTGCTTTAGGAGCCTCCCATTCCTGCATATGTACAAGAAAGATCTCATCAATCCTTTGAAAGTAATCTTCCACAATTGTGAGCTTTGGTGGCTTACCTCTCTCCTTCAGCCCTTTCGCGGAAGCTCTCCCTAGTCAGGAAGACATTGCAAGTTTTGTGTTGCAGCAATGCTGCTATAGCATCATGATGATCTGGTTGAAGGACCTCAAGAAGATGAAAGCCTTGAAGGATCTCAGGAGATCTCAGGATTGCACGAAAATCCTTTCTTTTTAGTGAAAGTTCAAATATCATGCCTTGGACAAAGGGGCTTGACTGCTTCTTAAGATCAAAACTCGAAGAAGAATACGGTACTTTACGGGATTGAATTGCAAAGCACCAAAATGAAAAACAAGCAAGGTTGTTATTGTAGCAACAGATAAAGAAGAGCTTACAGAGAAGAGCGATGATCGCCAAATGGCTCCTGGAAACAGATTGGGAAACAGCAAAGGCAACGCCAACACCAAGGCGGCACTCCAGAGACTAATACAGCCTGTTGTGCCGTTTCTACGCGCCATGCCGATGTCGATCCGCAAGCTCACAGGAATCATGTGTTTGTGGATTTCGCACCGCTACTGATTCTCGTAATAGTGCCGATCGGAGAAGTTCATCACTACGACAGCAGAAGCAGGAGAATTTGGATACGGTTTTCGGCAGTAGATCGTGAAGAGCTCGATCGATCCGAGGAAAGAACCAGAGCTCGACCTCTAAGAACTTTCTACTGAAGCAAAGCTTCAACAGAGAATCGCAGTTGCAAAGTTCTTCCTCAGCGCGCATACAACCCTAAGATTCGTACCTGGAGAACGATGCCCTCCCTCCTCAAACATCCTTCAAGACCCTGGAAAACGTTCGGTGCGCAGGGATAGAATGTTCAGTTGCAGCAGCTCTTGGATTCTCAGCAACAAACCATATGAAGCTCGCAAATCTTGAGCAGTATAACAGTCTCAGATGGATTACTGGAGCTCCGAATTCTGAAACAAGTTCGTAATTTGAAGGAGACTGCGTGCCGACGATCAAGCGAGTGAACGCTAGATCCAGTGAGGGAGGCCATGGCGGACGAGGAGGATGCTACGTCTAGTGTACAGGATGCCGATACTTTCATCGAGACTGAGAGTCCCGAGGTGATCATTGCACGCATCGAGAGCAAGTCGCGTCAGGTGGAGCGTCTGCTGCGTCTGTTAGTGTTCCTCCCTCCGTCCCTCCCTCGTTTTCTCCTTCTTCCTTTCGTTGTTCCCCATTCGGTCCCTCTACTGCTTGTGGATGGATCTGAAAAACTGCGAGAGATTTTGCAGAGAAAAACAGGGGGGAAAAGAACAAAGAACACTGAATTTTTCCGATTGGTCCCTTCGTTGTTGTTGTTGCTATTATGAATGAAGATCGCGCAAACTGTTTTCCAAGAGAAACAAAAGAAATGGATTTTGGCTGTGTACCAGACTACTGAAATTGACATCATGCTTTTCATCTTCTCAACCACCAAGAAACACGACTATCTGTCTGCAGGCCACAGTATACAGAGGCGTTAGAGACAGCACTTCAAGATGCTCCTTCAAGAACCAAGGATGAGCGCTGCAAGGTGAGCATGTCTTTCTGATGCTTTTGCTCTGAATTTGCTGCATGGAAATCTTCTTAGACTCCCAAGGGTTTGCTACATTTCTACTCTGTCAGAGGTAAATGAAGTTCTCGTACATGTCAGATTGCTGCTTTTCTTCATCCTCAGCTTCTTCTGATTAAGCATCTTGCTATCTGGGAACAGTAAAAACCATGAGAAGAAGAAGAAGAAGAAAGCTCCAGTTTGAGGTTTTAGTGAAACTCCACAAAAACTCCCAACTTTGAGCAGCTGCTAGAATTTAAAACAATCCATAAGTGAAGAAGAAGAGGAAGAATCACAAGGTTTTTCATGCATCTTTGCTTATGCTAAAATGTGAGGAGTTGTGAAGGGGAGCTGCTAAAAGGAGAGTAAGGTATGGTGGTGTGCAGTCAGCCAATTGGATTCTGGTACATCGGGTGTTGATGGCATCAAAGGATGGAGAGGCATTGCTGGCAACCTTGAACCCTGAATACTTTGACATTCTCATGAAGTGAGTCTTTTGCACTCAATTAAAATTCTGACCTTCTTTGATCAGAGTGTGGGGCCAGAGTTTTTATCTGCATTTTGTATTCTTGTAAGAATGGCACAATCTCCTTCAAGCTAAAACTTTGATCTGCCAATACTGTTTCTTGTAAGAAGGTGCAATCTCCCTTCTCTGAGGCCAGGGAATCTTCAGTATTAAGCTTTTGTAGTTCCTTCTTCTTTGAACCTCAGTACTGTAGTTTAACCCTGTCATGGAGGAGCCTGTGGCAGGTATTTGTATCGGGGGCTAGCAACAGGAGACAGGATTACATGTGATCTGTGCCTGAAACTGCATGAAAAGCTCACAGAAAAAGCAGGCATGGGCTGCATCATGCGTGCTATCTCTGATACTCGTAATGTAGTATAGCTACTCACTGCCATTCTACTAATGCACTGCTCTCACACATCAGTTTTGCAAGCTTGAGATGCTGGAGTGACAACAATCATGATATCATTGATGAGAACCAGGAAAAATATTCATCTTTTTTGGCATGCGAAGTGGTCTTTGGCAGGAACAGCAGTTGGGTTTTGCTCCATTTTTGTTCCATTGCATTGATCCCCCTCTCCATTGCTCTCAGAGAGGTGCGATTGGTTCATGAAGACTTTTGACCTCATCTTCAGTTTATTTGCTTATCAATTTCTGTGCTCCAGTGAAGCATATCATAGGGCTCAACTGAAATCCAGTCATTCTGATGCATTCCTAGGGGTTTGTGTTCAATTGTAATTTTTGGTACAGGATTTCCTGCAACAATTGTACTTCAATGCAGAGGCAATTTCCCAAATGACCTGTAGTCTGGAATTTCTGCCTTTTGGCTTTTTTCCAATATCAGATTGCTGTTGTTTCTATCATGTTGCAGAACTTAGTGTGTTGTTGGGGACAGACGGCGCACTTAGGGTTGTGAGCTTGCAGACCTCCAAGCCACCTTGGAGATTGCATACTTGTTGCCAATGGTATCAGAGAATAGTGTCAGCTTTAAACAGCAGCATTTAGATTGAATCACAACAATGGTGTTGTGCTACCTTCAGTGAACATGGCTCCGTTTCAAATTATTGCCCTCCATGAATGCAAGTTAACAGTATCTTTGTATATTGGAACTCAGACAGGTTTCTTGAGTGTAGAAGCATAAATGCAGCTACCATTTAATTATTTATCAGTCTGTATTTCACAGCTTGCTAAAAAGACACCATCCCTTCTCCACAGGGAGTGCAATGTGCAGCAGAAGCAAGAAGAAATGCAAAAAAGAAATCCATTTGTATCCCATAGTAGAAAGTGATGGCCCAGCACGTCCTACTTGAATAACATGAGAATCTTTGGTCACCTAACTGAGAAGCTAACATTGAAAATACTGAGCCCAATGATATCCAATGCAAGGTTTGAAAACTCTGATTCCATATCCATCACTCTATGTGAGGGATAGTTTTCTCTTCTGGAACTTGTAAAATCCTTTTCCAGTCTTTCAGTTGTATGCAAGGCATGTGTGTTAAATACTTGAACCATGAAGTTCCAACAACAATGTATCAGACCGTCACCTTCATCATGAATGGCAATGACTTTGGTGCTGTAGCTCTCCACTGACTTCATCAACACTTGACAACCTTGACAACAGGTGGTGTAGAAAAGCATAGAAATAGTTTGCTCATAAATTTACACAAACAATTATACAAAAACCTTACATCCTGAGTTTCTATCATGTTTCTTGATGTCATGATTGTCAACTAGCAAGCACTCAAGAGACATAGTAATCAAAAACATTCAACAGTAACCTCACTCAAGCCACAACAAGCTTGTGAGCACTTGCCTGAGCTAGAGATTCAGGTTGAGCATCATACTTATTAAAACTCTAAGCTTGCTCATCTGGATCATTCATTTGATGCCCATGATCCTTTTCATATTCCTTCAGTCCATGCATAGTACTCAAATCTGTTTATTGCTAGTCCTTCAAGAGCATGCACATAAGGCCCTATGTCAACATGTAAAACTTTAGAAAGTGCATAGAGTCCATTTGAAGTCCTCTTGTTTTAATTTATGGTTTTTTAGTCCATAGTGTCATCCATTTGTTGCTACATATTCCTAAAAGGACACACAGGTCACTTCTTCTAGAAGTCCATAGTGCCCACAAACAGCCACATAGTCCATCAGATAATACAAACAATTCTCATTGTCCACCAAATTTCATGATGTAAACCTAAAAGGTACACAAAGTTCATATGTGTTGTATTGCAAGTCCATACAGTGTCCATCTACCATCAACATATCAACATTGTTTGCAGAGGTCAATTTAATATTGCTTTCATTCCATAGTTTTACTTCCATGTTTTGTGTTTTCACAGATTCACTTCACATCTCCACGACATCTTTTGCAGGTCAGGATGAAAGGTGACCCAATTTCCAAACCTTCCAGATTTGACACAATGAGCCCCATCAGTTGGAAGCAAAAAGTTGGTTGAAAAGAAGCACATCAAGGACCTCCAAGAGGTTGCACCACCTGGTAACACGGCCTTGCAAGTCCATGTTGTGCCAATGAGGGAAGAAGCATTGGTCGAACTTGAAAGAATATCCCCATCCCAAATTCTGAAGAGAGATTAAAAAAGTTATTGGATATGCACGTTGAGGCTTCATCACCATTGGTAGCGAAAATGGAAGATGGCACAACCTTCTTGTTCACTCAGCTTGAGGAAGACTACATGTAACTGTTGCAAGTGATCTTAACAAAAGCAAAATTTCTCCATTTATGAACCTGCAAGATGACCAGACTGCATATTCTCCAGTATGGAGGTCTAAAAACGCAAACATCCTTGTTGCTAGAAGGATTTTTATGGCAACAACCAATAGAGCTGTAGGGGTAAATACATGAATATAAAAATCAAAGTAGATTGCTCATTGACGATGTAATTTCATCCTGCAACTATGCATGTCAATCTACACTAGATTTATGTTTTCTCTTTCCTTTTCTTTACTTGGATGGGAATTTATTTTACAATCTTTGTTTGCAGTGCTTAGTTTAATACACTTCTCACATTTTTGTTTTAATTTCCAATTGAAAGCAATGTTCACAAAGCCAAAAACCTATACAAGAGTCAAAGAATTGCAGCTCTGAGATGTTGGTTTGCTTGTTATATTTGCTATATTTGTTGTTCTACTACTTTGATGTAGGTGCAATGGAAAAAGCAGGACAGACCCACCCGAAGATATGTATTTTATTTTCAAGACATGACACCTTCTTGTCGATATATGGAATTCAAGCAACATGAGGTTGTAATATGGTGTTGTTACCATATCACATGGTGTGCTTCATTTCATATTGTTTCAAGTTCTCATGTTTCATTTAGTGATTATCATTCTAGCATTTTTGCATTTGCGCTTTACTATAAAAGTATCATTATGTGTTATAACCAGATGTTTTGGTACTAGGCTTCAATGAATCAAATATAATCTTGATCTTCCTTAATCAATCAAGATAAGCAAGTTCTAAGTTAGTTAATGTGGTTGGTCATTAAATCTATGTTTTTGTTAAGGATTAAGATTATTGTAATTGAGGGTTCTTCTAGGTTACGCGTTCTTTCAGGTGTTCCTTTTTTTCTCTAATGTAATGTAATATGCTTCTCATGACTAAGGGTTTCAAGTACTTGGTTTGTTCTTGATCCTCTTGTGATCTATCCTCTTTGTCTGGGTTTGAGTCTTTCCATCTTGCACCTTTTTCTTCCTCTTTGTTATGTGCCTTCTTTTTATTGATGATTGACCTGTTTTCATTTAGATTACAAACTTATAAAAATAGAAGATAATCTCATTGTTATGTAAATCAATTAAAAGTAGTGTTAGGTCACACCTAGTGTTAATTGTAGTGTTAGGTTAAAATTAATCACCAATTTACATTTAAAATGAAAATTCAAATTTAAGTGATATATGTTGCAGCATTCATGTTAAGATGATGTTAATAATCATTGTTAACTAACATTAAATCTTTCCCCAAAAAAAATTTAAACCAAACATCTAAATTTTAGAGCTAAACATCATGTTAACTAAAGTTTTAAAAATGAAAAATTAATTTAGTGTTGGCAAGCATCTTTGTTTATCTTTTTTTTTTCTTTTTTTAAAATATATTTAGGGTAGATCGAATAATCAAACACTTAAGTGCTCAAGGCAAATCAAATCCAAAGGGAGGCCTTTATTGTTTATGGTGTCCAAACAAAACTTGAATCCCTCCTCTTGTTGCATTTGACACACTAACAATTGTTAAAATCAAATTAAAAATGAGAAAGTTATTACCCCAAAATAAAAGGGGTCAAGAACTCAAAACACACCATTGAACATTACAAAAGTCAGCTCTCAAACATTCAAAAAAAAAAAATTTTGTATGTTGTTATTAAAGCTCAAAGATGATTTGTATTCAGGTGGTGCTTCTATAGCACTTCAAATCATTTAAAATGAATAAGAAATAAGAAAGTTATGAGATTTCAAAATAAAAAAGGTCCAAAGAGAAAGAAAAAAAAAAAAACATGTTTTATAAGATGAAAAGCTTTTTATTTCTTGTTATTTTTTCATTATTTATTTTCCTTCACATTTTAAAAATGATTTCTAAAGCTTGAGGTAGCGCTCCCATGACATTTTAAATCACTCAAAAATGCAACACATATGACAAAAATATAAATAAGTGTTCAATCATGACCATGCGATTGATGATGGGCTGGTCTATTCTATATGTGTGAATTAAATTAAAATTTGCAAAAGGATACCTTAATATTAATTACTAATTAACATAATATGCGAACATGTTAAGATAATGTTTAAGCAAGTTGTCACAACTTGCAATGTTAAAAAATTGTGTTGTTACGATTCATGGCACTTTGTTGATGTTAAGATGATGTTTGTCACAATCTTTACACACCAAGTGTGGCCATACCTTATAATTTTCTTACCTTCCCATGTGAGTGTGAACAAACATATGAAACTTGGTGATCAAACTCACACATTATGAGAAAAAAAAGTTGAAAATATTTAGACTATGAATTTTAACCTCTAGCATGTTGCCAAAATATAGCATAATTTTGAAATTTTTCTACTTTTTTTTCTCTGACTAAGTCCCCTTGTGGATGGATCACCAACTCATTGACCTCACAAATTTGGAAAAAAACAACACCGTGTACAACACTCATAGATGTAATTTTTAATTCCACGGCTCATCATCAAAGATGTAGAATGGAAAAGGAAAACATAAAACCAATCTGAGATTATAAAATTAGAAAACTGAATACCCACCCAACCCCAGCTGAAGTCCCTTTTCCTTTTTATTTTCCCTCTTTCTTTCTTTTTTTCTCTTATTTGGAACCTATAACTTAAGTTAAGTTTAGCAAGTTGGGGTTTGTTTTTACAATTTTGTGATATCCAAAAATTTGGTGAATTCCCTTAACACACCCCCACCCCCCTCCCCCCAAAAAGAAGAGAAATTAGTCGAATATACTCTTCAAAACAAAATTTTCGCAATTTGTTTTGTCGGAGAAAAAACATTGTACGTAACCCAACCCTACCGACGACCTACAGCCTTCATCCATCATCTCTTCATCGAGCTCTTTAACTGAATTCCTCGTCACGTCGGGCTGCGATAGGGCTTTAAACTGGGAACGCCTTCCTTCATCCATCCATCCAACGGCCCAAACTCTCACGATGCCAGTCTGCTCGCTAATCACGTGCGAGCAGCAAATTGAACGGAAAACACCACTGCACACGTGCCAACTAATCTGATGAGGTGGCACTTACTGCGAGCGTGGCGATATTTCACCTTGTCGTGGAGTGCCACGTAAGGCGAGTTGAACATTGCCAAGTGGCGACGAAAATCTCATTCAGCCGCCCGTCTCACAGCGACGGTTACTTGCAATACCCGGTCATCCGGGAATGTCGGTTCGAAACGGGGTATACCGAGAACCGCGTCTGACCGGTGATGGTCGGTGATGAAGCTCTGTCTTCCTCGGAGTACAAAAACGCGAGCTTGCGCACTTGCACAATTGCGGAATCGTGCTTTTGCAGCGGCAGCGGCAGCAATCTCCACCAACTTTCCTCCAATTCTTCGTCGCATCATCGCCGCCAGAGGAAGATTATATACACAACTGGAAACTAGTACTTGAGTAGCAATTTCAGCTGAGACTGTGAACTTTTTTTCTGATTTGTTTTGTTTTTTCCCCTTCTTGAGAGAGCTTTCTTTGTGGGCTTTTTTTAGTTTGTGTTTTGTAGCGGCGACTGGTTTTCGCGATCAAGGGCCGTAAAGGTTTGAAGCTTGCTTCGTTTCTGTAGAGCACCTCTACTGCAGTTTAGGAAGGGTTTTTACTTACTCTGAGGAGCTAGTAGGTTTAGTAGTAGTAGTAGTAGTTTAGAGATCGAGGATTCCCAAAATGGAATGGCTGAAGAGACATACGTCTATGCAAAGCACGCGGCAGTCGCCGTTCATCATCGGCTCCGACAAATGGATGGGGAACACCACACAGCAACAGCAACAACAGTTTGCCACAACAGGAGCGCCGGCGGAAAGTGCTGCAGAAAATAGTTATGTACCTCCTGAGTTCTTGAGTACATTGAATCCCACTCCTCCGGCGCATTTGAATTCCACCCCTGTTGTTCCCCAGATCTTCCGCACATACTCGCAGAATTCCCGAAACCAAGCAGCAGCAGCTGGGACGAGTTCTTCTTACCCGACAGTGACTACTCAGTACACAGCTGATAGCGGATTGACACGAGGAGGAGAAGACGAGTATGGGCGGCAACCTGATCTCTTCAATGGTGGCGGAGCGGTAGTGGACAATGTAGAGGACGACGGAGCGCCTCCAGTTGAGGCTTCTCAAGAAACTCTGGTTCGGATTCCTGGCGTCATGGTGCACTTGATTGACGATGAAAGCAGCCCTCTTTTGGGATCCGGTGATCTGTCCGTGGTGCGGATTGAGCAGGAAGGGAATGGGATCCTGGCGTTGGTTAAAGTGGGAGAGGGCTTGGAGTGGCCATTGACGAAGGATGAGCCCACTGTGAAGCTGGATCCTACCCATTACTTCTTCACCATCCGAGTGCCTCCTCTTATCGACACAGAAGTAGACACTGAAACGGTAAAAGTAGCTCTTTGAGTGTGTCAGCACTTGGATTGTTACATCTGATTTTGCATCTGACGATGATCCCTTCATGCCCTCTCACATGGTTCCTGATCATGATGGAAATGGGTTTTTTTCTAATGATCTTCCTTTTCTTGCAGAATGGAGCTGGACGAGGAGCTTCAGGAGCTGGGGATCTTATGAATTATGGAGTTACCATCCCGGCAGCAGCAGACTCCCAACAACTTCAAGTTTTTAATACATTGTTGGAAAGATACAGCTTCTTCTCCAGTCCTACTCTAGTACATGGAGATAAGCAAAAGGAAGATATGCAACAACACAGTGGCAGACGGCCCAGTGCTGCTCGAAGTCGATCAGCCAATTTTGGTGGCATGGTTGTTCCCCCTGGTGTCGTAGCAGGCAATGGACAACAGGTAGATGTTCAATTCAATCAAGCCTTGAAAACCCCACTCTTCAGTCAGGATTCTCTTTCTGTGTCTAAACCCTGAAAATCTTTGTGGTTTTCTTTCATGATCAATATGCAACTTCCTGACTCACCACTGCTTTATGAGATGCATATAGCTTGTTCTTTGGGATTCTCTTCCTCTGTCTAAAACCTGAAAATCTTTGCAGTTTTCTTTCATGATCAATTTGCAACTTCCTGACTGACCACTGTTTTGTGAGATGTATTTCAGCTTACTGAGCAAAACCAGTCAGAGTTTTGGACAACAATGGCGCCAAATGTGAATGATTACAGCAGCACAATGGCCAAGGGAATTGCTACAGGCTCAGGACATATTATCCGGGGCATTTTCTGGATTAGGGATTCGACTGTTACACGATTGGAAAGTGGCAGCATCTTTATGAAGAATCGGGTGAAGTCAAATAGTAAGCCTGCTCAGATTAGCCCTCGGACTCTTCAGAGTGTGAAGAGGTAATCCATTTTATCTGTTTCACAATCTTCAGTACTGAACATAAGAAAATAGTAGAGGACATTGGCATGGTGCTCAATGCACTCAAATTCGCTGATGATGATCTGGTGTTGACTGAGGGTTTTGTACAGGTTGGTTTGATTATTGCTCTCTATTGCTTTGGGAAAAATATGTCTGATTTGTATTGGTTTGTCAAACCATGCAGAGCGAGAAAAATGTCAAGGGCAACAAGTAATCTTGCACAAAGTGTCTTAAATGGGGTTCTCACCACATCAGGTTTCTTCACTGGCGCTGCATTCAAATCAAAAGCTGGCAAAAAGTTTTTCAAGCTCTTGCCTGGAGAAGTTGCTCTTGTTTCCATGGATGCCTTTGGTAAGGTTTCAATACCAGTTCAACAACATCACATCACAATTATTCCAGTTGCTTCATACATTCCAGCCAAAGATTTAGACAAAATTAGGGTTAAAATCTTCTGCCTTTAGACTGGATATAGGTAGGGACAGAGAGGGTAAAAGTCCAACAATACATATGAATTGCCTGTCAATTTTTTCATCTTGGGAAATGCTGTTGTGCCAGGGAAAGTATTTGATGCGCTGGAGAAAGCTGGGAGAGACATAATGCTCTCAACATCAGTGTGCACTCAAGATGTTGTTACACACAGGTGGGTGGTTTCTATGCTTTCTAAGAGCCTTGTTGCTCAAGTCTCAGACAATAGTGGATGGAAGTTCAGATCCTATTGAATGCTCTTGTTTGTTTGTCAGAAGATAGCAAAGCACAAAAAGTCAGTGTGCCAGATTCATGACAAATGATGATGTTTTTTGTGTTATGGACACATTGCAGATATGGGCCAGAGGCAGCTGTGGTGACAGAAGAAGCAATGGGCACTGCAGGGCATGTATTTGCAACAGCCTGGACCGTCACTAAAGTACGAAGAGCATTGAACCCTAGCAAGTTCAAAGCATCCAAGACAGGACTTCTGAAAACTGCAGCTAAAGCAGCTGTTGGTAGTGGCAAGGGTAATACATAAAACCACAATCTAGTGAGATATGCGGCATTGAGTTAGATTACTAAATAGTATACAGTAGCTGCTATTTTCAGTATTGAAATGATTGAAACAAATTAATGGAGAGTAACAACTGCGCTTGCTGTGAATTGCTCTAGCTTCTGCAAAATCCAGTTTAGCACTGTATTTAACTTGTACATTGACAGTCAAAGTATCAAAATTTTGTTGTTGAAAAATTAATTATAAAATCTGTTGATAAATGCAAGCAATAGAATCACAGTCAGGGAGTTCTTTTCATTTTTATGATATTGAAACTTTGGCTAATTTTTTCCAAAAAAAGAAAATGTGGTTGAATTTACAGTAGAAAAAGTGTGAGAAGATTTCCCAAAAACTTTACTGAATTTTCCCAAGTTTTCTGTTCAAAAATGACAATTTGTAGAAAAAAATAGTGATCACAGCATTGGCTGCATATCTACTGGCTTGAGAAATCCAAGTCCTTCTACCCATAATGACTTGGATCTTGGGTTTTTGAGTAGGTTTTTGAGTATTTCTATATCACCTTCCATTTTGTCATACTGCTAAGCAATTAAATTGAGTGATCTACCACTCCAATTCATCTTCAGCCTTTTACATTAACTTCTTCAAACTCTCTAGGAGAAGCAAAGTTGAGCTTGTTGCAGCAGAGTTCAGCTTGGTGATGCATGATAACAATGTCAGGCATACATTGTTGTTAAGTAGTGACCCTTAGCAGGAATTAGCATAATTGAATAATAAATGTGTTTCTTGTTAAAGGCAATATTAAATCAGATTTTGGAAAAAAAGAAAAATTTGTATTTTCTTTTGGGTAAATTTAGTCTCTTTTCCAATACTTCACTGTAGAGATCAAGCAGAAAAACTGGAGTGGGAAGCAAAACTAGAAAATTGAAATTTGTGACTATATATTGTAAACCCCGTAACATTTGAAAAAGTGAAAATGTTGAGGAATTTGAAATTTGTGACTATGTATTGTAAACACTAACATTTGAAAAAGTGAAAATGTCGAGCAATTACGCCAGCAGCATGACAATATGGAAGACAATGTCAAGATACTCAAATACCCAAATCATAGTGCAATACTCGAATACCCAACACCCAAATTGTAGTGCAAGCAAATGAAAAAAGAAAATAGACTACGACTTCATCAGTGCACTTAACGGAGCCAAAAAAACACAAGATCATAAATGCTGGATTATCAGTAACAGACTGAACCAAGATTTGCCAGTTCAGAAGGGAACACAATTCAGGGTAATTTCCTGTGCAGCTGTGTAGATTGAAAGTCCATCCAAATGGTAACCTCAGAGAAGTGCTTGGTTTTGCACCATACCTTGCTCCAGCTCCAACACATTGTTCTTCTGTAGACATGAAAAATAGCACATTGTCAGCACCAAAACTTATGGCAATTGCCTGAGTCAAGAAATAACTACACACTCTTTTTCTTTCTAGGCCCCAATTGGAACAGAAGTTTGTAACAAAACACTGTTGCCAATGTTTAATTTAATAAGGATATCTGTAACTCTGGCATGAACCAGTACTGCAAAAGCCATTCTGTGTGGTATACACTGGTTGCACCCCTGAAAACTCTGCCACTGAGCTTTGGCTAGAACTTTCCTTCTCTAACACTATATTGCTAGATGTCAAATGAAGGTGTAGAGTTGTGACATAAGAAATAGGTTGAAGAAAGAGCAGCTGGAACTTACAAATTTTGTTGAAAGCAACAATATCACAGCTCTGAATATACTCATTGTTGGGCTCTGATGTGAGATGATCCTCAATGAGGTTGTCAACAGAGACTTCATCATCAACAATAGTCATCATGATCTGAAGCTTCTTGATACCTGCCACAACTTGCACAAATTTGGCTGTACACAGATGCAGACCACATGAAGAGAAAACGGTAAGATAGCTTGGCACATGCGGATTGACATCGAGATCAGATTCAAAATGAAAAAATTGAAACAACCCATGAATACAGAAAAAGTATGATACTCACATGCTCCCCAGAAGAGTCCAGGCATAGACACTGAGCGGACACACTCTTCCAACTTCTTCATGTCAGTCTCATCATCCCAGGGTTTGACATCCAATAGAACAGACGATTTACCACCTGGACAACCAAGAAACACATCAATACCCAGTTCAAAGTTTAAGACAGCTCAAGTCTCATCAAAGAGTCAACAGATTGCTCATGCCATCCAGATGTGACAGTCCACAAGTCTAAAAAAGACAGCATTGCATTCTGACAGACTTTGCATTCATGAATCCAAAAGAGACTGCATGAACCCTGAATGCATCTCAAGTAAAATGCAATTTCCATACACAGTAATCCAACAAGCCGAGATGAAAATGAGCAAGAAAAAAAACTTACTTTCCTTCTTCTTGGTCCCTGCAGCCTTCTTGGCTGCTTCACGCTCAGCTGCTGCTGCTGCTTCCTCCTCTGTCTCATCTCCAAACAGATCAAGATCATCATCACCTTCCTGCACATCAGGCCAATTGAAACAGTTTCTTCACAGAAATCCCATTTGCAATGGGATCTAGAGTTCATACTGATAGAAGGTCGCAGCAGCTCTGTACTTACAAATTTTCTCACAGTTACAACACACTAACATACCTCTGCAGGTGCCTCAGGTGTTGCACCAGCTGACTCCAGGAGAGGAGAAGGTGCCAAGTCCTGGCTGGTGGCTGCAGCAGAGGTAGCTCCACTCTCAATATGAACTCCAACAGCAGCACCAGAGAAGCTGATGATGTATCTCCAGGATCACATTTCAGGGCAGTGAGAAACTGGCTGCAGAGGGGCAAAACCTTTGTCCTAGAGAGATTATTGCAAACTTTTAACCTAACACACACCATATCGACACATTTTGCTCACAATCAAGCCTTCCAACGGCAACTTCTCTCTTCAAACTCTCTGGAAATCCCTTCGAAGCTCTTCTCTCTCGATGATTACACACTTTTCTCGGGTTGAATTGCGGCTGAGGAACAGCAATAATGCAGGGACGAAAAGAAGAGCGCGCAGCAGCAGCAAACAAAATGCGCACACCTAGGTCCGACCAGAGCAGCGATATGCGAGTGCCATCGTGACAAGTTCACGAACTCCGCAGGAACAGGTTGCCTCAGAGCAGCAAAAACAGACAAATCATCCCTGGAGGCCTGGTACCTGCAATGGACAAAGACAAACAACGCTCTCACATAAACCACCTCTTCCTTCACCTCTTCTTCTGTCAGGTGAAGCAATTGACGACGGCCGCCATGTCTGCAGCCGCATTCACACAGCAGCGGAAACATGGGACAGTCATCCAATTCTTTCACAGGATTAGGAAGAAGCTCCAACCCCTCGCCAAAGGCAGTCAAGAGCCTTTGTTTCTTATTACATGAGCTTTGCCATGTGCTCACGCAAAAAAGCTCGCAAACAAAACGCAAACAGTCGAAGAAACAAAAGATGATCACAGAGCTCAGAGAAGACAACAAACGGACATACCCCGTGATGTAGCTGCGCGTCAGCAGATAATCATTCAACTGCTTCAATCCTTCCTGGGCAGTGAGCTCCTGGAATTTGACAGCCATAACAACAGCGGTCGATTCTTTTGCCACCAGGATCTTCGCAAGTTTAGCAACAGGTTACAAAGTAAAGTAAAGTGCGCCCGGCCGGCGCAAACGTGAGTGAGTGTGCGCGCGATTGAGTCCTTCGACTCCAGCGCTTTCACTGTTGCTAGGGTTTCCTAATTTCGTGCGCCATTTACGGTCGGGCTGAAGACTAAAGGCAACGAGGCGCAGTTGTCGTTGTTGGGAAGGGCTTGTGGACAGGGGGCTTAAAGGTTCTTTGCCACTTGTGGAGTCTTTCATATAACAGCCGTTCTAGGAGGACTTCAGCACGATGGCTAATTTGTTTATGCTTGTAGATTCTCCAGCAGCTTTTATGATCTTTAGCTTTGTTATGTCCAACAGTCAAGCTACTCACAATGTATTGTATTTTCATCATGTATTTTGTAATGTTATACCAACTTTGATGCTTGTATCATAGTTATGTTGGAGAAGTCGTTAGGGTCAAGATCATTTGGCACTATAATGGGTCATTTGGTTCATTATCAAATCACTCTTCTTGTTTCTTTAGGGGGCTAGACACCTTCCTTCAATGGTTCAACATGTTATTATCATCTTTTTAAGATGTTGGGCTTTTATTGCTTTTACATTAATCTTTCGTTTTCAACAAGATCACCTTACTTTTCTTGATATAGTGGCACATGTAAAAATTGGTATTTATCCTTTCCAGGTAGCACTACGAAATACCCATGTGATGTTATTTGAGGTCGTATGATCACATGTTTTGCCTTTTGAAAGTTTAGTGGTGCAATCATATCTTCAAATGCAACTTTCCTTAATACACCAACTATATGAGCAGGAATTTATTTCACCTCTAACATATGTTCCTTCAAATGTTGTGCAACCACGTTTCCGCTCTTATGCAAGTCCAGCAACAAGGGTTTAGTTATCGGTTCATCCTAGCACCCTTTCATTTTATTTATCTTTCAACCATTTTCTTACAACACTTTGTATTCATCTTAGAATACCACATCCTACAATCCCACATTTTTCATGATGTTAGTGTGGTCACACCATTGATGATTTGGGTATCCATTTGTTATGTTGCCCATGCGGGAATGAGTGCATTACAACCGATGATACGCTTCGAAATACCATTGCAACTATCGCATTAGAAAATGAAACTCACACACAAAGAAAGGTTTTTCACCTTTTCCCCCACCATACACAAATATGAATGGATATTGTCATCACCATAAATGGTTTTTGAACCTTGGCAAATGTTATCATTACCGGTCAAACTCGTACAAATTGGGTACAACGTACTTTGATAACGACAACACATGTAACAACCGTTATCGTTCAAAACAAGGCATTATCCTACACAAAGTGAAAGCCAAGAAATGATTTCATTCCCCTTGCCATAATGACCTACGGTTGTCTCCATCCTCATTTTGATTCTTTTTTGACTTTTTGTGTACATGCCAGTATAGTTTACCATTAGCACACCTCCTTGGTACCTTCAATGCTTATATTTTATTATAGGCTATAAATGTCAATAGCTTTTCAACATGCTTAAATCATCGCAATTCTTCAACAAGTTGCCACGCTTAGTCATAGTTTTTCATCTCTTCCACACATACCAACTAATGCACCTCCATCATTAGCTAATTTGTGGCAGAGGATGCCCTTTTAAGATTACGTCTTCCACTTCATTACTATTGTTATGATTGTTTTGGTTTTCCTTTCATGTGTTTACATTTGCTTAAACATGCCTTGTATATTTCATGGACAGATTTCCATCCTTGTTTATATATATATACAGGCTTATCCCCTTCATCTTCTATACAAAAAAAGGGATAGAAACAAGGAGTTCAAAACACGAAAAGCATCAACATTTTTTCCTTTGTATATTTATAAAGGACCATCAATTTAGTTTTTACACTTTTAAAAACATAGAAGATTCCAAAACATGTTTCAATTGTTCCACATAATTTATTATTTGTGTAAACGGAAAAAAAATATGATGTTAAATGTAGTTACAACCATCCTTGTCATGGTAAATAAATAGTAAAATATGGCCAACATAAAGGGCCATTGATTCAATTATGTTTGTAATGTTTTGCACTTAAATGGACATGAATTAAAATAAGGTTAATTTTAACTTTTGTATGGGTTGACATAAAAAAAACAATGATTAAGAAGTTGCACAAGGTTGGAAAAGGGGTTTAAGTTATACAAAATCAATGTTGTGAAAATTTCCTTATATTTTTATGAAATGAACTAAATATTTCACATTTACAATTTGAAGATAAGAAGAATATACATCAAACATATTCAATTAAGACTCCCACATATTCTTAGAAAAGGCATTGCAAGCCCAAATTATGGGCAAATTTTAAAAATGGCATGTGAAATTCCATCAAATTTGAATGGAATGAATAAAATGTATAATCATTTGGGGTGAATAGTTTTTAAGGGACATGGTAAAAAATCTAGGAAATATTTTATTTTTTTTACTTCCAATACAACAAATCTAAACATTTTGCAATTTGTAATGCAGCTTCAAAAGCATTTCAGGGCAAAAAACCAAGAAACAAAAATCAAACATGTGGGTTATTTGATTTGAAACTTGAAATTTTAATTCCAAATTATTACTTTGGATTCTCAGAATTAATGTTTCAATTCAGAAATTTTTCAAATGAGTTTAAAAATGGGCATTTCAACTTTGAATCTAAAAATTGACATTTCAATTCTGAAATTTTTTATTTAAATTCAAAGACTTATTTCATCTAAAAAATAATATTTCAATTCTGAAATGTTTTTTTGGAATCTAAAATTAATATTTCAGTTCCAAAAATTATTGATTGAGTTTTAAGGTTTTTTCTACTAGTGTTATCCATAATGAATCACTTTTATAAATGATTATATTTATTACTTATAAGTTACATTAAATAATTATTTTGAAAACATAGATTTTTACATTTTATATTTTATATTCTTACTGTAAAAGAAATATATTATTATATTTAATGTTACATTACTTTTAAATCACTATAATTACTTTAGATAAGATTTAATTATAGTATATGCATAATAGTTTTTTAATTGAACATAATTATTCACAAACTGTAATTTATAACTTTAAATCTAAATTAAATTTTTGGAAAGATTATATTGTAATTAAAATAATTATTGCAATGATTATAATTTCAAGAATTATTATAATGTAATTTAAGTTTCCATTTTAAAAAGTTCTGTAATTACTTATCTATGATAAAGTTTTTTAGAATAATAAATGTAATTATATAGTAATTAATGTAATTATTTTAATAAAAATTAATTTTTCGTTATTTATAATTTGAAAAAACATTAAATACATATTTTAAAAATGAAAGTAATTAAATTATTTTTACATTAATTATATTATCTATAATTTGATTAAATCTAAAAAAGAAATAAAATAATTTAGTTATTTATTTATCTTTGAGTTATGGATTAATTTGTGAGAAACTAAATAGCTACTTAGTTAAATATTAAGAAATTATTATAGAGAAAAGTTATGGATAATTTTAAACTATCAACCTCCCCAACTTACTTATTTACTTAATTAGGTAAGTACATTGTATGACTTACCCACCTAGGTCAACCTATGTACCTACTTACCTAAATACCTATTTATATGAGTTTATATTTTATTTAGAAATGTAAACCTGCCTACCTACATTTTCATTTAAGTATGTAGGTAGGTAGCTAGGTTTGTAAACACTTATTTATGTACCTACCTAAACACCTATCAATCTAATATTAATATTTTGTATTAAATTCATTTAAAGGTGCAATTTGTCATATTTCATTGGTCACGTGTCATAATATAAGATCATTGAAACATTTGAATTGAACATCTTAAATTATTTCAAAATAATAATAATTCAATATTAAAACATGTGGCAACACATCATTTGTTTAAATTATGATCAAAATAGTTACATTGTAATCGCATGTGACAATACATATACAATGAAGTCAAAGGATGAACTTGTATTTGTTGATTTTTTCTTTCATCAAACACCCCTTGTCATTTGCAATTAATATCTTATGCAATTAATCCAAGGCGACTAATGACATTTTAGTTGTAAATGTTGTTTTCGACTAAATTTTAGTCACATACACCAATCAAAAATACGTATTTTTCTTCTAGTGATAAGTTCTGAAAATGTGAATGTAATCGCAATGGGAATGAAATTAAGATGAAAAATAAAAGCGAATAATTTGGATAAAATTCATTTGGATGAAAAATCTAAATGGAATGTGGATGAAAAAATTATATATATATATATATATATATAGAAACTTTAAGCTCATGGTTGAAAGTTCTAAGCACAAAGCTTTAGATTCATGGCTCACACGGTTGCATCGTTGTAATGTGTTTGCTTTTGCACTTGCAACTTAATATATGGATACCCAAATCATCAATGATATGACTACACTAACATTGTGAAAAATATGTAATTGTGAAATGTGTTATACTTAGACAAATATATAACATTGTAAAGAAATGGGTTGAGGACAAACAAAATGAAAGAATACTAAAATAAACTAATAACCAAGCCCCTCCTACTAGGCTTGCACAAGAGCGAAGATGTGCTCACACAACATCCAAAGAAATGTCTACTAAAAGCAAAGTAAATTTCTATTCATATAGTTGGTCCTCAACCGATTTCCTTACAACGTTATGTATTCATGACACGCCCCTTGTTTAAATTCTACACTACGCAAAGACAATTCCAAGAAAGTGAAAGAAAAAAACCATTCTAAAAGCAACCTTAACATGTACACACCCAAAGATTAAAAGACCAAAAAAATCAAACTTTGATGAAAATAAATGATCTTCAATACATACTTGTGCATGAGGTCCTGTTGGAGCTTCTAGTGATGCCAAAATAATGAATTCTTGGAACTTTTTTGAGAGTTTGTAATATTGTCCTTGCAAAGCTAGTAATGTTTTTTACCATTGCAAAATTATACAGCAAAAACTATGTACCCAAGCTTGTTATCTCATTAGGTTACACTAAAAACCTACATGGCAAATCTGCAAGTAATATGTTTGATTACAAGTAAATGATATCATTGTCTACCCAACAATGTCAAAATTGCAGAGAACTTCCAAGAATTGGTGAATACCCAGATCATAGTTTCTCAAACATTAGAAGAGAATCTAAAGGAGAAACACATTTTCTTTAGCTGACCATTTGAGCTATGAAATCAACAAAGATTGGTGGGGGTACTCTGAGTGGGTACCTTGCAAAACTTCATCTCACATACTTGAGTATTGTATGAATTGAGACTGCTCCATATTTCATGGAATCCAAATTATTGGATTGTACATGAAGCAACACGTGAATCATGTCTGAGGGTGATGGCCCAAAGCATTTGAAACAAACCAAAAGAGAAGAAGGGTGAGAAAAAGCACATACTCAAATCCTCAATTTGTCCATCGTACTGCATGGGTATCAACACTAGCTCATCTCCAGATTACAACAGGACACCCTCTCTGAATCTTCCTCCATGTCAACAGCAACTGCTACCTCCGGACTCTAGAGCCACTGCAACAGGTTTCAGTGTCCGCATCATCATCCTGAGCCCGAAGAGGAATCATCCGATGACAATTCTAACTGTTGTCACACTACTAGTGCAACACTTTCACAATTGCTTTCCACTACTTTATCATTTGATTCTGGGCTTGTTGTTGAGAGCCAGCAGCCTTTGCAGGAGGTTGCATGTCCCCTGCCTTCTTCAGGAAAAATGCAGCAGGAGTAGCAGCTACACCGCCTTGAAAATCCTGTTCTAAAGCATCTGGTATCCTCTTCTGATTCAAGTTATCGAAAGGCCTGAAAGTACAACCCGTAGCTCCAGCTTGGGGAGAACAGCTCTGACAAAGAGAGAGAAAAAAGGGTGCACAAAATTCGCTTGTGTTTTAGGTCAGGAGCGCCAAACCCTAACCCTAATCTCTTCGTCACCACATCAGAACTAGGTGTTGGGTTTTAGTTTGCACTAACGAGGAAGAGAGAGAGAGGGAGAGTTCTTTTGAGGGAGAGCGAGCAGAGAGCAGCAGCGTGAGTTTCATTGACCAGAGAGGGTATAAGTTGAGATCGAGCAGCGATGGTTGGGGGAGACGCGGGACCAAAATCAGACCTACAGGCCCTCGTTCACTCCCATTGCGTTTGTAAGACAGCAGTAAAGCCCTTCTCCGGATTTTCTTTTGCGATCTTGTGCATTGTGCTGTGTTTCTCCTATAGACGACTTTGCATGTGTGTGTGATTTTCTTGCGCTGTGTGAGCGACAGCTCTGTTAGAGTTTGTATAGTATGACTGATAGGGTTTCTTGGGGTTTTGGGAGCTCTGTGTGAGAGAGAGACAGAGAGAGTTCTAGAGAGACATAGGAGGGAAGGGAAGGTGCGTTCCCATTTTGTGTAGTTCTGGAGCCGACGGTGATCGTTTGTGATCTTTTGTGTTGGGTGGCAGTTTTCGACAAATTGGTGGAGTTAGTGCCTCCCAAGTTTTACGTACCATCGGAAGGTTCCAATGACACATGGGTCAGTTCAAATTCTTGTTGAATCTCGAGTGCTGTTGCAATTGGTTGTGGAATTCCTGAATGCCATGCATCATCACTGCTTGCAGTTTCAACGATAGCCTGTACATTCTTGTGTGTTTCTCTGTATCAGGAGTTGCATGCCTAGGTTGGAAAGCTTTTACATGAGGTTTTCTGTAGAATTGCATTTCACTGTAATTGTGGCTGCAAACATCTTGTAAGAAACTTTGCATTGTTGTTGATGAGGAGAGGAAACTGTCATGGCAGATACATGGCATGAACAAGGCTGCACGAGCAGCTGCACGGCAAGCAACAAAGGAAAACCTTAAAAAGGCTAAAAGAATTCGAGTAAGTGTTTCTTCTGTTACGTGCACATCCTTCTGAGCACACACATCTCCGGTTCCAAATGAGGCATTCTGTTTCTATATGTGTATAAGATCTCTTTCTGTGGAACCACATTCTTGTGAGTTGAGAGAAAGGTCTGTATGATGAAGTTGCTGACAGGAGATGCACAATTTCGAGCGGGCTTCCTCAATTTGTCTTTATGATAATGATGGGTAGTGAGTGCTGTATTGCAGTTGGACCCAGACAAGTTTGCAACCACCCTACAAGTGCTGCAACAACAGGAGAAGCATGATGAGCATGCTGTGCAACCTGCAGGTTTATGTTCTGACTCTAACATTAGGATCTTACTAGGTACATTTGTTTCATTGGAGATCCTGAATCCTGATAATTCCTTGTCTTTCCATTGCAACATCTGTGAGAATGGTGGCAACTACTCATTCCTTTTTGTGTGGCCCCAGCAGGTAATCAAGGAAAGGCAGAAAATAGGACAGTCACATATGAAGAACTTCGGGAGAGATTACACAAGCGCTTGGAGCTACTACGTGCCAAACGACATGCGGATGCTGCCAAGACAGCACGTGAATGGCAAACAGAAAAGAAACAGGATGCACAAAAGAGGTCATTGAAGAGAAAAGCCAAGGAAGATCCAATTGCCATGGACACACCACCAACCAAGCTGCAAAGGCCTGCTACTATGGTGCTGGCCTGTGTTAGACTTTATCTGCTATATACATTTGGTTTGTAAGTCTCTTGCTGTCTAGGATTGGATGACAGTTGAATGTTTACAATCACAGTGGTAAAGTGAAGTTGAGGTATATATGGTAGTGTAACCATGAATTTATGGCAGGCATTGAAGGGGAATAGACATTGTACAGGTGGTAAGCTGAGCACCATGCTGCTATTACTGATGTAAGCATGCATGGCTGGATGGATGGGTCTGACACTTGCAGCCAGAGTCTCAAGAAGCCAAAATGCAGCTGGAGTTTGGTCGTGTCAAAATGGGTATTTCACCACTTGCTTCACATGGTCGGGAGAAACACCGGAAGGAGTCAAAAGAGCAACTCCTTGCAAAGGTATTCTTAGTTGTGAGGAGCTAAAGGAATCTGTCAATTTCTGAGATTTCTCACCAGAAGTTTTTATCTGGTTAGGAATAAGCAAGCTTTTTAGAGAGACTGAAATGTGTGGAGTATTTTATATGCTGGAAATTTTGGCTTGACAGGCAACAGAGCTGCAGAAAGACATGCAAGATCCTGAGAAGGGCCAGGTGACTTAAGAAACCCATCCGGCCTATTATCAGCTTGGTGATATTGTCATGGATTTGAGTCTTCTTGTATTATAGGTGGTACATGACCTCAGAATATGGTGATGAGTAGGCCAACTTGCTGGTGGCATTGACAGTTGTTGAACTTGGTGTTTTTCCTATGGAGATTCTCATTGTCAAGTGTTATGGTGGTTGGGTGGACAGGAGATTGCCACAAAGCACTTGTGGAGTGCATCCTTGAGCAGAGCAGCAGGAGAAAAGGTGCAATTCATGTGCTTTTCCTTTTTTTTCATGACCTTGCTAAGGGAGAGTAAGTTGATGAGTATTTTGTGTACTGTTGTATGCAGGTACTTGATAATCCAAAGCTGTTGAAGCGGAGTTTGAGAAGGGAGGAGCAGCAACGACAGAAAAGTAGCAAGAAATGGTGAGTCCTTCAGATGACTGGTGCTTTTTGTCTGTGTTTTGAATACTGTGATGGATTCCTTAATGAAGAGGTCGGCCAACCTGTTGTTTATGAACAGGAAAGAGAGGAAGGCAATTGAGAGCAAAACACACCAAACCAAGCAACAAACGCGGAGGGAAAATATCACGCAGCGCCAGGATGCAAAGAAAGAGCGGCAAATTGCAAAGGTGAAAACTCTCTCCAGTTCCCATTCTGCTTTCAAACTTTGATTGTGAGTATTGAGGGTTTTGTAGCATTTGACGGAAACTAGCACAAATCTCTGCTTGTTTCCAGAGTAGATTTGGGTTTATCAGAACATGTCACCAAAACTTTTTTTTCCACCTGCTAAGTGCATATGATGTGGTTTGTGGGTGCAGAGAGAAAAGAAGTTGTTAAGACCCGGTTTTGAGGGCCGGAAAGAAGGTTTCATCAATACTTAAGCTACCATACAAGCACATATTCATGGTGCATGTCTACCAATTGTGAGTCCTGTTACAGGGCTTAGATGCTGCTCCAAGTTAGAATTACCTGCAGTTTTTGCTAGCCCCTCACCAACTTGAGGTCTGGCACAGGAATATTAATGCGCATTTTGTGGTGGGCAGCATTCATTTTGCATGAGGCAATGTTGGACTCACGAGTTTGAGTATCTATATTTGTAGACATAAAAATCCGAGACTCTTGGGTCTGTCAAAATGCTCAAGGTACATGCAGTTAACCAAGAAAAAAATCACTTGTTTTTATTCTGCATATCACAGATTTTGCAGTGGATTTTGAATTCCTGGATATTTCTTCACAGAAAGAAAGAAATGATCTGGAAGTGAAGGACAACACCATGGTCACATCTAAAAAGTGTGTAGCCTGTAGGGCTCTATGGCCTCCGGTGGAACAGGCAAACCACATTGTGGAAAGGGTTTGACTTCAGAAGCTGATTGTAGCCTAAAGGATGATTACTATATCTGGGCAGATTGGGCATCATTTGGTACTCTAGTTTATTCTGATTTTTGCACTCTGATGGCTATTTTAGTTGCAGGACTCTGTAGTGTTCTATACTGCATCTTGCAATAAGACACTACAACAAATGATGCTCCAGGGGATTACTCTTCATATGGTTTCTAAATCATGTGCAGTGCTACCAACAACCTGGCATTAACCAGGTACATAAAATCCATTGCCAACACAAAACTTTGCATGCTTGAAACTCCATGGTCACTTAATAGGTAGCAAGAGCAAAAGTTTCTCTATTCTGTCATTACCCATGTTCCATGTATTTATTTATGTAGAGTGCTAGCCCATCAGCAAAATTTAAAGTGTAGGGTAAAGCCCTGAGGTGGGGGCATTCCCAGAATAAGGGGTTGAGGGTGATGTGGTTTAGGGTTCATACAAGTCAAGGTATGGAACTCTTTGAAAGCATTCTTTCAAGGCCTAACCATGAGCTCTTCTCTTTGTAAAAGACAAATGAAACCAATGGCAAGTTGACATGCTTTTAGACTGCTTTAATGGGACAACAAAAATGTGAAGGGTGGGTGAGCTTGAAAGTTTTCCTTACCAACAATGGGTTACTTATATTATATAGTTCTCAATTCATTAATGGTGATACATTTTGGCAATTTTTTGTTTCACAAACTGACCATGAACTTTGTTAAGAGATGTACCTTAGGTACTTGATTCATATTAGGTACACTGTCCTGCTAAAATTTACTCCTAAATGGGCATGATTGTCATGAGTATTGATTATACAAAATAGCTTTTTCTCTTTAAAAGTTTTATGTTCGCAATGAGAATGAAAATGTCACAGGCCTTTTTAGACAAAATGATAGATTTACATAACTCCTGAACTTTATTAATTAATGTTTGTATTGTACTCTTTGATTGAATGTTGAATGCTTGGTTTTCAAATTCCTTCAATCCTTTTGATTCCATACAATGTTCATGAAGTATTTTGGTTACCATTTTCATAACAATCCACTTGAATGGTAAATGCTTGTGCTAGGCAATCCATATGTTTATGGATTAAGGGTCATAAAGCAGTTTGTTCAATAGTAACCTATGGTGCTTCATGGGTTGATATCCAATCCAACCTAGAAGTAAGCAATTTGTGAAAAGCAATCAAAACAAATTTTGATGGGTTTTTAAAACTTTGCAAAAGATATTTTGATAATAGAACATTTTGTCACAAATCCTTGCTTTCTTCCAAAAACATTTGTCAATTTTAAAAGAATTTATTGCCAAATTTTGTCATAATTGCCTACAATATGAAAGGGTGTTTAAGATTTCCTACTTCCATATTTTGATATCATCAAATTTGGTTAAATATGCTTATGAATGATCACCACTTGAGAAACATCCCAAATTTGGGGGAGGGCAAAAAAATAACATTTAGCTACCACCCTTAATTTATTATCTATAATTTGAAAATTTGCATATGCTGCTAATAAAAGACCACAGAAGTCCCATGGGATGGTAGAAAATAACAATAATTCTTATAAGTCCATCCACAAGAACCTTCCACCATGTTCAATATGGTTTTGGATGTAATTGATGATTCGAGAACCACATGTTCAAATTGAAGGACTCCTTCAATTACATAGTTTCTTTTATGCTTTAATTTATGATTGATTACAAACACATCCTCATAAATCTATCTCCAAAGAGTTGAAAGATCAATCAACACCCTAATTTGACCTAGTAGATAATGGGAGGATCACAATATATTTTTCGTTAGTAATGTTAGTCAACATAATATTTTTTAAATGTTTATAATTTGCAAGATACATGTCTACTTAACAAAGAAAATATCATGAGTTATGACGCTTGTTTGATTTTTATCACCTTGAAATTCATGTAATAAAATAGATATGTGTCTCCATAGATTGATAAAGATGCCTCAATGGGCTCCTATAAACCCAATTGTTCCAATGTGCACCCAAAATCATTTGCAAGAGATGTTGTTTTTTTCAATTTGAGTTTTCTTGTAGTGAAAAAAAATTCATCATCACCTCCAAAAGAATTCATGAACAAATCCATCATTTTCTAAAATTAATGCTTATGTAATGAGAATACTTTGCAATTAAAATGTTTAGTACTTTATAATTCTCTTACATTCAATGCTTTTAAAAACTTGACACGGATATTGCAAGTATTTGAAATCATTGATAAGAGGATATGATAAGGAAGTTCATGAATTTGGTAGCTTGCCTTCTTTGTAATTATTGTGTTGAGACGAATGTTTATCCCATGCAAAAACTTTGACCCCACCTATGAATGAAAAAAAATCAAAATCATTCTCCAAGCATGCATTGCATTTCTAAAGGAAGAAAAGAAAAGGAATGAGGATGGCTTGTGCATGAGCATAAAGCTTGAACTTGGAGCTTTGAACTTGTAGTTTAAAGTTTAATGTGATTTTAATCCACCTATATGGATGAATATGTCTATAGAGGAATGATTTCATATAGATGAATGTCATTTTTGCATGGATGAATTTCATTTATGAGTTGGATTAAATAAATAATTAGATGAAATTCATCAATGATTGGAAGATAAATAAATTTAAAAGTATTTATATTTATCTTCATTTGTTGTCCAAGTATTGATATTTCAAATTTGAATGTCATTTAATAATGTTGAATAATGTGACTATAAGGGAAAAATATGATGATGGGACCAAAATAAAATTTAAAATTTTGTTTAAAAAATGATTTTCATCAATAATGTTAAGCAATTTTTAAAATGTTGTCATGGGATGAGTGTTTACCCCCTCAATTGTTATCAACAACATTATATATGTATTTTGTGAAAAATTAAGGCTCCTTGAAAATAAATAATCATTAAAAACAACCCCATTGTCATTTATGATAGTAGGTTGTTTGAAAAAAGCTAATTAAAGTGCTTGAAATTGAATTTTATTTTATTTCAAAAAACTATTGTCATCAATAACAATATGTAATTAAAAAATATCTAAAACATTCAAAACTTGTTGTTATCAACAACACTAGTTAGATTTAATGAAAGTTGTGGCACCCTCAAAGAAAAATGAAAAAAAATCTCCTATTGTTGTCTATGACACTTATAAATAAGTTTGAAAGAAGTTGTGCCACCTTTGGAGAGGGGAAAAAAACCCATTGGCATCAACAACATCGGGTTAGTTAGCCCCCCCCAAAAAAAACAATAATATAAATATAAACAACCACCATGGGGTGGATGTTAGCATGATACTATTAATATATTGAGAATAATGGCATTTTAAATCATAGCCATCAAATACATTTATAATAAAATTTACATTATATCATTCAACAAATGTTATAATATAAAAAAGTAAATTGTGTTTCACGAAGCTCTAGTTAATTAAAACTAAAGAAAAAAAATTCATAGATAAAAATTTAATGATAAAATAAATCATTCATCCATAATGAAAATGAATGCTTACATGCATCCCCATGTTTGCTTTTAGGTTTATCCATATAACATTTATTTTATGATTAAATTCTTGGGTTTTATTTGCACATGTATAGGAGAAAATATAGGATACCATCCTAAGTTTCAACTTTAGATTTTAGGCTCAAGCTCTAGGCTCATGCAACAACTTGCCTCGAAAAGAAGTACAACAACATGATGTTCAAAAATCAATTTCATCAAATATGAAAAAAATTGCTGCATATTTGAAATATTTTGCCAATATTAATGTTGAAGATGATGATAATGTTGATAGAAGTTGAGGAGGCTCAGGGGATCCAAATGCATATGGTTGTTTTTGAAAACTTGAAGAAAAAAGTCATATCATATATGTGGCTGATTTGTTAATCAAGTTTTTCTTTCTCGATTTATTCAATTGGAAAGTGAAACACAATTGAAAGATTGATTTTGTTTGACAGCAGGACACAAGTTTGCAAGTGAATTTGCTAATTGAACATTGGCAAGTATGAAATCTTCAATATAGTTCTTTGCTTTTGACTTTTGATAATGGCAAAATGTTAATTTGGATTCAGAGGCTTCCAATGTTGGGTTCCAAACAAAATCACACAAATTGTCCTATTATATGTGTTGTGCGTTTTGTTTAATTTTGTCCCACAAAAGACATTTAAGATATGAGAGAATTGTCATCAAACAAAGGACATCATCAACCAAATTTTATAGTTATGAACTCTGTTTTAATTTTTGTGGTGGTGATTAACTAGTGTATGAATTCCATTTTGATTTCAAATTTTCTTGTGATGATGCTTCTTAATTGCTTTTGATAACGTTGACCATTGTATGCATGAAATCCATTTGTGGTAACGATTTTTTGCAATAATGATATTGCTTAATTGCTTTTAATGATCTTCACCATTGTATGAATTCCTCATCACATTCAATTTTTGTGATCATGGTGTTTCCCAATTGTTTTTGATGATGTTCACCATTGTACATGTGAATTTTATGTTGATTTGATTTTCTTTAAGGATGATGTCTATGGATTTCTTTTGAGGACATTCACCATTGATGTCTCCCAATTGCTTTTCATCATGACGTTCATCATAGTTTGAATTCCATCTTCATTTGAATATTCTCCAATGTTGAAGTTCATTTCCAATTATGACAAAAATTATCACAAGATCTTCTCTATTGATGTTTCCCAATTGGTTCTCACCATGATCTTGACCACCATTGTACATATGTATGTATGAATTCCATTCTGCTTTTATTTTTCTCAATGACTATAGTGTCTCCAAGTTGCTATTCACCATGATCTTCAGCATTGTGAGAATTCCATTTTTGATTTTTTTTTTGATGATGCTGATGATGAATCTCATTTGTGAATTCTCATTTTGTGAGAAGTAAATCTTATTGTTGTTGTTGGCATTGCATTGAAGTGATGGAATTGGAGACACACACACACACTCTTGGAATGAATTCCAATTGTCAGTTTGTGCTCTTGTGTAACAATGATAGCATCACCCCACACACACACACGAACACAAAATACAGAAGTCCTTTCTTGCTCCCAACTGCAGACATGGTTGTGAGATGTTATGCTGCTTGTTCTTTGCTTGCAAATTTCAAAGCTCAAGAAAAACATATTTGCAGTATCAATAAACACAGATTGTAGTTAGATTTCAAGGTCAGCTGAATTATAGGAGCTGGAGCAGTTGGGATAAAAATCTTGTCTGCAAATTTTGTTTTTCTTGTAAAGAATTGCACACAATTTCTCTTTGAGACCAGAATGATCTTTTTAAATCTGCATTTGTGTTTCTTGTGAGAATGGCACAATCTATCTCTTTCTTTGAGGCAGAAACTTTTCTTGTAAGAAATGGCACACAGTCTCTTTGAGGCCAGAATAAAGTTTGTCTTTCTTGCAAGAATGGCATACAATCAATCTCTTTGATGCCAAACAAAATTTTGTCTGCAGTTTGTGTTTCTTGTATGAATGGCCCAACAATCTCTTTTGAGGCCAGAAATTTTATCTGCAAAATGTGAGTGTCTTATGAAAGATTACGCAATCTCCTTGAGGCCAAAGCTTGTCTGCAATAGTGTTTTGTTGTAAGAAATGGCACAATCTCTTTGGGGCCAGAATCCTCTTGCCTGCAGCAATTATGTTTCTTCTAAGAAGAAGGGCACGCGAGCTCTCATGCAATATGACTGGGCCCGCCAAAACTAAACCACAACTACAGGTACTTCTGATCACCTCTCTCTCTCTCTCTCTCTCTCTCTCTCTCTCTCTCAACTCTTCTCTGTTTCCATCTCTCTCTCCTTTTTCTGCAAAAGATTAACTGTGAATTGCTGCCAGATGAACCCACTGTTTCCTTGCATCAATGTTGCTTGCTACTTGCTCCTCCACTAGGTATACTTTTTTCTGTGATTCTAACAATTTCCCTTGGGGGCCTTGGACCTAGGCATGTTGCAGTTATCTCCAAGCAAGGAAATGGCCAGGTGGATTTGCTTATCTTGGATTCTTTGTACAAGGTAGACCTTTTGTTCCCTTTGCTATGAAGAAACACTTGTTGCATTCTACTATTCGCCTGCTTATTCTGATCATGTGATCTATGACGCCCAATCAGGACACATGCTGACATATTAGGTCTTACTTCCTTTACAAAGATCACACCACAACACACATAAGTGTTTGCCTAAGGTATGACCTCCATCTGTTGTTTACTAATGTGTCTGTATTTCCGAGTTCTCTTGATACGGATTGACCTGCAACTATACATTTTGCTGTGTTCTCTATTCCTGTTTCTTTTTTATGATTCTGTTTTCTTTCCTCTGTCAAGTTTGATTTTTGGAAAATTTTGCTTTCAAACTTAGTACAGGAAGAAACAAGTTTTGCAGGTTTGTTAATTGTTGACTTACTTAGCATGGGATGGGCTTTTTGGTAACGGACAGAGCCTGGAAGAAGCAAAGAGGTTGCAGCCAAAGTGTGCTCTATTTGTTGGCATGGTACATGAGTTTGAGGATGAGTCAGACAATGCTGCACTTGCTGAGTGGTCCAAGAAGTACCAGTCAATTTCTTTTATGCATTTTTTCGGTGTATAAACAGAATGCTTGCAACTGCAATTATCATAAAATGTGGTTGCTGGGATGATCTAGCACTGGGGATGGTTTCTGGGATATTGGTTGTTGCAGAGAAGGCATTCCAGTGCCGTTGGCTTATGACAGACTATGCATACCAATTGATTTGTAGCATGGGCATACAGTTCCCCAGGCAGTCCTACAGCTGCCAAAGTAGAGTATATACATTCATGGGCAGGTAGAGTCTATATCCTCAAAGACAACCATGGATAGCATCCAATGGCAATGGTGCTCATTCAACTTCAGAGTTTCCTTCTTCTCCTGTGTTCTCATGTTGTTGATGACTTGAAGAATCAGAGGTTTTGCTTTGACAATTTAACAAGCTATAGTACATGTGCGGCAGGCCACGCTTTGTCTAATGGAAATTCTCTCTAATGCAGTTTCAAGGACCACACCAAAGTTACACAACTGAGCATCTTTACATTTATTATCTGCATATGTGCTTTTTTGATGCCATGGGTTTGGTATTTTGTGCTGGAAAAAATTCTGAGAAAAGTCTACTAAACTGAGCTCAGAAGGTAGATATAACCAGTGATTAGGTGGTTGATATCTTTGCCAAATCATTGGGTACAAAGAAGCTTTGGAAATTTAAAGACATATTTGGTGCACCAGAACTAGACTTGAGCTTACAGGGGAGTGTTAAAATTTCAAGCTCAACAAACAATACTCCTGGATGAAATGTTTACAACAATTAGTAGTGTCAATAATGAAATCAATTGCTAGTGGTTGTTTCACCACTTTGGTTCTTTATGGTGTTAATTCATTTTTGACCACCAAAGCATATATGTGGTCTTGTGTGATGTTATGGTGTAGCTGTGTATTGCAGAAGTTTTGAAGTGTATGTGCAAAAACTATAGTAGAATTCTTGTGTTGGTTTAAGCCTCAGGATTATGAGATTCATGTACATGTGTTTCCTACAATAAAATTTCCACATTTTTAAGCTTCAGGACTCTGAACTTCATGTGTTTGTTTTTTTGTTGTGTCAAATTTCATGTAAATAATTTTTTTGCTCAAAATTATGTTTGCAATAGCATCAAGTTTGTGGGTGTTGATCTCCTCCCAGGCACATTTGCAATAACATCAAGTTTTATCAGGTTGCATGTTGTTGCTTGAATATGTTCATTTGTTTTTGACCCTTCTAGTTCCTTATCATGAATACTATTGTGGCATTTAATGAAGTCACAGCACTAGCTGGTTCAAGATTTTTCTATATACTGTTGCATAAAATCCTAAACTCATCCTCAAAATAACAAAAAAGGGCCACTCATTTATGTGAAGTTAAGACGTGAAGTCTTTCAATAATGGAAGAAAAACACAACAAAATCGTGGATACACAATCATGAATAGACTTTACAATCTTGGAAAAAGCCATAGACTCCAAAATATTGAGTAATCCATTTTAGTGGTCATGTTTGTGTTATTGATTGTGGTCCTCTCCACTTCTCAGTATCTATATCATGATTTCTCCATGCTTAGTTGAACATGCAAAACTTGGAAGAACTACTAACAACTCTGCACATACTTTGAACTTCAATCCTCAATTTGCAGCTCATCACAAAACTCCAAGCTTGATTGAAGCTCTGAATGATGGATGCTGGAGTTCCTCTTTCTCAGGCATAAATCTGCATGCATGCCACAGCTGACAAAACCACCACAACTCTAAAGAGGAAAATCAAGAACTGCTACTATCCGGGTGGCTTGTGTGTGGTGCCAATGTCCATAGCTCTCTTACTCCGGGTCCTGGAGACACCAAAAAACCTCAGTAAGCAATAGTGCCACACCTGAGAAATGATCACCATAAGCTTGTGACTGTCTGCTGCCACCGCAAAAAAATAGTAATCAATTACACACAATCATCAGCATCTCTTGGAGATCTGAGTGATGTGTGTTTCTTCTTTTCAAAACTGTCAGATACTGAATATACAGAGGCTGCCAAAATTTTGTACGAGAGATTTCCTCCAGACTCTTTATGGGTATTCCAATCAAAGTGTCTTCTTCTCCATCAAATGCTCAATTCAGAATGTTTTGCTGTTGTTTCACAGGCATCGGTTCAGGCCCATCAGTGGAGACATCAGGAGTCATCAAGACAAAATTGACTCCTGCTGGAGACCCTCCTACAATAGCATCAGCAGCAGTAGCAGTGGCAACAGTGGCAGGCACTTTAGGTTCTGATGGGATCCCTATCCTTCTCCGTTTCGGTGCACTACCATCCCCTCCTCCTCCTCCTCTGTCACCAAGTTTTCTCTCCTTCCCAATCAACACCGTCTCTGACCGCATCTTCTTGCATAGTTCCCGCATCACTCGCATGCCAACTGCATTTCCCACAAGGGTGGTCACACCCACCAATGCTCTTCATCAGTTTCAGTTCAAGGACTGATGAGATAGAGAATAACAATCCTGCTGGGGTGACACCGTATAGTAAGCAAGAATAAGATTCAAAGCTTTCATGTAACATTGAGAAGGACCCAAAATCCTGAAGAAAAACAGCAACTCTTGAAGGAGGACCACAATCCCCAGTATGTATACCTCTGCGGATGTTGCGTGCAGCTTTACAATTCCGGTAATATGGGGTTTTGAGAACCTGTGGCCATTCACACGCCCATCAGAACAGAAATCGGAGCAATGAACACCCGAAGAGCAAGAGCGAAACCTTCGCACGAGCGACAGAAGAGAGGATGCACCACTCCCTTACCTGTAGAGCATTGATGCGAATCTCCTGCAGAGCTTGCTCCAGTTCTGCAAACCTAGCTGCACCTGCAAGGATACCTTGCTGCCTCCACCTTCGCATCGCTTCTTTGTCTTCTTTCTCTTTTTGAATATCCATAGTTGTTCTAGGTAGTACAGTTTGTGGTGGTCTAGACTGGGGCACATCGATCACTACCCTCTTCTGGGGATCCTCCACAGCCGCCGGTCTCTGAGGTAGCTCTATACCTGCTCTTTGCAGAGGATCCGTATGTGCTTCTCTCTTCTGTTGATGAGGAGGATCCATAGCTTTTCTCTTCTGCTGATGAGATGAGGAAGAGGATCCACAGCTGCTCTCTTCTGTGAGAGATCAACAGCTCCTCATTGGGGAATCCAGTGCTGCTACTGCTCGCTGAGGAGGATCCATAGCTGCTGGAACATCACAAAATTCTCAATATAATTAGTTCCGTTTCCATCTCTTCTGCCCTGTTGTGCACCAAACCCTAACCCTAACTTCCTCTCCAGAGATCTTCTAAAATACAGAAAGGAGAGAGAGAAATATGGAGGTCGTTATTGCAGCAGATCTGATCTCTGCAGGTCATGATTCTTCCCCGCTTACAAAACACACCCAGACAGACTTATGAAGATTTTATGCACACTGAAAGTTCCAGGTTTACCTTATAGAAGTTGGATTTAACTTTGTGAGGAGATCCCAACTATTGCTAGGCTTTCCAGGCTTCGCAGTTTAAGGTCTGCATTGTCATACGATCTGCAGCTAACTGGAGAGATCAGCCTGATAGCCTCTCCATCTGGTACATATTATGCTCACTCTCTTGCTTTTGCTGAATGCATGTTGTCACACTCATTTAGCAATGTCCACAATACAACTAGTGAGGTGCCACGAGTCAAGACAATTCTTGTGGGTCCTCATTATTCTGTGCATGCATACTTTTGCAAGGTTTACAAGATTGGCTTGAACCCAATAGAGCTTCCTCACTTGGCCAAACTGCTTTTGCCCTTGCATCTGGGAATGTGTTGGGTCTTGTTTCAGAGGAGCTGATCAGGCTTCAAGAAGGAACAGTTGCAAAAGAAGCAGATGCAGCACATCCATGCTTGAAATGCATTCAAATCTCTCCTGGATGAGAAGTACTATCAAGGTGGACTTAGGTTTTGGGTGGAAGATACCAAGGGTTTTGCTGATGCCAACAAATGGGAAGCTGAAAGTGTCGCTGCAACACCTCAAGAATGACTCATGCACAATCTCTGTTGTCAGGTTTGAACCCACCTTCAAAATGATAGATGCAATTGATTCAAGAATAAGATAAGCTACTTTGGAACCCAAGTCTCTTTATGCCAATGCATGTAGACATGGATAGCAAAAAATGCATCCTCTCTAGACAATAGCAATGGTGGAAATGAGAATTTTTCAGAGGACGTCCTAGTCACCAATGTCCATGTTCATTTAGTAGGGTCACACAAGCTTTAGTATGCATTGTGCCCATGTTTGCACAAGCCTCTTCATCACTTTTTCAAAATCTCAAAAACCCATGAAACCCAATTTACAATTTGTCACAATGATAATGGGAAATATATCAAAAGATAATTTGACCTTCACATTGAGGAACTCACAAGAATGAATTTAATATAAGTTGAAGTACACAATTAGAAAGATGTCATTGAAAAATATGATACAAGAAATAATAACTTGGACATTATGTCTTCATCTAAGTACATGAAACAAAATGATCCATATTAAATAGTTGGTGGACCACCAAAACCAGAACAATGTTGAATTATTTGGAAAATGAAAAATCAATGACATACTTCATGGAATCAAAGACCAATGTAATGCAAGTGTTAAAAATGATTACGTTAAAAGCTTATGTTTGTGATGAAAACACTTTTTGTTATTTCAGAAATGTTTTAATATGAAATGTGAGGATCATTAAAGTTTTCGCAAAGTTGTGCCCTAGTGGGTTTGAATTACACCCCTCATTTGATGTTTCATCTCCTCTTGGTTGTTGCCTACAAAGTCATGAAATTTTATTAAATAAGGGTATGAAATACTAAGACTCAGGATTAAATGCAAAAGGTGCGAAAACATTTATAGCTACAGTCCACAAAGCAATAATAGTGATTGGTTGAAGGTGCTTAGGAAAAGAAAGGACAATGCAAAGTTAGTTTCGTAGCAAATTTGGTGTTAAATTGAGTTTCATGCCCTATTGAAATCTAGTGTAATTTTTTTTTTAATTTTTTGAAATCTCATCCCTTAAGTGACCAAATAAAAGGTTTTGGTGTCGTCTTTTCCTAATTTTACGAATAATTTTATTATATGAAATATTAATTTCAAAACATTATGTAATTGAAATTGAAAACGTTTTTTAGTTAATATTTCATGTTTGTTTTTAAGAATGTAAAGAAGTCAAGATGAATTGTTTAGAACATACAATGACCAATTGTAGTATAAAACCCATCTTTACATTGTGACACACCCTAACCTCCTTGATGGATTCAACTATGAATCCAAAGGTGAATACAACAAAAGAAAAAATTCAAGTGCATTCTCTAGTTTGTAACACTTCAAAGGGTAGAGGGGCATCTTAAAGCTCTAGGATGGGATTAAGAAGATTGACAAACAATTCATTTATTCACACGGACTTGCACAAAACTAAACAATAAGTTGGTTAGTGCTTAATTGGAACACTTTGGTGTATGGACGAATTATAAACAATCACGAACTCACAAATTCATAACGGCCCAAACTTGGGGGAAGCCATCACCTTTCCCTTTATAATATATTTTGTGCCTGGCCATGGGATCAACATCCAAATGTCATTTTGTCCCAAGATTCCCAAGTGAAAATCTCGTAATTTTGAGGGCCCATAATTTTTGTATGCAAACCTCCAATTGAAATGAGGTTTGAAACAAAATTTTATCCCTCGTCAAGAGTTTTCTAACAATATATGGCACACAACCCGCATTCAAGGAAATCGGGGCGATACCTAACCCTTCTTTTCGTCATAACTTGTGTTTAAAATGTTCAGATGGGTCATGCGAACCCAATTTAAACATTTATGCTCCAAGAGCTTTCCAATGATATAAAGAACTTCTTAATCTAATGAGTTTTGACCCTTGTAATTGCCCTTTAAAAATTCGAGAGTCCGTTGTGACTCCACTTCCAAAGTGAGAGTTCATTTGGGAGTGTGTGGGTTCATTCTTTCACACTCTCTTGCACTCCCGAGAACATGAAATGTGACTCCTGGGCATATTCTTGACTCGCACCTTCACAAGCCCGTGCCTTGGTCGTGAGCCCAAGGTTAGGGTTCCAACATTTGAATACGTTAGATTCATTTTGAATCTCCTTGAGGTTTTATATTTTGTCAAAAAAAATTTAGGATTTTTTTTCTTCCATATTGTTTAAATAAAATTCATGGATAAATGAATCCAAATATATAAACATGATGGAGATAAATTTTAATGCAATAAAATCTTTCAAATTCATGTTTAATTTGTATCATGTATAAATCGTTGTCATATTTAAGTATAATTCAATTCAAAGTTTACATTAATTATAAATAATGCATAAATTAAGGTCAATCAAAGTTATTTTAATATTGTTTTTGAATCATTGATTTTTTAGTGTAATTTTTTTTTGTTGATCTATAATGCCTTGTAAGAAAATTTCAATGTAAGTTTCAAAACATTTGATCCACTTGGAAGTGGTGAAGTTGTTTTATCATATGCACATGAAATTTTTTTATTTTTCCATCATAACATATAAAAAGTTGAAATTAAAATATGATAATTATGTAAGTTTACACCATTCACTAAAAAGGATTAATGATTCATCAATTCTAAACACTTCTCCAAAATGAAACCTCACAATACAAAATGATATATTTTTTATTTACACCATAATTTTTCTACCAATTATAAATGGAATTGTATAATATACCATTTTCATAATTCAATAAAATTTCATGATTCACTATTTTTTAATCACAATTTACATTGTAAGCATTTTTCATAACCTTTTATTATACATGTTTTCACATCCTAAATGAATATTGTTGCAATGTTTTCAAATAAAAGGTTTTTTTATTTCTGTTGCATTCAAATATGACAATTTATCAATACGTTTTTATCATAATTTAATTTTTTGAAAAATATAAATGCATTAGTTGTTTTATTGTTCATTTTTCTTTTTAAATTTAAACATGTACAATATTGTTACCATGATTAAACATTAAGTACATGTAAAAATATGAAAATAAACCAAAAACATGGATTGAAATTAAATTATGAATGTTAGTTTATTTTTTATTAATATCTTTGAGATTTTTTTTCCTTTTTGAAAGTAATCTTTTTATTATATTTTTTCGTTAGATCTTTTGACTCAAACAAGGATTTTGTGTGCATTTAATATCACAAATTTGGTGTTGAAAAAAATGTTTATGTTAAATCCAAAACCAATTAAAATGCGTGCAAACTTTGCAAGCATATAATATTACAAATTAATGCAAGCCAAACCTTTTGTGTCAAATACGAAGGTCATTAAATAAAAATGTGCATTTTGCAACACATATTATTAAAATCAACATTATAGGAATAAATGCAATTCAATGTTAATTAAGGTATGTGTGCATTTTGTATATACATAATATTTCAAGTTTTTTCAAATCAATGTTTATGTGTTAAATCAAAGGACCATTATATTGAATGTGGATTTTTCTATATTGAATTGTCACAAGTTTTCATTTTAAAAAATTATATTAAATTCAAAGTTAACCAATGTGTGCATGACTTTTGTAAGTACATAATATTATAAAACATTACAAATCATGTTATTTATGTGAAATTCAAATTAATTTTAGAAAATCAATCAAAATAACTTGGTTTAGTTTAAATCTATTCTAATAATTGGCATAATTTAAAATTGACCAAATATTAAATGAAGTTAAATTAAATCCCAAGATAATCTCCCAAAGGTAATCAATTTTCTTGGGTATTATAAACTGTAAAAAGGTTTATAGCATAGGTTTTGAGTGTAACCTTTATAACATAATAATATTATTAAATATTTATTTATTTATTTATTATTAATCGTTTTAATAATAAAAATTAATATATTTATAATTATATAAATATAACATATTTATAATTATTGCAAGTATAAATAATTATACGATATGTTTATTAATTACATAATTAATAATGTTTAATGTTATCTAACATTAACTTAATTAAGTTTTTTAAAATTAAATATAAAAAATTAAATATATGATTTAAAAACTATTTTGAAAATAATCAATCATAACACACAAATTATATACATTATACCATATAATGACCTATTCAAAGTATTACAAACCAAATCTTTTATGAAAAATCTAAAATTCATTGAATAAAACATGAAATTTCATGTGAGGATTTTATCAATCTAATGTAAATATATAAAAAATTCACATAATATACAAAGTTCGGATTTGACCAAATCATCAATGATTCATAACATCGTAGTCTATAAATGAAAACTTTAAGGTTTCAAGCAAAATTATGATTTGCACCTTTTTTCCACAACAATGTAAATTATTATATTACATTAATTTAATTTTTTCTACCATGATTAATAAATAAATAGAAGTTTTAAACATAACTTTGTTCATTATAATGCATATGTGCATGATTAATTCAAAAGATATGTTTTGGTTTTTGATAATTTCATCAAATAACATAATTTTAAATAAATAAATAAATAAATATTCACGACTATTATGATGAAGGAGTGTGCAAGTCATGCAAGAGATGATTGTGACATTCATATGCTCCCTCTAAATAATGTTTTTTTAAACCATTTTTTCGACAATTTTATATGGTGTGTTATTGAAGTATTGAAAAAATATATATTTTGGAATAAATTAACAAGCAAATTGATAAGTTGTATAATCTTTAACATTTTAAAGAGTTGTGAACATTAAATATAACTTGCAAGGATTTGATTGACCATACATTAAAGTGCATCACATTAAATCACACAAATGTGTGAAGGATTCTAACACATTCTTCAACTTGAAAACATGCAAATACTCATAACCTTCATCCAGGATGGAACTATTACATAGTTATGTTCTAACGAATAAAAATGTGGTTCAATAAAATGTAATTAATCATACGAAAAAACCCATTGTGTTGTGTCCCTTTAATAAGTATCAAAACATGTTTGGAAAAATCAACACTTACCATGACAAGTATGAAAAAATAATGTTGGTGTTGTTGGCATTCATGTTTTGGCAATTTGACCCCCATTTGTTAACTTTATCATAATGTTTTCAAACAAATTTCAATTCTAACATGCATAACATTATTGGAAAAGTAAATTTCAGAAACAACCTTAACACAAATTTTCATAAACTTTTATTTCTGCAATCCAGAAATATGCCCCAAAACTCGAAAGTTATTTTTGACAATGTTGGGAAAAAACAACCTTAAAACCATCACTACTTCTAACAAGTGTAACTCCCTTATAAAAGATCGGGAGATGTTGAAACTTAGAGAATGTTTTTCCAACTCGTACCATAAGGTTGATTGAAGTTTAACACAAATCCAACAGTGGATTTGAGAGAAATAAATATCTTAATAAAAAGTTTAAAAACTTGTCTATCAATAGTATTCCATAAAACTCCAACTCTTTTTACCTTATACACTGAATTTTTTTCCATGCCTTTTTTATTTGCACACGTCATTGTGTTCATGAATAACACACGTGCACACAAATTTAATTAGTTCTTATTTTTCACACATTCCTTTTAAAACACATATAACACTTCACACACCAAACAAACAAGAAAGTCTCAAACTCCAAGGAGCCTTTCACTTGACTGCCCCCCCCCCCCCTTTAAGTTAATTTTCCTTATCCAATCAACACCTACAGAAACCCTTTTTTCTAATCAAAAAACTTTTCTCCTTTCTGAA
>Ga0116227_10001487_pt1 | contig 52295 bp, 41 predicted proteins | sample S1TSphgellanicum_FD_89693 | JGI IMG/M metagenome (GOLD analysis project Ga0116227, IMG submission 89693) | Host-associated microbial communities from peat moss isolated from Minnesota, USA - S1T2_Fb - Sphagnum magellanicum MG | ecosystem: Host-associated > Plants > Peat moss > Unclassified... | reverse complement strand
ATATATATATATATATATATGTGTATATATATATATATATATATATATATATATATATATATACATCTTTACAATTAGGTAACCTAGATACTTTATACAACTAGCATGTGATTATCTTGGTTACATTTGCAACTAAACGTATATACAATGTTATAAAAAATACAAAGACATTATAAAAAATAACACAATTTAAGGATGAAATAGGTCATAGTCGCAACCTAGTTGAAAAAAAAACCAAACTTCACCCAAATTTGAAAAATAGTTGAATAGGCAACCATTTGTAGTTGTAGGCGACATTTGATTGCACATAATCGCATAGGGACAAGTTGCAAATGATAGGATTTCTAGTAGTGGTTCTACTTTTATTTATACACTTTTGGGGACCTAGTTCAAGAAAGGTTCCATGGAAATTTTCATATGCCCACCAACCGAAGAAGCTTCTTAAATAATTTTTTAACTATAAGTGAACTACAAGTTAACTAATATTTAACTAAAAATGAATTAAGAATTAATTGAAAGTGAACTATAAGTGAACCAAAACTTAATTATGAGTTGATTAAAAGTTAAATGAAAATGAATTGGAAATAAACTACGTGTTAATTAAAAATGAATTCGAAGTTAATTAATAGTGAACTAAAAATTAACTAGGAATGAGCTAATAGTTAATTATGAATCATGGATGAACATCCATATGAATGAATTCCATTTGTCATGTGAAAATGGCATTTGTGACATTTTCCACCTCCACACATTACAATTACTATTTGGTTTGACTACATTTCAACCACATTTGGCCATTTTTAATTTGCAAGTGGCTTGTTGCATTAGTTAATGGTCAATATTTTTTATAATATGTAGTATTTTGTTCATTTATGAATATATATTTTTTGTCACTTGTCACTTATTTAATTTTTAGTAATTTCAAATTATTGACGTGGAAATTGAAGTAACATTTACTTTTATCTACAAAATGCACAATAATGGGTTTCTAATTGTTTTGATATCTCTTCAATTATCAATGTGGTACATGAATTTGAATACATTGAAACAGTTGTTCATGGGTTGTCTTACCATAATCTATTAAATCACATGTATCAACTTAAGACTTCACATTTATATTGGAATGATTCATGACGTCTTCCACACTTTTCAATTATCAACATGATCTATACAAGAATTGAATCATTCACTTTAAATGTGTTACTCACATGTTGCATTTTGCATTCACCATAATTTCTTGAAATGGATGTATAAAAATTTGGTAGGTTTCACATCTATATTTGAATGGGATAATGATTGGTCAAAATGTTAATGCATACAAAGTCCAAGATGCATGTAGACTTTTAAATTACAAATTTTTCATATATTAAATTTGTATACATTTACATAGATTAGAATGTATGTTTTCCCCTAAGTTTGATTTAAGCCCGACCATATGCACACACATTTTCATAATGCCACACCATAAAATCCCAAACAATAATCCTTAAATGAATTTCCCCCATTTTTGGTTTATGAAAAAAAAGATCAATGTTAAAAATTTTGAATAAATTAAATTTTGGGTTATTTTATAAAATTACATATATAACAAATGAATCAATTAAAAATGGTGATAATCAATAAAAATGGTGATATCAATAATTTTTATTTTTATTTTATTTTAAAAAATTTATGGTGTTGTTCAAGTAGCAATCATCCACAAAAAAATTTAACCATGTTTTGGTTATAGACCATACATGGAGGTATACATTTGTTAAAATCCTTCTATATTTTGATTACAATACTTGAAACTATTGTACAATATTAACTTTTAAAAAAAAATTGGCAAAATGGCCCTTTTATGTTCACAAAATGGTGAAAATTCACCACAAGAAAAACCATTGATTTACATCATTAATAATTATTTTAAAAGTTTCAATTTTTTTGGATAAGGTTTATAATAGTTTCAAGATTTTTCAAATTTTTTAATAAAATAACTTTGATGTTGGAATATTTTATGGTTTAAAGTTGGAGTTATTAAAATTTTTATGAAAATTATTCATTGGGAATGACTTTTTTTCTTCACATTTTCAATTTCAAAAATTTGGAAGTTTTTTTCAATGTTTGCATTTTCCTTTGAATTTGTGCTATTTTTCCAAAATTTTCCCAAAAAGAATCACCAAGTTGCAAATCTTGCCACTAAAAAAAGAAAATGTTGGGGCGGGGGGGGTAATCCAACTATTTAATGTCAAAATTTCACCAAATTATGTTGCAATTTTTTTTTAATGTTATGTAATGATTAGTGTTGCTAAACAAATATGGTCTTGAAAATTAAATGGTTATATTGATGTTTCTTCTTGTGGCCAATTTTTGCCAATTTAAAGAGCAATAACATCAACAAAACATTTTTTTTGAAAAAATCAAATTTCATCAAATTATATATATAGGTATAATAGGTAGCCATAATAACAATGGTTGATATTTGTGAATCAATGGTAGGGAATGCCCGTTTATATCCTAAAGGGAGTTGGCCAGGGGGAAATTCATTTAACTATATATTGAATGTATAAATATGGTCCCAAGAATTCGAACTAAACCCATAAATTTCACATTTCATGGTTATAGGGGAAAGTTAACACATGGGGGAAAATGACTTTTTGAAAAAACTAGTCATCTGTCTTGTGAGGGTTGAGGAGTCCTTAAGAGGTGCAATGTTTCCATGCAAGGGAGCCTAAAGTATTCCAAGGGAAGGGAAGGATACAACATTCCCTACTAGGGAAGGTGAGGTTCCTTGGGAATGTAAGTTAATTTTGATTCCTTGTTCAGAAAGTCAAGATTCCCTAAGGAGAACATGGTTTTCAAGGAAAACGTGCCTGCATTGGCTAGTTATTGTTTTTTGACCTGGTTATTAACCCAAGACCAGATCCGAGTATAATGTAACCTACTTGTCAATTCCAGGTATTGTTAATACCTAAGAAAGAACCTACCAAGCTTAATATTGGATTTTTTTATTCCCAAAAAAACCCTATTGATAGGGTATAGCTTTGACAAAAAGTAATACCATACTATATATTGGAAGGGACTAGTAAAAATTTACCCATCTTAATTATTTATTTAATCCAATTTTATCCAAATTTTCTCATCTATTTAGGTTTTTAATCCCAGCTTTTCATTCATTTAAGCATTACCAACACCAAAAACCATGATCCATTGATTCCAAGCAATTGCAGTCAACCATTCCCTCTTTCATTTAGTCGTTCCCTTTGTCAGTGAATCAGGATTTGGGATGATCCTTTCATGGGTATTTGCTATTCAATGGTCGCCATTTTCACACCTTGAATGTTAGGATTGACTATCAATTTAATTCAAAATGGAAAAAGGAAGAATTTGGAGCTAAAGATGAGGCATGCTTGTTATTTTGTAAACAAATGAGTGTGAGCATGAACAAGATCAAATATTTCACATTATATTCCATCTACATTAGAGGAATATTTTTTGAAACATTTTTTTGACATGGAAAAAATATTTCTAACAAAATTGAATATAATGCCCAGTAAAAAAAAAAGAATATTTTTTGACAAATTTAAATATTTTGACATCTCAACCGCGTGGTAATTTACATGTGAAATACTCACATTCCTACTATAATTGAAAAGTCACTATATTTGCCAATTAAGGCCCATTTACATCAAGAGTCAAGGCCAAAATTGAACTCAAATTGAACATTCCTATTAATGCAATCACTGACATCAGGTCCAAGGGCTCTACACTAGGAATCAAGGTTGAAAAAGAAAACATTTTTTTAAATCTATCACTTTATGGTTCTGATTTGGCCTTAAAGTAAAAAATATATATACCTATCAAGTTGGGCAAACCAATTGGCAACCCTTGGGGCCAATGTTGCTACAATAAAATATTATTATTTTGATGAAATCCACACCATAGGATCAAAATAAACCTTGAACCAAACCTTATATCTTCTTTTTTTGCATTTCATCCCTCTTCATTTCTCTCTCTTCTTGGTGAGCTTATGTCCTTGTTTGTGAATGATGTTTGTTTGTCTTTGCTCATCCATGGTGCTTTGACTTTTAGGGTTTAGCTTGAGAAAAGAAACAAAGAGGAGAAGAATAATGATATCAAGAAAGAAATCGTGAAAGCATACGAGATGTTGAAGTCTTGATCCTAACTTTTTGACCTTAATGACTTTACACATGAACTCATTGAACCTCAAACATGTAATATTTTATTAATAACTTGAGTCCAAACAATGAGCCAAGAAGTGTTCAAATTTCCCATTATTGGCCCCAATTTTTTTGGCCTCGACTCCCAGTCTAAAGCTGGCTTAAAGACCATTAAATGAAAAGATAACCTTAAATATTGTTAATGGTTCAGAATCTAAATCCATTGGGCTACTTTCATCATCTATACACAAAAGGATGAATGTAGTCAACATATTCCTCATCTATAGGCTTGTAACTTCGGGTTCAAAACCATGAGGGTCACATTTATGTTCAACAAAGGGATCATACTCAATTCCTTGCACCAGTTGCTCTTGAAGTGAAGCTTCTTTTGCTGAACAAAGGTTCTGGCCTCATAGAAGACATCAAGACCGAGTGGCTTTGATCTGAAGGAAAGCAGATTGGAATAAGCATCTTCAATGTTCAAAGGTCTTTCTTGCATTTGCAGGACACCGTACTCCATTTTCCTCCATCAATCGTTGTTCATTGCTAAAACTCAGAAGCTGCCCATCATTTGTTCCTTGTGACTGCAATTACATGGACAGACTCAAGGTTGCGGTGGGACTAGATAGAGAAGGAATTTTTTGCTCTCCAGCTGAAGCAACAATCAACACTAGCATTCAGGTAGTCTTTTGTCCAAAATACCTATGAATTGAGTTTTAGCTTAGTATTATTCAGGGATGTGAATAGGCAAAGCACATTGCTGGTATTTTTTGAAGTTCTGTTTGGATCTTTGTCATCTTAGGAGTGGAACCTTTAAGGGCATCCATTGGGGGGGCATCCATTGGTTTTTCGGGTGTGTTGGAACCTGGAGTCAGCTTGTAATCCTCTTCATATCAAAGTTCTGAATTTGAAAGCAGGGATCTTGTGAATCAGTCTCTGACCAAGTTTATTCAGCTTTCCAAGTGCAATGCCATGGACATTGATGCATGGTGATTGAGTAGGGATTTATATCGACATTTGCAATCAAGTGTTGGATCTTGGTGTTTCTCCAATTGTAAAGCCTGCCCCCTCAGGTCTTACCCTATGCGGAATCACCTTGTAAGCATGTGCATTGCAAGCATTTGTAAGCATCAGGCACCTTGCTTGGACTGGAAACCATGGCACTCATTGTAGTGAAGAGTACATGCTTGCTATCTTTCTTGATATGTATACATGGAGGGCAATTGCTATCCTGTCAAGCACAAGCAAGACTACAAATCCAGGATTATGGAAACTTCCACAACCCTTCTGCAGGCCCAAAGCTGAGTTGCAGTTGGAATGTGCAAAAGTACAATTGACTAATCTCTCATCAGGCAATGAAGTAATAAGAATCCATTGAACACACCTGTGGTCTTGATTAGTGTCTCTTAGTCTCTGCAACTTGCCCTTGTCAATGCAAACATTCATCGCATTTGCAGCAGTAGCCTAGCAGACCACTCAAACTCTGAACTCGTCATAAATCATCTTCTCTCTTCCTCTTAAGTGTGCATGGATGCTGGCAAATCATGAATCTCCTCCTCATGCAAACCATGGAAACTTGGAAAGTCCTCTGATAGATTGGTAGGTGTTTTGTGCCATACATGAAGAAACCATATTCTCTTGGCATTATTTCATTACCAAAATGATTTATCAATTCATGCCTTATATATTCATCCTCTTTGGAGAGAACCAAAAAACCCCGCTTAAGATTGCAGCAGGGTTGTTGATGGTCAAAACTCTGCTGGGTATGACTCTTTGACGAATTTGCATTTTGTGCTTCAAAATTTCAGTGCTGAGCGAGCTGGATTAGACGTGGAAATCTGTAGCTGCTTTCAATCAGCTTTCTCTCGTTAAATCCAAGTAAAATTCTCTTTGGAATAGCTCGCCCCTCTTTGTGAATCATTTTTATTGCTAGAATTTTTGGTGGGTGGGTGATTATCATAAGATTTGCAGTTCGCTCTCAAGTTGCTGCTTACGGGAACATTTGGTATGCTTTTGTATACACACATGATTGCTTCTGAAGGGGAGCGTTGAAGGACACCGAAGAAAGGGTGCATCGAGAAGAACAGGTTGCGTGACGACGGTCTTGATCATTATTGTGGGGTTTGTAGAAAGGGAATTCCTGCTTTGCCCAGTCAGGAGGGTTGCGGTATGCAATAGGGAGTAAATGGAGAGAGGAGACAGATGTGTTTTGGAAAGAGTGAGAAACTCGCTTTGAATGGAGCGGCGGTCGAGGGAGTAGGTGTGCATCGCGCATCATCAAACGTAAGAGAGGTGAACCATAATACCTGCATCGGAACCGCCATACATTGTACTGACAAATATGAAAAGCTAGGGTGAAATTCTACGTATTTGTAGATCGGCAAAGAGCGAACAGAGAGCAGAAAGGCCGAGGAAGGGAACAAATTGATAATTTTTTGGCGATCGCCACCATCTGCGCGAAAGAGATGAGCCATCTTTGAATCGGAACAAGCATTGCACATTGCTGGCGAAGATGGGAAGCTAGTGTGAAAACCCGCCGTTGTTGCGGATAGACTCTGACAGACCGAGGCTAGAAAGGCGGAGGGAGAGAGTATGGACACATGAAGTTGCAGAAAAAGTATGGGATGGCTACCTGCAGCGGCCGTCACTTGTGGCTTCTCGTTGGTGGTGGTGTTTCTCCTAGAACCACTGTTGTCGACAAACGAGTTCTGCCCTGGTTGGATAAGGCGCGAGGATTCCTAGAGTCGATGAATCCAATAGCTATCGCAGGGCCGACCGTAGGAACCCTGGAGAGCCTGCTCTCGAGGTATCACCGCCTGCTAGAAACAGAAGCAGCGGATCTGTTGATTTGGAGAAGCTGAAAAACACGCGGATTGGATTGCCCACGCAGAACGATCTATCCAAGAATCTCATGGAGCAGAACATGCTGCCTCCGCAGAACCAGAACCTGTATCCGAGGCTGAAAGATGACCACGTAAAATTAGTGCTGTATGTACACAACCGTCCAGAGTATCTGCGGGTGGTAGTTGTAGGGCTATCAGGAGTGGAGGGTATTGAAGAGACCCTGCTGATTGTCAGCCACGATGGGTTCTTTGAGGAGATAAACTCCATTTGTGCAGGGCATACGATTCAGCCAGGTTCTTGCTCCTGCTCCATCTCCAAAATGCTTGGATTGCATTCTTAAAGGGCTTAATGACTCAGAATTCACAGATTCTGGCTACCAGGACAAGACACGGAGGTTGGCACATTTCTCACCATTTGAGAATCAATTTTGGACTATGATTTCATGTAAGGCTATTGGAATTCTGCATACTCTCTCTCTAATGTTGCTGAATTTTCTGTTCAGGCACAGTAGTTGTTTCCAAGGGACCAATTGCTGTTCTGATTCTGTTGCTAAGCATAGAATCTGTCTGCCAGGTTAAACAAATCTATGCACCATGGTCACCACACCTATTTCCAGAGCTACACCTGGGGATTGCCAGTGTAAGGATGATGCTGTCAAGAGGGGCTGCAATGGAAATCCAGATTAATATGGAAAGGACCACATCGTATCACTCAAGCATCATTGGTGGTGGATCATGAACAGTGTGGGATGGATTGGCAGAGACAGAGGGCTTCAATGGCCACATCATGTTCATTGAAGAGGATCGCCATGTCCTCCCAAACACTTAATTGAACAATTCAGTTCCTCACCAAATTAAAGGTGACAAGTGCCCTTATTGCATTGCTGCAAACATTGCAGCATTAGACATAAAATCAAGAAGAGAGACATTGAAGCACTTGGTTGCGGAGAAAGTGAATGTGGGTTACACTTTCAACCACTCTGTGTGGGAGTGAATCCATGCCCAAGCAGAATCATTTTGCACTTTTGATGAATACAACTAGGATATCACATTGTGGGCTACCTTTGGAAATGCAATGTTTACACTATGTGGTCCTCGCACTACTGGAATACATTTTGGGAAATGTGGACTTCATACGGTATGAGAAGGGGCCAGGAGTAGCAGGATGTGAAGATAATGAGTTGTGTCCTCAGATAGTCTTGTGGATAAGGTGCTCAACATCCCACCAGATTGGGATGTCATCAGGTATGAAATCAAAGGGTACTGCTATTGTTTCAAGGGGTGAGGTGACAAGTGGGACCAACACCTCTGCCTCCAATTTTCCTTGATGTACCAAGATTAAACTAGGATGGATGGAATCCCTCTGCCACAGTAATGGTGGTACAGCTTAAGAGACCAAGAGGTTCCTACCTTTCCTTCTAAGGCATCTTCATTGCTGAGAGAATTAGTACCTAGATGGTGAGGACAGTTTTAAATATTGCTGGCAATAATTTGAAGGGAGAATTTCATTAGGAACTAATGCTGGTGAGGACTGGAGTATGGAGATTTCTAAATACTCATGAGTGGTATTGTTTCCTCAACTTTTTCTTAAGCATGGTAAAGGGCAAGAGCTCATTGCTGAAGCCAGGACATCTGTGGTTCAAGCTTTACTATCATGCTAGTGCTGTAGAAGTGGTGCATGAATTAATGAAAAGATAGTGATCCAAGTAGTCCACAATCAGCTGTATACAAAGACTGCCCAAGCCAGCTATTGTGCCCCATTTTGTGCACCCAATATATCTTGTACTCCAACTGTAGAATACCTACAAAAATATTTTAGGGTAGACTCAGCTGCCCTTTGTCTCTTTCTGGCTGCATGCCAAATGTACATCTTATGGGGATTGACATGATTTGTGTGTTATTTGGCATGAAGATTAACTGCTTGGTTTTCCAATCTTTCCATCATGCACTGAAAAGAACAAGACATGCAAATCAACCAAAACTGTGTGTGTGTCCTCCTGAAGGTTAGAAGAATCTGCTGCTGTGGATAATGCTAGAATAATTACATTGCATGTGGCGCATACAGTCAATAGTGCTTTGCCTGAATAAGCTCACTCACTGAAACCTATTTTACCTTGCTGGGGTAAACTATTGCAGTTCAGAAGCAGTTGACTTTCATGTCTCTTCCTTGCAGAAGAGCATGATCACATAAAGCTGGAACATTGAAATCAACACTTGAGTGGCAATCGACCTGGGGTCATGCACTATACATCCCCTCAAGTTGTGTTTGCCTGCTGTAGTGGTCTTGAAAACCAAGCACTCTCTAACCAGTACATGACTGAGGTGGCTGTTCAAGAGAAGAAATAGGATCCCTTGATAACTTTCCCAGAGTCTTCAGATGATGCAAAAAAGCTATGATTGTGCTCCATGAACAGATACAATGTAAGTTGGAACACAAACTCTGCAGAGTTTTTGGCTGTCAATACAGTCGCACCTGCCACAGATGACCCACATGACAAGAAATCATGAAATATACAATGGCATCTGTACAAAGTGAGCTGCTCATAACAACTGTGCAACAAACAGTCTAAATTATCATGAAGGCTAACAGTCTCAAGTGCATGTCAGAGTACAACCTGCATCAAGGTTTTGCTGGTTAGATTTTCAGACACACAAGTAAAGGTGGAGTCCTTTTGAGTACTAAGCTCATAACATCTGTATTTCAGTTTACAGTTGAGTCAATTGACATCATACAGTAACTAATGTAACAAATAGTAATGGGGGGCTTCACAATTATGGTTAAGCACATACCCCCAAGGTTGCAATCATCAAAATGTTGGCAATGATGACAACGGCAACTACACCAAACATCCAGTCTGTTACCTTTGCATATGGATTCACCTGCACATCATTTCTTGCTGTTAGATCCTGGTTGCTGAAGAACATGAACTCCTGAACTGGATGCCCACTATTTTATCACATTAGAGACTGAAGAAACAGCAAAATGCCTAGATCTGACATCAACATCTGACAAAAAGAGCTGACTAGGATTTAGAGCCTGAACAATAGACACTCAAAGTGAGGGCAGATGTGTTGGTATTGTACAGTAACCAAAACAGTTAAGTGGGCATTGAAGTTTAGACAAGCAAATGCTTACCTTCTCTCGATAGATATTGAAGAGAAAATATGAAACAACAGGGAATGCAAGTACAGAGGGTCCAAGCCATCCTGGAACTCTTGTTGCTGCTTCAATGGACTCTGGCATGAGCTTCAGGGATATGGGTCCATCTGCTGCCACTGCATCCATAACCCTGCCTCCCAGCAACCCTGCCACTGCAGCTCCTGTTGTCTGCAACATACTTTGCATCTCACCTTTCTTTAAAACAGCCCTGCTCTGCAAAGATCCTTCTGCTTCTTCTTCATGCTTCTGGCTCACATTCTCCTTAATGTTTGAGGAACTTCCCTGGACATTCACAGGGTGAATTTATATTTTGCTTAGACGCATATGCAGAACAAAATAGCAAGTTAAAAACCAAGTTTTGCACTTACATTAAAGAGTACCTGTGCATCCAGGGTTACTCACCAGTGTGCAGCCTACTATTTTGGAAGGGTGATTAGTGATGTGTTGTAAAACTTTGGGCAAAATACTATGTTTGCATGATTGAGTAGATAGGGTGATCAACCCTGATGGGCATTCCAAAATTTCTGCAAAGAGGAACTCACCGGATTTTGAGTGTCAAACGCTTCCTTGTTCAAACGGTCGGCTGCCTGCGCCATGTCTTCACGAGCGACCCAGGACTGCCAAAGACCCTGCTGAGACTGCGGATGATCCACGCTATGGTGCAGCTGGGCAGCTGCTGCCTCCCAATCGAAGGTGTGGTCCACCGATTCCGTTAGCTCTTCTGCTGCCTACAAACGCATTTTCACGCTTAGCGATCATCGGACACTGTAATATGATCAAGAGACTAGCATTCAAGAGTAAAGATACTGCATATCCAAAGCCTCTGGAAAAAACCCTCTGCTTGATGAGAAAGGTAAAGCTTCTAAACCTGCAAACGGGCATGCAAGCGCAGATATTCCACACTATGGAGCAGGCAGCGCTCATCAAGGACAGTTCCGGGAGCACCCGACCGGGAGGGTTGCAACACCGTCTCCAACATACTGTCGTGCAACCATCCTCGCATTAGGCTTTCCAACCTCTTTAACCTCATGTATCTCTCTCCTCCCGACTGCAAAGACCTAAAAGCTTCTTCTCGCAATTGCCTTGAGCACTTTTGCCAATCGAGATCCGAGCAGACCGCCAGAAGAGCTGGCGTCTCTGCCGACAGCTTGTCGATCTCGATGTCGCATGTAGTTGGCAGCAAGCAGTTGGATACTACCGCTGCCCTACCATGCCTTCTCGGGACCATTCGGATCAGAAACTGTCGGTATCCTGCACATCTATGTCTCGGCAACTGCAATGAGTATAAACCAGTCTTCTGCAATAGCCCTGTGGACGATGCCGAGGTGCCCCTGCTGGACCCACAGCAGGAGCTAGTCGGCACCAAGATTGTGGCAGTTCCCATCTCTTCCACTTCTTTTTCTTCTTCGTCTCTTCTCTTAGCTCAGAGCTTCTTCACAGCCACCTCTCCCAGCTGGAAATTGTTGGCAGCCACAAGTCTGCAAAGCAAACAACCCATCTCCAGAAAAAGTTGAGCCGCAGAAATACTATTATCTCTTAGATTGACTCTCTCAAAACCCTCCCCACGATTCAAAACGCAAAACGCGTGCAAAATTACCTTGCAACGACAGAGAAATGAACCTTATCTGAAAGTCTATTATTCGACAGAGTGCTCCAAATTTTCTTCAACTTAATTTTCGCGCACAATTCCCTCCCAAATTCTCCCAGATACTGACACTAAACAGCAAATCAAATCTGTAATGCAGAATCGTGAAATGGAAACGGGAGGTGAGAGCAGCTGAGGCTGAAGCACGACAACCTTCTGTGGCCACTATCATCTTCATTACGGGCAGTGGGACCGGGGGATTGTAGGAGACCGCGTTCCAGAAAACCCGGCGTTAGAACTGGCGACCGAAACCACACTGGGGGTCGTAAAGCAGGGGTCGGTGACCTTGGGGAAGGAAGGGTGGAATGGACTGGCGGGGCCCTGTTTGGATAAGCTTTGTACCGGAATAGATACTAGATTTTGTCTAGGCCTGTCGAATAGGTAGGTAAATATCTGGGCATCTAGTTTTTGATGGAAGAATAGACTATTCTTCTATCTTCTATTTTGCCAAGGTACCTAAGGTACCAGGTGGTGAGTAGGTGTTAAAATTATGTTAACTTATGTGAGTCCAGACCTGGAGTTGGGCATAACAAACGAGATGACTAAGAATCTGATGTGTCATGGAAATGTTAACCTAAATGATAAGAATACAAAAAAATGCCAAGGGAATATTGGCAGTCCACAAAAATACAATGTTAAGTAAGGAGCCCCAAATATAATAAGATAAATCAATGGCAACTTAATCGTATTTGTAAAAATTGTCATTCAAGCAGCAATGTTCCCTATCGATTGTCTCATTGTGCATGCACTGTTACATTGTGCATTGTGCATCATTCACATGCATTATTGTTTTGTGCATCTTTGCATTTTGTGTTTGTGCATTATGCATCATTGCACTGAGCACCATCACATTGTTCTTTGACAACTTCTATCTACTTCAGTGCAACATAATTTTTCATTGCAACAAAGTCCAAACTCTACATATTTGCACAAAACATATAAGAGATCACCGTGGCTGAAGGAACAAAGTGTTGAAGGCATGATGGCTAAAGGAGCAAGTGTTGAAGGTGTGATGGTTGAAGACAAATGGTCTTTACACCAGAGAACTTAATCCATATGTAGTTAACACAATATGAGGTTTGAACATAGGTTTGTTTTTGTGGTAAATTGGCATTTAGAATCCCTAATGGGCATTGATGGTTGTTGAGGTAGCTTCCTAATGTTAATAACAAGTTAGTAATTTGACTTTATTAATAAGTTAGGAACTTATTGTTAGTGGTGTTAAGGGCATATTTGTTAGTTTAACTATAAGTGTGGATGTATTACTTGAATGATATGTTGATATCTAATCGTGTTAGAGATATTTTACTCAAACGTAATATTGAAAACATTATACACCTACCTACTTGGGCTTCGCATTCTTTTGCACTACTACATCACAAAATTGAGAACAAGAACACTGGTATTAATCAACTAAGATGACTATTGCTTTAACTACCATATAAAATCTAAGCATTTCAAAATATACCATGATCAGTCTATAATTAGATATGAAATATTAGTGAAATTGGAAAATACCCAATAATACCCAATAAACCTCTTTCTATCTAATCATGATAGAGAACAAAGTAGGCACATTTTTTTGTATTTCATTAGAGGTTTCTTTCTGTGATAGAGTTGCAACTTTATCTCAATTCTTGGTTTTAAAATGATCAAACTGCTGAAATGTTCAAAAGATGCCTTCATTAAATTCCAAGTACTCACAACCAGCTCTTTTGCCTTCTAAATCCTTTAAAAATCCATTCTGGTGGTACGTACCAGATACCATTACATTAGGACACAAACTAATTTCAGTCATTTATATCTGAATATACGAAATGACTCAAATTCAATTGAGTTATTCATGTAGGATTCATGTTTGAATGTGAAATTTTGAGTAGAAAAAAAATAAAATTGCTTGTGTTCACAGCGTGGGGTGGTGGCGCAGTTGGCTAGCGCGTAGGTCTCATAGCTTCGAGAAATCCTGAGGTCGAGAGTTCGAGCCTCTCTCACCCCACCGTTACCTTTTTAAAGGCTTTTGTTTCATTGTGTTCGCAGTTGTTGTGACTACTCATTTGTTTTGAATCTTCTTCAGAGATGCAACAGAAAGTTCCCCTTGGTGGTGTTTACTAGGCTTGGTTTCTTCATCAATGTTCGTTTTAAAAGGTTCTGAGTATTCGTTTTTTGTGTCGTCTGCTTGTTTGTTTTGTTGTGAACGAAAGCCTGAAATTTGGAGTCTTGAATGATGAAAGTTCACAGCCTTCATTTTTAGGCTGACATGACACAAATGACGAACTCCAATCAATTTTGAAGCTGGATTTAGCAGCGAAGAGGTACGAACAATCACACCCACCATCACTTGCGTAGAGCACACCACATATGCTTACGTGCCTGGATTGAATTTACACCCAGTGGTGCTTTGTTTGGAGATTTTGAAGGGATAGATATGTATGTTGACCAGTTTGAGACATCAATTGTATGAGATGCCTGCAAGCTAGATTGTCAGTTCTCAGGAGATTGCACATTCTTTGACAGCACACTATTTCGATGGGGTCTCTGTGTTGGAAAGGATATGAGGTTCTGGATGAGCATTGAATTGAATTGAACATTGTGTGCCAATTTGGATGGCCTTTGGCTCTGGATTTCCTCCAAGGATGACATTGGCAGAGTCTGGAGAGGTGGGTGAACTCTGGTTGGGCGGTGCAAATGGTTACCTTGGTTATGCTGAATGGGAAGTTCATGGATCTATCCCAGGAAAAAAGCTGGCTGTATTTAAGTCAGAAGGGTGTATCAGGGACACACTGATAGATACTAACGGCCTTGAGTATTCTTAAAAGGAGATATTGCGAAGAAATTATTGACTGGCAGCATTACCTTGCTTGGAAGGAAGATCAGCAGATCAAGATTCAATTGTAGCTGGTCTGGATCCTTACTTTGTTCCAGTTGAAGCAAATCATCTCATCAGCTCAAAGAAGGGCACCACTGTGGTTGGTGATATTCTCACAGCATGTGAAGGCCAGGCCGACCTTTCAAAGCATGTCTGATATTGTGGTGTACAGAAAGTTTGGTCCTGGTCAGTATCTGTTAGCAATTTGTCATCCGAAAAAATTGTGGGTTGCAGCCTTCTTGTAGTTATCTGACATTTGGTCTATATTATGACTTGAGGTGGGAGGGATTTCATGTGTCTACTGTGGTCTGGTTAACTATATTTTCTTGAAGTCTGTGCACATGCTCTAATCGCCAAGCTTTGCAGCAGTAGACCATTCTCTGCTATTGGTGGAACATCTATATATCTGTATTACATGCTGCTTATGTTCTTAGTTCTAATATGTGCATTCTGTACATGCATCCAACAGCTCTGCAACTTTACGACTTCACAGGTGTCCACAGGTGTCCACAGGGAGGGACAATAGTCTACTTTGCTGCCTTGGACCATACCAAATATTGAATATGATCCTCTATTGGAATCCAATACAAAGGAAGAAGAAACATAAGTGTGATAACTCTGACCCCAAGTGGGCCAAACAAAGGTGGCCTTAAAATATCTTCCCTTACCTTGTGAACTTGGACTGACATATTTCTTCAATGCAATAAAATGTACAATTCAGCCATAGAATCCCTACCAATACAAGAGTTGTCTGTAGTGCTGGAGGTGCCTGGAAGAAAGGATTGGAGTTTGCAGCACTGGAGGGTCTCCTCCAAGTGTGTAGATGCCTCACCAGTATTGGTCATCCATGGGAATGCATGCTGGAAATTATTCATTGGCTTTCACTCCTGCAATCTCATAAATGTGGATGCAATCTGAAGGTTTATTCCTTTGCTTCTGTATTTGTTTCAGGGCATGCTGTCCCAGTGGGTATGTTCAAGTGGGGACAAGATTTTGAAGCTCATGTTAGTAATGGCAGCTGTTACTAGTATCTTCACTCAGTTTACTCTGAAAAAATACCATGATTAGGGAAGGGCCCAGACCAAGAGCTTATTTGAGTCTTAAACAGGGCTTGTAGCCTCTTTAGATGGAGGAGGTCTCCCAGAAAAATGAAGCAGGTGCATTCTTGTGTGAGCAGATTTCAAAACTTGTGTGGAAGTGAACCCAATCCAATGCCAATGCCAATGGAAGTAATGCATTTCAACTTGAACCCAGGCACCATCTCTTGCTAACAAAAATGAAGTAGATGGGTGGCAAACAGCTCAATGTGTGTCTAAGATGTCTTGTGGTTATGCAAGAAAGTGAGCAGAACTTCTAATATGAGGAGCATCATTGCGGGGATGATGCATGGTATGAAGAGAGAATATGTTATTCAACAGTTCCTGCTGTTCATCACTGGCCAGGAAGGAATTGTTGAGAAACTTCATCAGGGGTTCTTCTCAGATACCTGGGATTCAAAGTGGTCGTGAGTCTGATGTTTTGTGGTAGCAGCCTCATACGCATATCCAAAATGTGGGATCACAGAGCATGCAAAGAGAGTGTTTAACAGGAGGGCCACATGCAATGTGGCTTCCTGGAGAATCATGATTATGGGATGTGTGAAACATGTGGAATGACAGGAGGAAGAATGAGATTGAGAAATGCAACAAGAAGGGTGCACATCTAACCATCTCATGTTTATGGGTTCCAGATGCATGTGCTAGCATAGCAGCACTTGAAGAGGGCAGGAGTATGAATGAAGAGATTGCTCAAAGTGTTGAAGTCCAGTTCTTTTGTGAGTAATAGCCTCATTAACATGTATGCTGAACATGGGGCTGTAATGGATGTGGAAAGTGTGTTACTAGATGCCCTGATCTAATGTGGTCTCTTGGACTGCCATGATTCCAGCAGATGTAAACTATGGGCAAGGTCAGAAGGCATGTGCTACTGTCACTGCAATTGAAGAAGCCAGGCATATTTGTGCTTGAGCAGATTATTCAATCTGGTTGTGAATCTGGTATTTTTGTGGGTAGTAGCATCATTGACACAGATGCAGTAAACCCTTTTGGGCAGATCTAAATTGAGTAGGCTCCTGTGGGAGCATAGTAATGTTGAAGATGCCATCACTAGATATGGTGTCATGGAATCCCATACTTGGAGGGTATGCCATGCATAGGCATGCTAAGGAAGGTATTGGAAGATTTTAACAGATGAGTCAAGAAGATGCAGAGATATATAGCTAGGTTCAGCCTGGAGCTGTGCAGGCTTTGTGGATTAAGGGGTTTATTTTGAATTCTTAGGTTCATTTCATAGTAATTTGGCAGCATTGGAGCACTGTGTGTGCCCTGTTCATCTTCTTTGCCATCTGGCTGTCTGCATGAGGCAGAAGCTCTAATTGAGTTACTGCTCTGTGCACAAGATTCTTATGTGTGGAGCCTTGCTGTGCTTGCAGAATCCATTGTAATCTGATGCATTGCAATGCTTTGTAAAACATTGCAAAAATGAGTAGTTGAATTGGACCCAGGAGGTATTGCACAGGCTATGTTAAAAAGTCTATGCTGCTGCAGTGCAAATGCTCAAACACAGAGGCTAGAAAGGCTATGCAATTATACACCCAGATTTAGGTTAATAGTGACAAACACATAGGTTAGTAACAGATGACCAACACCATGCTCCAAATATTCAAATCTGTGCTGGGTTTAAAAGGGATTGTCCATGTGAATCAACAATCTTGGGTATGACCCAGATACAAAATTTATCATGCACAATGTGGAGGAAGAAAAACAGGATTTCAAATGTTCTGACCACAGTAAGAAACTAGCAACTGAATTTGGTCTCTTAGCAAATATCCTGGTACTCCCCAAGTTTCATTTTCAAGAATCAAACATTGTGGCACTCATCACAATGCCACTGTGTTGATTGTGGGCACTAGTAGGAAAGCTATCTTAGCACAGGATGCCAACTGCTTCATCAGTATGCAGTTGCAATATGTTCATGTAAAATTATTGCTAGTTAGCCTGCTCATCAATCTCTGGATTAGGTGCTTTTTGTTGATAGCATACAAGGTCTGCTCTTATCTAGTGAACTTGGAATGGCAACAATTTGACTGCTGAGGTTTACAGTACTATATTTTTGTTTGCTACTTGAACAGGCATAATGTATGGCTGAGAAGTATAGATCATAAATTAAGGAATGAAATTTTGATTGTTTGTCCTTCACGTCAGGGTCTTTGCACTCTGCAAATTTGACAGCCAGGTGGGAATGATCACAGTAGTTAGAAACAAATTGTAGTCTCCTGGTTTTCACTATCACTAGACATTTTATTGATTTGGCATGCATGGAGACAATATATCTGCTGGCAGATCGGTACAATTTTCCTAGTCTTAGGATTATAAACCAAAGAGTACAAGCTTTAATGGTTTACTGTGTCAGGATACAAAACTTCTGGTGGCTATTGCCTATGTCTGTACACATCAACATCCAATACACATGATAGCAGACTACCTAGTGAATGTATTCATCAAAAGACTCATCATAGGCTTTCAACTTCAAATGCAGTGAGTGGACTGCTACATTTATCAACATAGTAACATCTGCTATATTGTCCATCAGTAGGTCAACCAATTAACTGGAGTGTGGAGACCTAGGAGCTTAGTCTGAAGCTGCATTAGTCCCTTTGCAGCAGTCTAGAAGTGCCCATCAGATGCTTGGGAGCTGCTGAAGTGGGGAGGAGAGACACTGTCAGGTTTGTCCCCAGACAGTCTTGTTTTGTTTCATGCTAGTTTGAAGTGCACATGGCTTTGAATTTACGCATATGTCTATAAACCAACATTGCAGAGGGGAGACCCTGAGAAGCTCATGCAAGACTGCAAAATGGAGCCTTCAAGAGTCTTCACTGGTGGGTTGTGGAGTTTAGGTTGGGGTAGGAGCTTCTGCTTTTGGTGGGCACTGATAACACGGTGCAAATATACCAAAAGTTTTGACTTGATCCTTGAAAGTTGTGACACTTGCCCAGCCACCCCATCCAATGCCAATTACCACTATCCAAATGACAATGAATATGTTGATAATATACACTGCTGTCCAACTTGGCATGAAGGAAGGGGGCCTCACAACTGCATTCTGCAGCAGGAATGCAACATTAGTTGTCAGCTTCCATGTCACAAAGAGAATGGCTTATTTCAATCATATTTAGAGAGCCAATATCACTCTTGTTGGCCAACAAGAGCAAATGGCAGATTTTGAAAGGGACTGTTCTAAGGGTTTGAAGTGCTTACCTGTCGTGCCTTGGCTGTGTAGAAAACACTCATGTGAGCAGTGCAAGGAATGATATACACTGTGAATGTAACAAGCAAGGCTCCAACTGTTGAATTGATGGGTCCAAAAAACGGGAATGCAATGGCAAAGAACCAGACAGGCAGAATCACAGGCATACGGCAGACTGCTCGGAGTAACATGTTTTTTGAAGTATGGATGCCAATAAGCTTCTCCCACACAAAGTATAGAGGTGTGACAGCAAATCCCACTGTTATGAACTGCCATAAAAACGCAAGCCTATATTAGCATTTCTATTAGGCTGAAGGTGGAAATTATTTGTAAGTGCCTTCACACCCACCTACTGTAGGTCTACTAAGATTGGGTTGGAATAGGGACCATATCAAGTACCTGATGAATTAGCATGAGAACAACAGCAAGATCACGAGCACCACTCCGGGGCAGCAAGGCTAGGGCATTTGTATTCTTCAAAAGGAGATCTCCAAATGCCCAGTAGACAGCTATGGCTGAAGGGATGGTCAATGTGAATACATACAGGGTGGCAAACACATACACATATTTGAACTTCACAGGTTTCCACATTGCATGCATAATCTCTCTGCAATCACAGTACCAAAGATCACAACACCACTCACTCAGGGTCAACACACAACTACACACGCCATATGATGATAATCTAGAGTGATATGTGACCACAACAAACTTGCACTCACCAGACCTTGTGATCTTACTAGCCAATCTCTCAGATTAAGGCTAACCAAGCTCTTTCAGATTCAGGTTGTCAACTGAGGCAAAAGTAAAGGCAAGTTTGTTCCATGTGATGCATTTGATTGTTACATGGGAGACTGGACACATAGCTATTGACATTATGCACATGCATATTGTCATTCGTCAATCCAATAAGCAGCAAAATTTTATGCAGAGTCAAAGAAGCAAGGAAGCCTGAAGAAAGAGCAACTTACACAGTGACAGCATGACCTCCGAATGTGTAGAGAATATTAGTGGCTCCTGTAAAGTATGGTACTTTTGCAGTGGGTGCACTATGTACCACATTTGGGACCTAAAACAACACAAGAACAAGGTATAAACTTCATGCAATGTTTCAATCTGCTTTCAATTGTTGAGCAGCAAGGTTCACACATGCAAACTATACAACAACAGGGAGACAAATGGCCCTTTCAGATTCAAGCATATATATTTGGGTGTAGGATTGTTGACTGTACCTGCCCATGGACAAGGGAAGCAATAGTCATGTACCAAGCTGTGTAAGAAATCATGATAAGACCGAAGAAAGACCAAAGTCTGTAGTTACGGAAGGAAGGTATCAGCACTGTCACCATGCAACATGCTCCAAATATGTAGGTCCATTCCCTCTTGTCCAGGTGATCATTCAGTAGATAGATATTGCTGCAATCCCACCATCAAGTGAAACAGGTGCATTGAGTTATGGCATGTTATTGCCTGTAGATACAGTGTCTTCCCTACACAGATATTGCTCCTTAAAATCCTCTAATGCTGAAACAGAATTCACCACAATGGGCTTTATCCATGCATGTGCATAATTAGCCTCACCTGGCACATGCAATGAGCTGAATGACACCACCAAAGAGGAGGAATGTGCAATTGAAGAAGAGACCTGCAGCTTTCCAGTAAGGGCCAAGCAGCCCATCCAGGACCTCAAACCACTGTAATAGTTCAATAGCAAAACCAGCAAGAATAAGTGTAATATTCCTGGAGATTGGTGGACCCAAATCCCCAATAAGCATTTGCAAACTCACAGCTACAAGAATCTAACTAATGCTTCCTGCAGGTCAGTTCACTCTTCATTATCCATTTCATCTCTACCTTCAATGCCTCTGCACAGTCCATGTCATGAGCACCTTGCAGCAATAGAGATACATTGCAAATGAACCAAGAAAACCTTCAAACCAAAGAAAACTACTACTTTGCCTTGGTGTGACCTAAGGAATAATGGCAGAGTTTGATTTTCATGCAAGGGAGTGGTTATATTATGACCTGGATGACATGATTCTTGAACAGCACACCTTCCCTTTCCTTGCGGGTGCGGTATTCAACATATAGGCAAGTGATCATGTAACAGGACCAGCATCCTATCGTACCATAAAAGAGCTGCAACAGTATTCCAGATGGGTATCCCAACTGTGAAAAGGAATAGGGCAGCACGAGCAACACTTGGGCTACCTGCACTTCCACACAAGCTTCAATAGTGTCAGCACAGAAGGTCAGTGTAACTTTTCTTTGTGCTACTTTATGTTATCCTAAAGCTCATAATAATTTGTGAAATAATTGATCACCAGCAAGAGAAGCTAATCCACATATGTCAAAATTACTGCTGGACACTGAACTGCATCATCAATGAGCATCATTCTGCAAGACCCATTTGCATATACGAACATCTCTCCTCCATCTAACATGCCTTGTGGGAAAACACCTCTGAGAATGGCAGACAAGTGGAAAGAACTAGGAAACTCTGCGCAACTTCCCTGAAAGAGACACAACCTAACCAGGAGGCAAATAACAAAGAAATAGGAGAAGGGTGCACCTGCATACTGAGAAAAGAGAAGTATAAATTGAACACAAAACAAAGCAACATGCGGGAAAAGCCAGCATGCTTTCCAGCACCATCATTTGCCTTCAGTTGTAAAGCCACAGTGACAGACAGGGAGAATTTGTGTTGCAAATGTACCAGAAATCAGCAATCACATGCAATCAAACTACACTGGACACTTATAACAGTCCAAAGCTCTGGAATTATGTGACAAGTTTCAGAGTCATTTATTATTACAATTGCTGACAGAATAATATGAAGATCAACACTTCAGAGCGTCAGGGTCAATGTGAGTGTGATCTCAGAATCAAAAGAAAAAAACAGAAGTCTCATTTCAAAGAGCCATTCTTCCTTCATGTTATGCGCAGAAAGCTGAGGAATATATCGATTCCAAAGGACTTCCTACTCGGCATTCCCACCACAACTACATGCAAATCAAACTTTCACAACAAAGAATTGATTGGAAAAGGGCCTAGTGCATGAATACGTACTGCAAGGATGAAGGGAGAGAGAGAGAGAGAGAGATTGGTGTGAAAAGGGCGTTTCATGACCTGGTTGGAAGCTGCACTGAACCAGGCATCGTAAACAGAGCCACCATGCCAAAAGAGCCTCTTGAGCTGGCCATTGATGGAGGGATCTTGAGGTTCTTCCAGAGCTTCCAGCTTCTGGTTCTGTTCCTCCATCTCGCCATAATTTCCCACCATCTCTTCCGAAGGAGCTCCGCCTGCTACCATCTCTTCTAAATATTTCGCCACAACCGGCCCCTTGCCCTGCAGTAATTATTTCAACCGGGTGCGGGTCACTCACGCCAATTGCCGGAGGAGTCCACCCTCGAGCTCTAGGAACCTGGCAGAAGACAGGAACACCAGCAGCATTTCGAGGAGACTAAGGCCTCCACTGACCTGGTTTTTGTCACAAGTGGCAATGCATGGTCTGTCAAAGCTCAGCTTCTAACTCAGAAATTACTGAAGTACAAGCTTACACGCAGACAGCCACAAAACTCATGCAGAGGAAAGCCTCGGCCACGCTAGCTAAGAATAGCCTAGGTCCTTAAGAAGAGGACAGAGAAGCAGAACTGAATCCCCAGCTCATGAAGCAAGCCGAATCAGAATCAAAACGTGTACACGAGGAAAAATCAAAATATACATGTACACTCTGAGTCTCTGAAAACAGAGGCACATTTACAGCTCGAGAAACAGTAAACATGAAAGATTATAGCAAAGTTACAACAAATCACAAGTAAGACGATGTCCAGAATGAAGGAAGCTTTCAACAATACTAAGGTTTCCAAGACGTGAAATTTACGATGCAGAGAGATATGAATTTCATGCAAATCTACTCACACAGCAGAGCGGAGTCTGAGAGAGACAAGCACATGGGATAAAACTGGAAACTGCAAGCACACACAAAATCAGGCCTCCACCTGCAGGGGCGGTGTTAGCAGAGCAAAGGTTTGGTATTAGTCACGCGGGGACAGCTAACTGCTTGTTACAGAAGATTTATAGAGTTCGAAGCTATAGTCTTACACAAGAAACGAGTTCATTCCACGAATCACGACTCTCAAGAGTGCTTCTGAAGTTGCATAAGAAATCTCATGAATGAATATTCTCAAGCTTCAAGACACCAGCAACTGGCAGAGAGGCCCGAATGCAAGAAGGGAGTAGACGTCATCACAACTTTGCAGCAATCCGATCAAAACATCTCTCCCCCAACACAATAAAACAGAACCTTGCACTAAAACCAATCAAAGAATATGGCTTTTATAGTTAGGTGATGACGAGACTAGAGAATGAAGCAAACTTTATACTATACCACTAGTACAGTTTCTTCTTCTGCGAGGGAGAAGAAGAAGAAGTCATATTTCGAACATTATATAACTGATAGTAGAACAACCACGCGAACTGCCACCAATACTATTCCCGTCTGCAACACAATGACAAACACGCAGCACAGCAGACTGCAGCTCTGCAACAAATGGGAGCTTCACTCAGACAAAACACCTCCACCAAGCTGCGACCCGCATGCCATTCATTTACGAGGCAAGCAAGGAACGCGAGATGAAAATTAAGTGGAAGCTAGATAGATGCACACGAGCTGCAAGCAGCCAGACCACAAAAACTATAGTCATGAGCAAACACACACAAAATATGACAACTTTATAAAAACAATTTACAACCACACCATATAAACACAGACAAACAGCAGTAAAATACACAGTACTACTAAATTATCTCACCACCACCAGCAGCCCCTGCACCACCACTATTATTTTGTGCAGCAATAGTGCCGAGCCTGACTCGAGATCTTGAAGAAGCTTTTAGGCTCGTCTGACCACACACAAGATTTAGTCTTTACACAAATTACAAGTTGAAGATTGACAATGGCAGTTTACCTGCTCCTCTCCTCGCTACTATTGCTTGCTTGCTTGCTTTCTTTCTTTACTACTGTTGTTGCTGCTGCTTGCCTGCACTGATGATGACGACGATAGTGTGGAGGATTGAAAGCCCACTGCAGTCTCCACTCTTACTACTACTGTGCACTGTGTCAGGCAGTTTATAGCTAGCCTTCTCTCTTTCTCTGTGGCTTTGTTTTTTATTTCCACTTGCTTACTAGCCTACAAACTGCCACTACTATACCTATTCACTACTTTTGGTTTTGAGACTTAGTTTTTTGGATTTCAGTAGCATAATGTACAGAGAAGTTTTTTTTGATGTGAAAAAAGTTGAGGTGGAGCTAGTATGGTAGCTCTTTGCATTTTCTTTCCTGCTACTTGGGACTACTTACTCCTACTACTTGGGCCATCTGAGAAAAATGCAGGTGGGAAGAAAAGTCAGAAGGATGTTTTTTTCTGTTTACTCTCCTGCTTTTCTTCTTGACAGGTTAATAAACAGTTGAGAACAGTGTTTTTTCACTTAACAAAGTGGCATATTAGTAATGCAGTTTTCATGGGAATGACCAGGCACCAGAGCAGCCTACTTGGTTTACTTTTAGGTGAGGGCGGAGGGTGTAGCTAGTATTCTAATACCAACTAGGTGCCAAGGTTTATTTGCAATACTTTAATCATTTTCGTGTCGTAATATTTAACTGCTAGCATCTGTTGTTCTCTTTTTCCCTGACAGCTTTTTGCTTTGAGATACGTGGGGGAAGATGCCTCAAAGGAACTTTTATTTAAATGCAGGTCAAAACATCCAGTAAAGATAACCCCAGTAATTAAGTATTAGAAGAGAGTATTCTTTCGCATCTTTCACTCTCCCTATATACCATACATGCAAATACAAATACACACACAGAGAACTACCATTCCTTCAGAAAAAGGAGGTTGCTTGGTCATTAAAAAAGGTTTTTTGGGGGCATTAGAGCAAGCACGTAGTGTAATGGTAGGGGGAAATTGCGTGAGCGTTTTGAGTTTTATGATACAGGCAGATCTTTGCAATTTGTGAGTGATTGTATATTGTTAAAAGGTTGAACGTAGATTTGATCCACAGTACAGAGATAGCAGTGCTCCTTGAAGGGAACCTACTACATAAATAAGAGAATGACCTTTCGTTTCCTGTAGTTTAGACTATAAAGATCTAATTACAAAGATATAGTCATAAAGGGCGCAGATATGGAACTTGGAACTGATGCATTCTGGAATGTACAGCTCTGATAAGGACTAGATACGGAGATCAAAACAATGCACCACTTTCATAGTATAAAATTAGAACCAGTTGGACGGTCCAGCAAGTAAAGGAGAGACCCACTAGAACTGACAGCAACAACTAGAGAGAGAGCTTGGTGGGAACAACGGCTGAATAGTTGATAGGGGAGGGTGCAATGAATTATGAGATGCACCATGTTCTGATGTCCTGAGATACTGTGGGCCAATCCAAAGTATATGACATGACAATTCTTTTTGTTTGGGACACACATTTAACTGTAGGCCTATCGTGCCACCCTGCAAACCATGCTATTCACACTTAACAATGGTGTATGGGTTTGTGTGTCTCATTGAATTGTGACAAATCCCCATTTTACCCTGCTTCACATCTAATAAGGTATGGCAACACTTGGTATTTAGGGCAACTAGTATCGCCATAACATCAATAAAGTGTCACGAATCACAATGTCACAATTTTCAACATTGTGAGTCACTATTATTTTTCTAAACATTATTTCAACATGTTCACACATGAGTTTTAAATTTTTTTTGCAGTATTCAAATTAATCCACACCTACAAAAATATTCGTTTTTTTTTTTTTTTGGAAAGAGAGAAAAACAAAAAGATAGACAAAGATGCATGCTAAACTTTGAGTTAATTTGTCATTTTTTAGACTTTAGTAAACACTCATGTTTAACTCTGAATTTTTTTTAAAAAATTCAAATTAATTAACAATGATTATTAACATCATCTTAACATCAATCCCATATCATATGTCATGTAAAATTTAATGCTACTTAACATCTTAAGTGTGAATTGATGGTTAATTTTAACATTTTTAACATTAGCCTAACAATAAAGTTAACACCAAGTGTGATCGTATTTTAAGACAGTCAAAACCAATGTTAGCAATTTATTACATTTTTGATAATGTGTCAGGGATGTTATTTTTTAAATCAAATTTAACACCACACAAAGCATCAATAACCAAAACAAATCAAAATTCTTAAATTCGCATGTTATCAATTTCATTGTCAAACTTACTTGAGATAACCAGGAGTTCTCTCAATACCCAGCCAACGCTGTTCAAAATCAGTCAAACAATTGCAAAGAACCTTACATATTATTTCTTATGTGGACCACAAAATCAGACCCGACACTAATTTTAAGCCCCTTATTTGTCAAGCTTAAATACCATCTGTAATGTAATCCAGACTTCAAACTGACAATTGTTTCCTCACTTCACTGGTGAATGGGTTGTGTGTCACATTTAAACTACTACAATAACCCCATTTTACCCAGCTATCCACCTAAGATAGCCCAATCTCCTCCAACAATTGCAAAAATCCTACAATTTTGTCATTTATGCAGCCCACAATGTCAAATCCAACTCTCATTCCAGGAAATGAAAATTATAAGACATTTAATGGACTGATTTGTCAAACTGAAAGGACATCTGTACTTCAGACTTCAAACTGACTGTAAAAACCTCTGCCCTTTGCAGCCAGTGTAAATGGAGGACACCTTAAATGGTGTAATCAAGTGTAAGCAGCAAACGGGCATTTTGAAAAGTGAAAACACCCACCCCTAAGGGTGTTTTATTCTTTGAAATGTTTGCATAACTTTTTTCATTTTCCTACAGTGATACCTGAATGGTATCCACCAGGTATCACAGTTTTTAAAAAATAAGACTTTTTTTTTTTTTATGCTGTGTAACACCCTTGGCCGCAGGCATTACGGAATCGGGCCTGCCTCAGATCCGGCTTACATGGGCCCTTCTTCCCGTAATGCTGGTGGCCTCGGCTGTTACCCTACACATTATTTCCTTGCAGCAAGACAGCAGATATCATACACCATGCAAAGAGTGTTTACAGCTCAAAGGACTTCAACAAACTCCTTACAACGTGAAGGAAGAAAAAGAAAAATATACGTTGAAGTGAATGTTTCTTATACATAACAATCCACATGGCATGGTACAACTGCACAATTGGTGCCAATTACACTACCAAAATTCCATTTCAGCTGCACAAGCTGGAACCCAACTATCCTAAATTGCAGCATATTATGTATGTACATGTACAGGCTATACCCAAAATTACTCATGAACAGATTTATACCCATTGGAAGAGGAAAATCTTAAATAGGCAAAGGGTTCTTAAATCCTGTTTTTAAACATGTTTTTCTCCTTACATGCCCTTTGCCTGTTTGAGATGTAACATAACCTACTTAGCAGGTACAAACATTAGCATGGCATATTTGCATATCATGGTAAGTAAATAATAGGCTATCTAGCATGTTATACACATTCTAGCATCCATGACATGATATGTTATGGGTAAAAAAACTTCTGGGCACCACCCAGTACTTTTGCCGGAAAAAATTATGGCCAATGGCAGACAGGATCAAAAAGCAAGTAGCAGTACTTTTGTGCTACTAGCATTAAGGACCCTTTGCCTATTTAACATTTTCCAATGAAGCCTAGATGCAAATCTAGTATGTATCCCTATAATCATTGTGTTCATTGAGGTTAAGTACAATTCGGACTGTTATTTTAACAACCTAGTAACTCAAATGAAACATGAAGAGTATTAATCTTAATGATATGTATGGCCAGCCGCCCATGCTTTGTATATGTACCCTTGTATGTCTTAAAAGTGGACAGTGATGTGAGCTCCATCAACATGACATTTGCATGTACAGGAAGACATTCACACAGAACCCCCTTTAAGCCCTTATCAAGTACCCCACCTTTGTTCCAAAAAGACTAGGTAGTATTTTGCAAGATGTAAACAACATCCAATTGTATACAAGAGGTTTCTTTTTGTTGAACATGGGATTAGTATGCTTTCAATCATACAAATGTTGACTACCATGACAATAGATATGCACATACAATTAAGTAGGAATTCTTTACCAATATAAATGGAAGCAAAAGGTGTTTTTTTATTCATTATTGACCTTTAACCATGATTAGACTTTGTCATATAGCCTAAAGCTTAAGCAAATGAAATACCAATTGCTTGAGCATAATGAAATAAGAATGATGCAAAGATTGTTGAAGACTCACAAGAAATTGGCTTTTCACTCATTTTTTTGTAGTTTTGTTTTTTGCTCCTTTTCTTTACAGTTGGATGGCTATACAAACTTGCATGTAGGTTGGAATAGGCAAGTTGAATTGCAAAAAGAATTTAAATGAACATGTATTTTGTTTTCACAACCTCCACAAGTACTTGGACAAAATGCTGAAAACATTTTTAAAGAGTTTACATCAATATATTTTTCCATGACCACCACCTCCAAAAAATGGGACCACAAAGGTTAGAACTCAGCAGAACAAGTCCCTGCTAAGTTCCTTCAGTGAAAAAGATGCGGTGTGGCTGAGGAAGGTTTTCCAACCAGTGCCAGCAACCAAGCTTTGTGTCGAGCACACTTCCATTCACTTTAGGTCCTCAAAAAACATTTATAGTCAGCAGACATTTCCATCCACAACATGGCAGTCAATTCTTCAAACTCCAAAGACACCACATTAGCCCACGCCTTGGATGGAACTTGATGACCCCAGCCTAATCTCTTCTTTTTGGACGGAGAGCAGCAGTGTGACTACCAATGTCAGGGTATGGCAAGTGGGAATTGGGAAACTGATTACTAGACCACAGCAGCTGGGAAGTACCACAAGGTATTGAACTACTGTCAAGATCATGTAAATTTCAAAAACTGGAGGGAAGAAATTGGGCCATATTCCCTAAGTTACAAACAGCCCATGCTCTCTAAAATGAGGAGCCTCCTACAGAATGCTGCCAAACGTTTCTTTTGTCATAGTATCATCCTTAATCTCCAGGGATGTCTACCAGGAAAAAAAAATGCTCAAATGGAAAACATTCCTACCATGACGCCCGTACCATAGCAGCCTGGGGCTAGCGACTTCATGGCTCCTTTGCAAGTGGTTGACAGGGGTTTAACAAGATGTACTCTAAGTCTGTGAAAAGCAATAAAGCAATCTGACAATTTGGAGAAGAGTGACAAATTGTTGAAGATGTAAGGTTAAACCTAGGGGCTCTCAGTGATTGCACAAGCAATTTGAAAGTAAACAGCAGTGTTGGGTTGTTATTAGAAAGGGAAATAGACCGGTCTTGGCTGGTTATTGCTTTTAAAAAGAAATGTCGGGTAGGTTTTTTTTTTTAGAAATTGTTTTGTGGACCACACAGGATATCAATATCAATATTTTAAAAATTGGGTTGTCAGGTAGATTATTAAAATAATTAGTTATGTATAAGGGTAGGTTATCAAATAACTGGTTGATAACCTCTTATTATGCTCCCATTTAGTACCTGGTTTTAAGTTTTTAAGAAAATTAAAATGATCAATTTATTTTTTTTTAAGTTTTTGATATTGGTGTTGAAATTTCGATAACCTATCTCTAACTAATTGAGTTATCAAAGTAGGTTCTTAGATTTTTGAAAATTCAATACCAGGTGGTTATCATTTAATCAGTTATAAAAAAAGAACTAACCTCTTGGTCATTAATAATTGGACTGATAATCAAGTCAAAACTGAACAATTGGTGGACACTAGAACAGACCCTCTACAGTTATCAGGGCATTTCTTAGGATTCTTGACCACTTTTCTCAAAAAATCAAAGACCCAGTCCTTGCATATAATCACAGTTCTTAAATTTTTGAAAAAATCAAACAACCAACCATAAAACCGCTAGTTCATTGCTGGTTATTTCATGAAAACTGCCAATTCTTTAAGGTTCTGAAACAACCACAAAGGTAACCCTTGAATCCTGAATTTTTTCAAAGAACAGGAACCAGTGGTTTATTATAAATTCAAATAGCTGCACACCTTTGGTAAACAGGTTAGTAATGTGAGACGTGTTTCAAAACTTAGATATTTAGAAGAGCTATTAGCAACTGTAGTATCTAAGTAGATGGGCTCGTGAGCAAAGAGTTAAGAAGTCAAAGGAGGTTGCATCCTCACACCTTGTTACTCTGCTTCTGAAGCTCAAAATGCATTTGTAGCCCTTCACCTAATGCTTCCAATGTCACAAAAATTGCTCAATTTGGTAAAGGTATGGGGAAGACATGTGGTGTTCAGTGTAATCGGGTTTAGTGTTTGGTGATGAGTGAATTAAAACAGATTAAAATTTCAAACTTAAAATCTTTGATTGTTATATCTTTGCCTCTGGAATACAAAGAAGTTTTGTAAAGCTTTAGTGGCACACCCATCAAGTTTTAAATCACTCAAAATGAACTAAAAGTGAGGAAGATATAAGGCTGAAAGTAGAGAGGGGTCTGTGTTTTCAAAAGATTTGAAGCAAACCATCTATCACTCATACTCTTTTTGTGTTTTTTTGCATTGCTCCTTTCCTTCTGAAACTGACAGAACATTTGTAGCTTCCAGTTTGTGCATGACACAACTCAATTTGGTTAAGGAATGACCTAAATATTGAAAAGTGTTCAATGATAGATACATGTTTGGTGATGGACAGTTCTACTCTATTGTTAATTATAAATGAGTTCCAGGTAGGTCATTGGCAATTGCCAATGTTGTGCATTGGTGAGTATAATGGGAAATCAGTAAGTTTATCACAGGTTGCAACAAATATCACAGGTGTAATGAGCATCCAATCAGTCAAGTTTTGCTATATAACTTTTGGGGAGCCTATGAACCATGAAATTCTTTGTGGATCTTTCTATTGGATTAATTGAGTCATGGTCCACTTCTAGAACCGTGGAGTCCAAGGCTCAAGGGTACCCCCTAATATTTTGCAAGCAAACTAATGTAGAGTTCAAACTTTCAAACTGCAAACCATTGAGTTAAATTGTGTCTGTCTGACGTATCAGTTTTGCACCTGAGGTCCCAAGTGTCAAACCAACAAAGTTTCTCACAGGCTGTTTCTCCAAGAAAACCAAGATAAGAAAAACGACACTTGATTGAAAACTACTGTAAATCGTAAATCAATGTTCCAACTTTTCTTCCAATACAAAATCTAGGAATTACTAACAGAGCAACACATTCAACATCAGCACTCCCATTTCTTTTCTTTCTGTAAGTGTTCAGTCAACAAACCTGCCCACATTTTCTTTCTTTTGAATTTCATTGTAACATTGTTGTCTTCATTTTGCGAACAATTGTTTTGTTCATCTTCAAACTCCAAGCATAAAAGAGGTTTTTCTCATTAGTTGATAAGCGTGGACCAGTGTTGGGCGGTTTTCAAATGTTGACCTGGTTCTTGATTCGATTTTTCAGCCAAATTCTAACCACGAGAATCAATTGACACTTTTACATGTGAAAACTGGACTGAAAACCAACCTCAGATTCTCACATGAATGAGAACTGGTTATGAGAACCGATTCAAATTTATATATATTTTTTATTTTTTTGAGAATCGGACAGGTTCTATTATAGAACTCAGATCCGGTTCTCAGAGTCTCTGTATCATTTATTGGTTCCTTTTTTGCTTCCTCTCACTTGGGGCGGCTACTCTTCTCCTCTTGCTATTAGTTTTTTTTCTCTTACTGCTATTACTCTTCTCCCATTATTGCTCTTCTCTCTTTATTGCTATTACTCTTCTCTTTATTACTATTACTCTTTTCCTATTGTTCTTATTCGTTTCCTGTTGATGTTCCTCTTCTCACATGGTGTTCTCTTTTGGTGGGATCAAATATTATTATTATTTATTTATTAGTTATCAAAACTGATTTTAATTAATAAAAAATCAGGTTGTGAAAATTGGATGTGAAAACTGGTTGTTTTGCATATATGAGAATCGCCCTATCTGAGAACCGGATGATTTTGAGAAAATTTTGATAACCTGACCAGATCTCACCAGTGCAAAATATATATATATATATATATTTAAGAACCGATCAGGTTCTTATAACACCATGAGAGAACTGAAACCTTCCGGTTCTCAAAAAAAGTGAGAACCGCCCAACACTGGTGTGGACAGCCACAATATGATCTCAGTGTGATATGGCGCTCAAAAGGCTCAAGAGCTGTGCAGCATGTGGCATTGGAGATTGTGTGCAAGTGCAGGTTGCTCTAGTCAAAAGCATAGAGATTTCTCCAAAGGAATAATTTTTTTCCCTGATCTTAATTTACCTTTTTAATAATTGTTTCTACCTTACCAAACAAAACGAGGGTCCAGAACTAGCTGGCAAGCATTGGATCCTTAGGAGGCTCGTCTATCAAGGCAACTCCTCTTTTGTTTCTTTTGTTAGTTGTACACAAAAAGAGTGGCCACCATATTAGTACAACATTCTACCGCAATAATAGGAATATTAGCAAAAGCTTGCTTCCAATCGAGATGGAAAGTGACTAGGTCAAAATGGTGGAAGCTACTTGTGCATTCCATCAAATTTTTATCATTTGCCCATTTTGAGTGGTTCCTATATATTGGGCAACTATAAAATTCCTGTCCTTGTCCCCACCCATTTTCCAAGTTTCTCATTACAGTATTATTTAGCAATGTCAAGTTGTTTAGCTCCTCGCCAGTAGGGGGCAAAAGATTCAACATGAGGCCCAACATTTTTCAGAACATGAATTACTTACACTCCAGCAACTGAGGAAATACAAGAGGTGGAGGGGTGAGGAATGGAGCGTGGGTCAGGGACCCCTCAGAGGCTCCAACGCTCCAGCTGGGTTGCTACTAGAGCGGGTCTGGTATATATGGTCAGAGACTGGTATCAATACTGGTATCAACATTGGTGTCAAATACCAGACCAGTCTGGTATAGTCTGGTATGACCTAAGGCTGGTACCAGTTTAATACCAGTACCAGGCTGGTATCATGTTTTTTAAAATGGCCCATAGCAGTACCAGACTAGTGTCAAAAAATTTATTAAGTGCCAATACGAGTACCAGCTTGTATCATAATAAGTTGATACCAGACCAACACCGGTTGCTACTTGCTAAATGTTCAGACATCATCAAGTATGGAAAATTAATTAGACTCACTTACGTCCTATGGTCCACTGTGAAAACCCAGCAAATTGTTTTCACTGAAATTGGGCTTCACAACAAAAGTACATTTATACCACCGCCCATACATATGGTGTGGGTGACAGTGATGTCTTTATGTAGCAGCCAGGAATTTGAATTGGCCAACCAGCAAGAGAGCTTATGGAGAGTAGTCAACCGGTGGCTGTTCACACTTGGAATCTGATACATCATGGCTGTCCTGTATTTACTTTCATTTTTGGGGGTGTCACAAGTCACAACTTCACACCGTATAAGATTTAGATGAGAACAAGGGCAACATGTTCCACCTGACGATTGCCTAAAGTAATGGTGACACCAGGCAATCATACCTTGTGATTGGGTGGAATACAACCCCAGTCACCATATTGGAAGGGATGACATCAGGATTGTGGGCATCTCAATAGAAGTAGATGGTACATTCAATGACCTTGGCCTTACCCCAAGTAGAGAAAATTTAAAAGTATGAGAAATGAAGAAGAAGCTGCAAAGGCTCTTTTTTCCTTTTCTTGTTTGCCATGTTCACTTCTAGAACATTGTTGCTCTATACAATGTTGATTGCACAACCGCCCCCAATTCAGATGGAGTTTTAAAGGCTTTTTCCTTGGAAACAAAACTGATTCTCCGAGGCACAGGGAAAACCAACCAAACCCCAAGGTCGTCCCCTTGTCAAAACCCCACACTAAAGAACAATGAAACCTTCCTGCATGTTGCCGAGTTGGGGGGCAACCAGCCACCCAACCCTAAGGCAAAAGACAGCTTCTTCTGTCCACCTACCCTTGAAACTCACAATGCTCTCTTGCTGGATTCCTGGATTTGGATGCCCTTCAAAGAAACAAAGCCTCAGCCACCTTCTGTTCAAGGCAAGTTTTTTTGTGAGTTATACAATTGTTGAAGTTTTCTTTGTATACCAAGTCTCTGACCCAAGATATTCATCCCCTGAGCAAAAACTGTCCATTGGTAATGAGGCTACAGGTTCTAAAGATATTTGTTTACTTGGCAAGGGGGGTTCTGTAGTAGTTATGGGTCCCTTGGCTGGCAAAGATCTTCCAAGACTAAACTAGATTTTATCTCATTACAATGTATGTAGTTTTGTAGTTTTGACTCAAATTGAGCAACATGCGCACCTTGTTTTGCAGTTATATCCTGCATGCAATTATAATTCAGTTTGCCAATCTGTTTTCCTTAGTTCTGGCTTGTTGGGGTTCTCCCTGGAGGCTGCTAAGTAGCCTAGTGTACTCCAGCTTTTCTTGCCTAATTATTTGAGGAGTCCATGTCTCTGACCACACTTGCAAACACTTTACAAGACTGTGAGTGTATTGATCAGGCCAATTTGTACCTTGTACACTGTATTACGAAGAAGACTTTCCAGGTCTAGACTCTACACTCTACACCATAACTCTATGATTTATTTTTCTCCCAGCTGAAAGTATTTAGGGTACTGAAACCCAATGGGCCTGACCCTCCCCCACTCCCTGATTGTGGCAAAAGCAATTAGCGTTGTATTGCCATTGAATTGTTGGACTATCAAAGCTAAATAATGTTAACTAATTTGCGCAGAACCCAATAAAAGCAAGTGAAGTGGACGGCAAGGATTCCTACGTTTTTCCAGGAATTTTGGATTTTTAGCAGACAGGTACACCCCCCACCATGCGCTGGAAGTTGTTCTTGTTCTTTAGTTCACCTTTTTGCTATTCTGGACCCCACCCCCCCACCTCTTCTTCCCCTCCCACTTCCCTAACCATATGTTACTTCTACATACATTTTACAGTGAGCTCTTAAATTCCTCTTTCACTTTACAGGCCTCCAGTCTTAAACTACATCCGGGCAGTTTTTTTCAGAGATGTAAAAAACTGGTACAAAATTTCAATGTATGTGAAGGCACCTTACCCTGAGTAAGGTTTCTCTCCCCGGAAAGGACGGTAAGGTGCCTCCTCTCCTTTGAAATTTAATGACAGCTGTCTGTTAAAGGTGGAATTTCTAATGGATCTTTACCTTGGGTGAGGACCAATATTGGCTAGTACTGGGTTTCTGGTGGGGCCCAGATGCGGGTAGTCTGGTTCTAAGAACCTGGCTTGGCGAGTCCACAAGGGACAAGGCCTGACATGAGACTTGCCTTTGTCCAACAACCCAGATCCAACATGAGAAATGCCACATTCATGTAGACCCAATCCAAAAACTGACCCAAGGCCATTATTAAGGGCTTTATAGGACGAGCCACAATCCACCCAAATCCTTTGGTTTTATTTTGGTTTAATGATGAGCCTCCATCATTAACTCATCAACAAGGAGTTGAAAAGAACAGTATTTAAATTTCTCTCCAAGTTTGGTTCAGTATACATTTTAGAGCAATGGACAAGAGGGCAAAGCATTTGAGATAAAAATTCCTCCCTTCTTCATGCCCTCCTTACATAAAAATCCCTACCTCTCTCTTATTTATTTATTTATTTTTCTAGTTAGGCAAGCCAATGACCAAACATTTGATGTATCAAAGATCTTAAAATCTTTGGATGTTGCTCCTTTGCTTTGCAGTTCAAAGAATTATGTAGAGCTTTGCTTGGTGCACTCATAGCCATTTAGATTGCTCAAAATGGAAAAGAAATGAGGAAGACATGGGGTACAAATTTAAGGAGGTTAGTGTTTTGTGATGGGTATGTTCAAACTTCAAAAAATTTGTGATTTGGACATATTTTGTCGTCTTCTTGATTCTTGATCATTGTTGCTTCGCCTTTAGAGTTCAAAAAATTTATTTAAAGCTCCTCTTGGCAAGCCCATAGTTATTTAAGTTGCACAAAACAAACAAGAAAATGAAAAGCATACGTGGCTGGGAAGTAAGGGGTCATTTTCTTGAAAATGCACACTATGATTTGGACACACTTTGTGATTGTTTTAGTTGTTCATTTTCCTTTGGAGTTCAAAAAGGTTACGTAATCAAATCCTTAAGTGAACATATGTGACCTAAAAAAGAACATGGTTTAGAGAATTGTTCACAACATGAATTTAATGTTTCACATTCTTGATAGAAAATTCAAAGTTTTCTTAATAACTTACTCTTCCAACATCATAATGTTCATGAGACCTTGTGCAACCATTCCAAACAAGCAAAGCAAATACTAAATAGGAGCAACAAATTAAATGTGATGTCATCTACATTGCATTTTGACATTCAGGATTAAGGACCTTGATGACTCAACCTAGAGCACAAACCTCACCCCCATCCCCCTTCCCTTTTATCAAGCCTACCCTAATTAATTGAACCTAGTCAGACCCACCTTGGGAAGCCCGACCCACCACTTCCTCCAGCTCACCTATCAAAACCCCAACTTCACCCATGTTCCCCCAAAGCTCATTTTTTTCATGCATGCCCACCCTTCCAAATCTTGCTCCTCATTTCCAACCCATTCTTGAATGTTCATGTCCTTTGACCTGCTTCAAGACACACAAAGAAATGATCCCCAACAAATGACAATGTTCTCGTCAAGATCACCTTCTCCTTAGGGCAAGATCACTTCCCCATGCTCATCCTATCCTTGATCCAATTTTTTTCCCAGGGTATGTCCTTTCCTTGAGCACATCCTGTCCTCGGTCTCACTCATGTACCCTTTCACCCTGGGGCAACATCTTTTCCTCAAGCCACAATGTCCTCTCTTCAATCCCATCTTTTCCCCAAGGAATCATCTAATTCTACCTAGGCCCCATCTTTTCCTAAAACCTACCTTCTCCTTGGGACCATCTCCCCAAGCATTATCCATCCTGGGCCCATCTTTCCTCAAACCTATCCACTCCTCAAGGAACCATTTTTTCTCCAACTTTCCCCCAAAATGTTTTTAAATTGTTGTATTTTTTAATGCATATTGTTTCCATGAATAGTTCATTATTACATGTAAGGATGGTTTTCATCACAAAACCCAATGTGCATTCAGATGTTGACATCCACCTTGTTCCCCCAAAAGACATTATCCATCCTTTTTTGGGGAAAATTTTTAATATGTTAAATGACAAAATGATCATTTCATTATGATTGATACAACTTGTTGATGGCATCATCAAATCCTTCTTTCCCATGGATAAAAGGAATTCACACCATATGAGCAAGGTTCAACCTTTTTGAATTTAATGTTTATTTTTCTTGTATTTATTATATTTTGTTACTTGTCACAATTTGAGTAGATGTTTTCGTGCTTTTGTTTCACTAGTACAAAAATGGGGTGTAGTTCATTGGTTTAAATCATTATAGGATTTTTAAAGTAAAATAAGTTCACTGTAACTTAGTGATTTCATGTTAATTAAAGTTATTTCATTATATTGTCATTATGTAAACATCATATTTCTCTATTAGTTAATATAATTCAACATTATAATTTATTATGGTAAATATGTTTATTTTTATGTTGTTGTTTTAAATATCTTAGGTTATTTCAGGTTATACCCTATGTTATTTTGGGCTATTTTAATTATTTTACCATATACCTTAAATTATTATTATAAGTTATTATACCCTTGGTTATACCCTAAACTATTATAGGTTATTTACTTTAAGTTATTTCAAACTAAATTATTTAACTAACCTTAGGTTATACCTTAGGTTATTTTATTTTTAATTAATATATGTTATTTCAAATTATACCTTAGCCTATTCAAGATCATTTTATTTTATGTTAATATGAGTCATTTTATCCTAGGTATAATAACTTAAACTAACTTAAAATAAAATATAATGACCTAAGGTAAAATAAAATATTTAAAAATAACATATAATAATTTAAGGTGGAATAACTTAAGGTAGAATAATCTAAAATAAACAACAATAGTTTAAAACAGCTTATAATAAAATAACCAAAAATAATTAATGGTATACTAATTTAAAATAACCAATAATAGAATATAATAAAATAGCCAATAATAACCCAAGGTAAAATAAGTTAGAATAATAAAAAAACAACCAAGAATAACCTACAAAAAAATGGGTGCAACAAGATCAAATTTACTTTAGAAAATGACTACAATATCCTTTTGCCCAAAAATAACTTTTTCATACAAATGAATTTTTGAAAAAAAAATTCCAAATTTTTATAATAAATGCTTATAATCGTCTAATTAAATGACTTTTTTATTTTATTTTTAATAAAAAGGAATTTTGAAGTGTGTTAATTCCTTATAAATTCGATGTTTTGTCTTTAAAAATGATAACAATTTCAATCATAACCAAAATTTGATTTTTTTAATTTTTATGTTTTCTTGTATAATAAATTACAAGTTTTTTAACACATCATGTACATTATACTCCATTTATATGTGGTAAAGGACTTTTGAAGTTTTAAAATTTTATATCAATATGGAAAAAAATTTGAATTTTAAAATAATTAGATATGATTTTTTAAATATGGTTAATGGGTCTTTATCAAAAAAAATTCATCAATTTTGTTTTATTGTATGAATTCTTTTGATAATCCTTTATAAAATTGATTCTTTCAAACGCAATATGTGTTCACTTTCAAACGTCCTAAATCAAAATGTAAACTTTTATCAAATGGATTTTTGGTTTGAATTATTTACCATTCATATGAATGAAAAATGAACAATTTGTTATGATTGTTATGGTTTTAAATGATAAAACATAAATATTTCTCTAATTTAGTTTTTTTCAAGTCATTGTTTGACATCTTTTTTGGTTTATTTTATTGTGATTTCACCCAAATAGTCTAAAATAATCAAGAATAACCTACAATAAAATAACGAATAATAGCTTATGATAAAATAGCCAACAATAGCCAAGATTAATTTATGATAAAATAATCAAAAATAACACATGGTAAATAGCCTAAAATAGTTAACAATAGCTTATGATATAATAACGAACAATAGTCTATGAAATAATAACCAAAAATAACCTTTAGTAAAAAATTACAACCTTTGTAAAAAGGAAAGGCATGAAATGAATGATTGCCCATTGAAAGAACTAGGAAGGCAATATGCAAGGAAGGACATTCATGTCAACGTGGTACAACTTGAAGTACCAACTAAACAAAGTAAATAGGAACAAAATTATCAGCAATCAAATAATAAAACCATCTTATGACAACTAAAGAAGGGAAGGTCAAGGATGGCAAGACAAATGACAAGGAAGAAATCGAACTTGGCAAAACAATTGAGGGCTTTGGCAAGATCGAAATGGATGATTTAACTTAAATGGGTATAACTGAAATGAAAGGAATCAATAAGGTGGGGATATGAAGTGTTTTTGTTGTCAAAAAGAAACATATCAAAGGAATGATCATCCATTGTGGAAGCAACATTTAGAAAATGAAAATAAAAATTCTTAGCCTAAAGTTGGTTTCAATGTTGTTATTATGGAATAATGTACACCCATTATTTTCGTCATTTGTAACCAAAGCATAGCACAACACACTAATGCGCCGCAACAAACCACTTGAAGATAATATTGTAACCAAAATAAATCCTATGAAAGGAAAACAAATGAAGTGGGATTGGGAGAAAATAATACATCAAGAGCTTGTAGGCAAAATACAACAAATACAAGAAAAGATGGATATTCTAATAGAATTGTATCCATATATTTCGAAGGATATTCAAAAAATACCAATTAATATTAAGGAAATATAAGAGCAAGATTAGCAAGTGTTACCATATCATGAAATGAGTAAAGAGAAACGATCATGTAGTGATATAGTAGTGGAAAGAACCGAGGCTAACAAATAGTAGCTTGGCTTTAACACGAGCCCAAATTTTCCTGAAAGGAAGTTGGAGGGAATGTTGAATGATCAAATTTTTAATATGAAGATGGAGGTTGAATTGGGACAACTAATCAAAAATTTCCCCCATTTATAAAAGATATTAGCAAAGTTCTTCTTGAAGATGGAAAAGGAGCATGTACCACATGTGTGCAAAGTAGGTACTCATCATAAGAACGACTTTGACAAAATTATGCCCACTGTAAAAATACCCATTGGAAACTATGAAATCATGAAATCATGGATGTACTATTAGATGGTGGTTCTAGAATGAACATTATCTCATAACATTTGAAGAGGAAATTAAGTTTGAAGAAGCCTCATTCAACACCAGGGTGCACATTTAAAATTTCAATTACATTACTACAAATGGAAAATACTCCAAAAACTTATTCTATGATTTTAGGAAGGCCATGGCTAAAGCAAGCTAAAGCTCAACATGATTAGGGTAACAACACTATAACAATCATTGTTGATACCAAAATAATAACATTAAGCACGTTAAAAAGAATAATGGTATACCTTTATCAAAAACCTTGCAATCTGGATGATAGTTATGACTAGGGAGGAAGATTGATAGATGGGGATGAGGAACACCTATACCATGTCGTCCTAGAGTTGCGAACTATTGGGGAAATGGGTCTAGAAAAATTAAAATTTTTACCCAAAATATATGTAAGAATGGTGCAACTTGATGAGAATATTAATCCTTGATGAATTGGTGGATGTGATGATTAAAAACAAGCAAATCATAAGATGGACACTCATTGTTGATGAATAGTAAGCACATTGAATTTGGGCACTATTGACAAACCTCGCATAGTGCTTGGGTGAAAACATAATAAAGTATACACAAAAAGTAGTGTAAGCAACAAAATATTGGGGTTTCTATAAGGACTAACAAGTAGATGATTTTATGAGGATAATAATATTATTTTTGGGTACATTATTTCTTAACTCTTGTTTGCATGAACTTCGACAAAAGCTTAATTATTATAATCATGTTTTTTTACACTACTTACAAGTACTTGAATTGGACCTCAAATTTGTGTTAGTTTGAAAAATAAAATTCAAGTGCGTGCAAGTAGGTGAAATGTTTTTGGAAATATTTGGTTTTTTTCATGCACCTCAATATTGATGTGATGAACATTCCAATATAATTTTTTTGGTTAATGGAGTTTGTTTTCATAACTAAAATCATTCCCAACCCCTAAAAAATGATGAAATTGTTGGGGATACTTTTGGGGTATTTTTTCAAATCCAAATGATATGACACAAATTACTTTGAGAAGCTACATGGAGGCTAAAGTTGCACATGAAAAAATTAAAAGTTTCATTTGTTTTGAAATGTTAAAAGAAGGTTAGAAGTTTTTTTATAAAAAAATTGGTGTTTTCAAGTAGATAATAAAACAACAAGTATGTACCAAATATTTTGTTTACACTCACTTGTAAGCATTGCCCTACTTGAACAATTTCAATTACAAGATAAACAACTTTTGATGGAATTTAAGCATGTATTTACATGGAGTTATAAAGAATTTAAAAGAATCCCTATATCAATTTGCAAACAAAAAATTGAGTTGATTGTTGATGCATGACCCATTAAACAACATCCCTACCAAATGAACCCCAATTATGTTTAAAGAGTAAAAGAAAATCTTGACACGTTATTGGACACACAATTTACTTTCTCAATTGAAATTACACAATGGTTATCACCACTAGTAATTGTACCGAAAAAGAATGAAAAATTACGAATATGTGTAGATTATTGAAAATGGGATTCACAAACCAAAAAAATTCCATTTTCTTTACCATTTTTGGACTCAGTATTGGATGCAATTGCTAAACATGAGATGTATTTTTTCATGGATGCGTATAATGGATACAATCAAGCGAAAATGGCAAAAGAAAATAATGAAAAATGTCATTTATCTTCGAATGGGGAGCATATGCCTACAACATTATGTTGTTGGGGTTGTGCAACGCTCTAGCTACTTTTCAAAAAATAGTTATGCAAACTTTTAAAGAATATCTCAATGGTTTCATGCAAGTATTTCTTGATTATTTTAGTGTCTATGGAAATAAGGAAAAGCATTTGAATCACTTTTAAAAATGTATGACTCAATGTAAAAATAATGGCGTCAACTTCAATCCAAAAAAATGTGCGTTTTGTGTGAACTCTAAAGTATATTTAAGACGCATTGTTTGTTAGGATGGACTATTGGTGGATCTTAGAAAAATTAACATAATCATGAACATGTCCACTCCAACAAGTGTGACAAAGTTGAAAAGATTTTTCAAGGCTACATGGTTCTACCTATGTTATCTCAGAAATTTCATAGCTAAAGTAGCCCCAATGTGCAAGCTTTTGAAGGACATACAACATTGGTGGGATGAAGCTTGTGAACAATCTTTTTAGTGGATGAAGACATCTTTGACCACATTACCAGTGCTCATTATTTTTGATTGGACAAAAGAATTCCATGTTCACACATATGCATCAAACTACACCATTGAAGCAATGTTAATTCAAAATCTTGATGGCATAATCGATAAACCAATTTATTATGTTAATCGACTCATGATTGGAGTTGAAAAGAATTATTCAACCACGAAAAATGAAGTTTTTGCAATGATTTATGTTATTAAATTTTTTTGCCATTATCTATTGGGAAATACTTTTACGTTTTTTGTGGATCATTAAGCTTTTGATCTATTTAGTCAATAGACCAATTGTAATAGGACAGATAACATGATGACTACTATTGTAACAAGAATTCAATTTCAAGGTAATTTACAAACTAAAGAAGGTGCACTTTGTATTAGATCAATTATCATGTGCTAAAAATGGAAAACTTGTTATTGTTGTGGAGGATTAGCTACTAGACGCTACTTTCTTCTTAATAATTCTTGATTAGTACACACCAATTAAAGAATATTTGCAAAAGGGTTATTTCAAAAATGATGTCCTTAAGGAGGAAAGGAAACATCTAATTATGAAGTTGAGACCTTACATTCTCTACAAGGAAAAAGTATTTAAATTGGGACCAAATGGCATTCTTCAACGTGCCTTTCACCTACTAAAGCCAACGTCATTTTTACTGAACCACACAAAGGTTTGGCAAGAGGACATTACAGTATAAACACAACTAAAAAAAAAGAAACGACAAAATTCTAATGGTCAACCCTCTAGCAAGACCTGGTTGAATTGTACTAGTCATGATATTTGTCAATAATTAGCGCCCATGTACAGGATCGGCAAACATTACAATTACTACTTACTTTTGAACCATTTATGAAATGGAGATTGCATTACATGGGTCTAATCAAGCCTGCAACTTATTAAATTGGGAATTAATATATTATAATTAGTACATATTATACAACAAAATGGGTTGAAGTGAAACCACTACGTGATAATACAACAAAAAATATTTTTGAATTTCTTTACAAAAATATTACAACCCAATTTAACTGCCCTATGCACTTAATTAGTGATCAAAAGAGCCATTTCATAAATGCCTCTATTGAAATATTGGTTCAAGATGTTAACACATCACAAATCTACCACTTACTATTGTTAAGGAAATGGTCAAGCAAAAATCAGCCAAAAAAATGTTGAAGTAGAAATTGACCAAGTTAATAAATGTTAATCAAAATGACTAAGATGTAATGTTGCCTATCGCAATATGGGCCTACTGAATTGCATACCAAATTTTTGGACACAACACACCCCATATGAACTAGTATATGGTTTAATGCCATTATTGCCTATCGAATTTATAGTTCCAACCAACCAAATAATTGTTGACAAATATGAGATTTGGATGAATGCATTATTAATTTAGATGGAAGACCTAGTCTTACATGATGTAAAAAGTATCGTAGCAAGGGATAATATTGATTGTATCATATACTTTTAAAACATCAAAAAGATGATGAAAAATAGTTGAAAGTATTTAAAGATGGAGATTTGGTGTTGTGGCTTCCTAAGGATCCAAAAATTGAAAAAAAAAATTCTTTTTCCTTGGATTGGCCCATTTAAAGTGAAGAAGGCTTTCAATAATAATAATATTCAATTAAGCACATTAAATGATGAAAATGTAGCACTGGTCAATGCCAACAAATTAAAGGCCTACCAAAATCCAATCATCATAGTTGTCGTAATAATAATAATTACCAAAGATATAAACGAAATCCTACAGAAGGAATTAGTAAAAGAAAAAAAATTTGGTGGAAGGTGGAGGCAATTGGGAAATCTCTATGGATGTTTAAATCCCAATAGATGTGAAAGAAATAAATGACATAATAAGAATTACGGCAACAAAATATTTACGTTAGTACAAAAAAATTTGATCATGGATAATAAAGAATGGAAAAGTGCCACAACCATTCATTATGACACGATAATCAAGGCAATTCCAAATACAAAAATAATTATGCCTTTGAAACCTTTATGGCCACCCACTTTGTACCTGACACATCAAGAAAAGAACAACATAAGGTGTACATAACAATGGTTCTGACGTTTTGAGAAATTGTTACTAGAATAAAAGGAACATTTGAATGAGTGGAACAAGCATGTAGCAAAAGTTAAATGGGAAAAGCTTCATAGTGATTATTTTGCACATCAAAGAAGGTAGGGAGCAAAAGAGCAAAAAAAATAAGAAAATAGAAAGGAATAATAATGCACAAAGTGGAAAAGAGTGGTTGGTATACATGCACCTTTGTCAAAGAAGCTTTGGATATCTTCATATCCATAACTAACATGGGAAACATAACAAGAAACACCAAATAGTTCAAATGTTGAACGTAATATTTTTTTTTCCCACCTTCATCTTAATGTAGTAGATCATTGGGAAAAGTTGAAGCATATTGGAAGAACTTTGTAGCCTATAGACTTTCTATTGTTTAATGATGTAGAAAGAGAATACATTAATGAGAAATCCAAGCATAGTTTCCTTAGAGCTTGGAAATATTGGCATGTGAAATGAAGAGGATTCCTTGATGAAAAAAAATAGAAGAAAGAGCAATAATTGAAAAGTTGATGCGTCATCTAGGCTTGGATTATTTCGTTGTAAGCATTATCAAGTAGCCAATGTGTCCACCAACTGTGAATGTGATTTTCATATTGTGGAATAGAGAGTTCAACTATTATAAGGAGTAGCCATTGGATTCAACAATGGTGAAACATAAGTTCAAAGGTGGAATGTCTTTTGGAACCAAGTGTATGAAGTCCAAAGCCAAGGATATAATTGTGGAGATTCAACCCACATTATTGAATCAAATCCATTTTCCAACTTGCATGTACATCACAATGTGGGTAGCTATAAAGGAGGAGCATGCTCGAATGATTGGGGCAAAACTTAATGAATTTTGCAAGTTCGATCGGAACACAGTCGACCTCCCAACAATTAAGGAGATCATTTGCAACTTTCGGGTTTCCAATGAAAGAAGATCTCTACATGACAAGTAGGTTACATTGGATTGTTATGCCATCAGTGAAATTTTCAAATTACTAGTGGAAGGTATCACTTTGCTAACAAAATAATCATACGACAAAGAGTGGGCAGAGTATTTTGAAGGAAGGAAGGAAGAACATCACAAAAAGGACTTGGGTTACATCCTTTCAAAAGTCCGCACTTTTGAAATACATATGCAATTAATAGCATTGGCAGAGGTTACAACATTTCAGCAAGGTAATCGGTACATTTTTAGAACTCTACTGTCTATAGTAAGCGTTAATAAAAAGGGCATGGTCAATTAGGTTGAATGGTTCAAAGTGCGATTACATAAATAGATGATTGCAATCTAGAAGAAGGCAAGGAAAGTAGGGAACAATTTAATTAGTCTTGCTCTTATTTTAGTTGTGAAGCATTATATTACACTAAAGTAAACAAAGGAAGGTGAAGAATGGCCAATTGGACATCTTCAATGCCCAAAGAAAACAAGGAAAAGGATGCTTTGAGTAGCTTCAATTCCATTCATAGGCGTCAACTTAATAACATCGTGGTCACAAAAAAAATTCTCACCTATGGAAGAAAAACCCATGCATGAGAGTGCCACCTCTTGTGATGAAAGCAATGTAAGAGGGGGGTATCTCTTAAATTAGCACATAGGAAGAGGAGCATATGCAAGAGATGGATGCATTTCAAACCAATGTGTAGGGTCAAGAATTAAATGTAGAAATGCAGGGTACTTTTTTCATGAATGTATTTCATGAAAGCATGGAGGAAGTTATAACATGTGGAAATGAGCTCCATAGCAAAAAGGATCAGTTGAATTTGGCAAGAATCTTTATTGACATTGAATCAAATTTTAGAGAACTTGTCGTTACGCAAGTGACTTTGGCATGCATATTCAACCATGAATAGTTGGATATTGTTGACCAACAAAATTCAATAGAGATGCTTGTCAAATACCAAGCACTAAGGCTGACCAATGAAAGAATGACAAGATTTATTGAAGCATGTGATGTCGAACATGGTTCCTTCTAATGAACTAGAACTTTATCAAGACAAAGCCAAAGTAGAGTATTCTTTAGAGCACAAGGACTCCATGGAAGTACAGATGGTGGAACTCATCCATCCTTCAACTAAGAAGACAAAGGATGTGAAGAGATCTTATGGGAAAAGAATTTGGCAACTTTCCTTAGAAGTGGAGTGTTTACATGGAGTAATCATGTATGAACAAAAACATGTGGAACAACACATTGATCCTTTGGATTTTGAAGCCCATTGGCAAGAATGGGAGAGGAATATTGCTGGATTCATTGTCGTTAAAAGGTAATTGGACTAGAATTTTGTGAAACTCAATAGGAGCTGGAAAATAGCCAAACACGAGAGAAGAAAATGAAGGGAGTTTTGGCAACTTTACAACATAATTTTAATATCACGAAAAGCACATTCGTTCGTGTAGTGGAAGAAATGAAGTCAGCTACTATTTAACATGAAGGAGGGGTGATGACAACAACAACAAGGCATAAGGAGGAGATGAAATTGGTGACAAAGTGTGTACAAATAACCGAAAAGAAGTTCTTCAAAATGAAAACTTGAAAGGAGACATGGCAAGCCAAATCCATGAACTTGGAATTGACAGTACAATTGTTGCAAGAAGAAAAGCAGACCAACATAGAAGCTAACCATGCATGTAATCTCTCTAGAGAAAATATAGGGTCTTTAAGAACAAATCCAATCTGTAGATCTCAGAGAAAAGGAATTAATTGTGCAAAGAGGAAAAGAGCATAAGCACAAAGGAAGGATGGTCAAGTGGAAAATAGTAATATTGGAATTTGGAGCATTTAGCTAAAGTTATCCTATACAATGGAATGTTTGAAAATCAAGGTGAAGAACTCTCTATGGTACTAAATGAAACATAGTTGTTGATGGTGCAATTGTATTACGAGAAGGAATGTGAGATGGTGACAAAGTTTATCATAACACATATGTGCCTTTGAGAAGGGAAAGAATTTGAAGAAACAAAAACAAAAGAAAAGGAGGAAGATCAAGACAAGGTGTAGGAAATTTCTAATACACAGTTCATGAAGTAGGTACAAAAAAGGGAATAAGTAGAGGGTGACAAGAGTGGGGAAAAGGGCCACAAAGATGTAGGGAGTATGGAAGGAAATACAAATCCACATCGACAACCTAATGATTCTCCATGATGTGAACATTCTCCCATGACAAATCACTATACAACCCATACAAAACCCATGTAGTGATCAAATGAAAATCATTCCCCCTACATTATATGCAAAGGTCATTGAACTCCAACCTTATAACCTAAATGATGTGCTACACATTTTGAAGGAATTGGATTATGCCCTAACCATCATTCCCCACCCATAGGCATACTACTTCATATATCAGCTACAAAGATGCATTTGGTAGGATTTGCTCCACCAATGTTCAATGCCCATATCTTGGTTGATGATTTTGAACATATGTGGAAGATATAGGATAAATAATTTTGGGAATACCTCACGTACAACATTTTTTGTGGCTACATTGTTTTCAATGATGGGCATGGCTATGGAATGTTGGAACATTTTACATGTTGTCTAAGGGTATATGCACTACAGTATTATTACAAATTGGAAATGGCCTACAACAAGTATTATTTCAAGCATACAACAGTGGTCAATCACAAGCCAAGTTTTGTCATGGCTAAAGAGGATCCCATATTAGACACCATTGATAATAAAAGCAAGGATAATACTATCAAAATATGACAATGGATGTAAAAGTTGCAAGATTTATAAGAGAATTGTGTGTTCAAAGACTTATTGCATGAGGCAATGACATTAATTACTTGGTGTTATGTAATAAAGGGACCAAATTTGCATGTAGCTCAGGCTCATTTCAAAAGGAACCTTATGATATTGCAAGTAGTTATATACAAAATAGACCATTTGGTGACACAACTTTTTAAAAAACCAATAAGTTTAACAATTCGTGAGTTTTCATAATGGCTTCCACATCCACTAGTCCTTGGGAAAGAAAAGATTTCCAGAAATAATACCAAGTGAGAGTTTTACATCAAAGGTGGATTGCAATGATGATATCAATAACTTCTTAACTCTAGCCAACCTCTTTAGATTGTGGCTAGTAGCCCCACACAAGGGATAGTTTAAATTTGGAAAGATGAAGACCTTGTGAAGACACTAAGGTCCTAAGGAGGGGATAATGTTAGGAATATGTAAAAATTGTGTAGTGATGACTTTTTACATAAATAAAGCTTATTGAACACTTGTAGTAGTCTTTAGCCTACATCTTACAAAATTATATCTATGACCTTATTAAACATAATTAGATTACCTACCAAACATTGTTTAAACTCTACTAGAATCCAAACAATCACCCTATCAAAACTTGGCAAGGGTAATTTTTTTGGATCTTACCAAATTCAGCTATAACTATTTAAGGCCTACCAAAATGGCTAGTGCTGCCGATACATCATAAGGCTCTAAATGTTTGAGGGTTTGAAGAGGTAGGGAGAGGAAATGAGATATAAAGGGCAAGGAGTGATCTTTCTTTTTGGCTCTTTCACATAGATATTGTCTTGTACTTGAGTATTGTTAATAACACACACCATATTGTATTTTGTTATTGGATATGCATGATAAAATTCTCACTTTGTTAATTATTCTAAGTATGTGGCTTCATGATATTTGTCTTTATTACTTGGGTATGTGGTACTACATGTAACATGGTAGACAATAACCTAGTAATGATGTAAAGTTTGGTCCTTGGAAAATCATCACTAACATGTGTCTAAAACTATTGATCTTGAAAATTCAAATGGGTGTGCCCATTTCGGTCCATTTCCATTAACTTGTTGATTTGTAGTTTGTACATTGATACCTCTAGCAAGAATTTTTGGTCCATGGTCATGAAAATCCGCACTTGTTCTTGTATACATATGAATTATTTGCATTGGATTTGTGGACATCACTAGGTCTATCATTCTTGATTATATTCTACAATTTGTCCCCATAAACACCTTCTTTATTAGGAAGAGTTTCTAGTCGATTAAATGTTGTAATAATTACTTATGGGTTTTACATCATCTTTTGTTTTATAGTTTCATTCATTCATCCTTTTGTAGTAGCTTTCACCAAGTCTTGCAATGCTTGATTAATTGATGCAACCCCAAACTCCTTGATAGACTCAACTATGAGTCTAAAGATGAAAATAACAAAAAAATAAAGAGTTGGGGTACCTTTTTTGGCTTACAACACTTTGAGGGTGAGAGGGGTGTGTTAGAGCTCCAAGATGGGGATTAGGACGAATGATAAATGGGTCAATTATTCACACGAACTTGCATAAACCAAACAATAAGTTGGCTAGTGCATAGTTGGAGCATTTTTGGTGCATGGATGAACCATAAACAACACGGACTCATAAGACTCACCATGGCTTGGACTTGGGGGAAGCCACCACCTTCCCCCTTATAGTATTATTTGTGCCTACTCACAAATCCTACACCCAAATGTCATTTTTTCTTGAAATTAAGACTTACGCAACTTTGGAAACCCATAATTTCTTATGCATACGTCCAATTGAGGTGAAGTTTGAAACAAAGTTGGAGCCTTCGTCGGGAGATTTTCAATGATATGTGGCATGCCACTTGCACACAAGTAAATCAAGGCGATTCCTGACTTTTAATGGTCGAGAGTCAAATTGACAATTTAACTCCTGGCCCTTCTTTTGACCATAACTTATGTTTAAATACCTAAATTGGTCATGCAAACCCATTTTAGACATCTTTGTTCCAAGAGCTTTTCAATGGTATGAGGAACTTTTCAATCTAATGAACTTTGACCCTTGTAATTGCCCTCTGAAAAATTGGAAATCCATGGGGACTCCAATTTTAAAGTGAGAGTTCATTTGGGAATGTGTGTGTTCATTCCCTCACATTCTCCTACATTTCCAAGAACATGAAATGTGACTCTTGGGTTTCATTCTTGGCCTACACCTTTGCAAGCCCTTATTTTGGTCACGAACCTAAGGCTAGGGTTGCAACATTAATGCTTACATTTCTAGTGAACCTATATTGTTTTTGTTGTATCATTACTACATATTTTCGAATTTTGATCATTATTTTGATCGATTTGTTTTTGTCAATATTCTAAACATTTTTTTTAATGGCATAATTCAAATCTGAATGCAATGTTGAAATAATTATCCTTTAAATGGTTAAAAATATTATTACCCTTACAAGTAATATTACTATCCATATTGATATTTTTTCAAATCCTTCATATGTGAAATAATTTTTCAATGAAAAAAAACTATTGAAAGTAATACAAACCATAAACAAATTTATTCATAAATGGGTGCAATCACACTAACATGAGCCATAACAAGTGTAATGTGTGCTTAGTTTTTTACATTTAGAAGCAGTAATATAATTTGTGTTGAAATATAAGATTTTTTTTTAATATAATAAGGTTCATAATATATCATTGAAACATGTGAATTAATCTAAAAAATATCCAATAAATTTAAAATGCTAAAAAATGTTCATTAAACATTGTAACGTGTGCTTTTAAATATTAAATAGACTTATAAATAGACTTCAAAACTTTTGAAAATTACATATATTTTGAAAATCTTTTACATAAACCTTGACATAATAATATTTTTACAATTATATATTTTTGAATTTTTTTTTGAAAATTTTAAGGAATATTTTTAAAAATATTTCCCCAAAAGCAATCCTTTAAGCAGGCAGGTGTGGTTCATGTTATTTTGTTTGCACCCAAATGACCAATTTTACACAATTTTTTTGTTAAAATTTATTCCTTGGGATGGTCACAAAAATGAAAAAGGTATATTTTTACACTTTAATTCATGTTTCAAACCTTGAATTTAAACATCAAATTTATTGTATTGAGCTATTATATCCTTTTTTTTAAAAATCTATAATAAGCAACATGTAATTCTATAATCTAAAAGAAATGTTTCTTCATGTATATATAAAGTTGTATTATTTCAACATTATGAAAAATCATGTTTGTGGCAACTAAATTGCCCTACAATTAAAGCTCCAAAACAATTAATAAACAATTATGCAACAACTTTCCCATGGAAATATAGGGAATTAATAAATAAAATGTCATGTTAGAAAATTAGGGAATTGTAATGTAATTGCAAATTAGTTGCAAGATAGACATATGTTACCATAAAATGTACACACCTTAGATACGATTGTAGTCTACCATGTTTGACTTTGTTGGCAAGTTGCACTTTAGTAGCATAGGACAACTACATTATAACTAAGGTAAATGTAACGCCCAATCAACAACTATTTTGCAACTAGTGTCTGGCTTTGACACATATGATCATGTCGCATGTATGCATTTTCATTGCCCATTACAAATGACATTTTCATTTTGTTTGCAACTAGTTGTCAACTATGATTCCATTGCTACAACTAATTGTGCCACTAGGTTGTCACTATATAAGTATGATTTTCCCATTATTTTATGACTATTGTTCAATTTTATTATTATTAAGTTACAACTAATATGTAATTAAATTTCAACTTGGAATTTGAACTTTGAAAATATGAAATTTGGGTGGGAAAGCCATAAGCAAATGACTAATGGTCATAAATCAACAAATATCCCCCATTGCATTAACAACCTTCATTCACCTATGCTTATTGTAAAAAAATTCAAGATGATTTTTAAAAAAATATATTTTAAAAAACATTTTGTGCATTTTATAGTCTTTCAATGATTCAATTATCATATCATGTGCTAAATAATTAAGATTATTTTTTTCCAATTTAAAAGTAAAGTTGAAAGGTCATCACAAGTTTGTTTATTTATTTAGAAAACTTAGAGGTTAGAGGTTTTTTTTTTTTTTTGGAGGT
>Ga0116227_10001486_pt1 | contig 52299 bp, 29 predicted proteins | sample S1TSphgellanicum_FD_89693 | JGI IMG/M metagenome (GOLD analysis project Ga0116227, IMG submission 89693) | Host-associated microbial communities from peat moss isolated from Minnesota, USA - S1T2_Fb - Sphagnum magellanicum MG | ecosystem: Host-associated > Plants > Peat moss > Unclassified... | reverse complement strand
TCTCCGCGGCACCCACATCCGAATGGCTTTTTGTCCCGGGACTCCCAAGGAGGAGTCCCGAAACTATCCCGGTTTAGACTCCCGAGACTTTGCGAGGTCATAACTTTTTGCTCAAACCTCCGATTGGGATGAAGTCTAAAGCAAACTTGTAGCTCTCCTCAAGAGCTTTTCAACGGTCTATCACATTTCACCTGCACACACCGGGGTCGAATCGGTTTTTGACTTTTAATGGTCGGAAGTCAAACTGCCAATTTGACTATTGACCTTTTTTTTTGCCATAACTTGTGCTGCAGATATTCAAATGGCCCATACGAGCCCATTTTAGACATCTAAATTTCGATAGCTTTCCAATGATATAAAGATCACTCCAATGCAAGGTGTTTTGACCCCTGCAATCGAATTCTGAACTTTTGGGAGTCCCGAAGGACTCCCAAGTCCCAATTTCGGGAGTGTGAGTTTCATCCTCACACTTCCCTCATAGTAAGGTGGCGACATTACATGCATTTATGCATTTTTCACATACAATTCAATATTTTTAATTTAAGAAAACTGGAATTTAATTTTGGTATGTTTATTATAACATCATGCCCTAAATTTGTAACTTGTAATATTGTAGTTTGTTATTTGGAAAAGATATAATTTTGCTTTACATTATAATAATTTCAAGTTTTGTTGTCCAAAGTATGGAATTTTCATCACAACAATATACAACAAGATTTATAAAATTTTAGATTAACAAACATGGTTGGAGATTAGGAAACTTTGAAACAATTCAATTATTGGTTGAATTGATATGATGACAAAGAAAAAAATTCAAGAAATCTTATTCCTTATAAAACACCAACATCATAATGTGAACATTCAACAATAACTTGCATGGTTGGAAATTGAAAACACCATGGTTTAGTATAGGGTTTCAAATTTGTAATCTTCTTTAAATTTGTAAATTTTTTAGTTTTTTGGAATATTTTACAATCATAAACCATTTAACAAAAAATGTGATGTGTTCCCAAAGGCTTGCCATAAAATATCATGTGGTTTTTAGTTGTTTCTTTAAGGCAAAAGGGCATGTTAGATTCACTATTGGTACAATATGTAATATAATGTGTTGTGAAAGACTTTTAAGCCTTGGGCACAATACTTAACTCCTTGTGAGGGCAAAATAGTTGAACACAAGCTTCAAAATAAGACTAGGACAATGCACTTCATGTTCACCTTCCTTTCACATTGACTACACAATCCAATACAATAAAACACCTAGTGTAGTTAGAGCCAAAATTGGGACATGAAACATCCACTAAACCACCTTGGATTCATCATGTCCTATATTTGGAGGAGGAACACTTTCCTCTATATTGCATGGTCTAGAACTCTCTATGGAACCTACATTAAAATGGAAAAGTCATGGGACTTTTGGGTAGCATTTTTGATTTTAGGACAAAAGTTCTTAAAATTTCAAGTGACCATAGTTCCCAAGAAACCAAATCAAATTGAACATGTGACCCCATTTTCTTATTGTCCTTGAAAGGATATTTCCAATGTTATCTCAACCTTTGATTCAAAAATGTTTTCCACTACAAATTGCACTATGAATTTGTGCAACACATTTACAACATTCAAAAACATTTGCGAGATTTTTGTCCCAACATTTTAAATGACCGTAATTTCTTGCCACTAAGTTTTTTTAATAATGCAAGATCAACACCTTATAGCACACATTGAGACCTTTCCAACAAGCTAAAAATTGCACTACAACAAAAAGTGTCCTTGTACACCAAGTGATTTCACTGGATTTTGAGTGAATTCATTGGTTATAATGAATGCGACCTACTGGGAACATAGTGAAATCACTAGTCTAGTGAATGGAAATTAGTGAACTGCACTCACATTTTGTAGTAGTGTTGTTTGATTTAAAAAAGATTTGATCCCCACATTATGTTCTAAATATTTGGAATGTTTGAAGAATTTGAATTCTCAAAATAAAAGTTCAAAATCTTGGGAGTTGTGAGAGTGCCTACCTTTAACTCCCATGCATTTCTCTTGTGGTATGAAAATGTGTTGCATTTCATAACACTCGCACCATTATTCAAATTTGTCTAGGGCTTAATTTTGATAAGAATCTTTCCAATTTTTTTTCATTTTGGAAAGGACATTTTTTTCTTCAATCTTGGAATTGGTCACAACCCAAGTCAAGGTTGTGACAAATGTTTTAAATAATGTTTCACAATGATGAAAAAATATGTAATCCATTTAACAAACATCAAGATTATGATTGTTTCCACCATATATTTTGCAATTTAAAACATTTAACTAATGAAAACACTTTATCAAAAATGAAATGTTGAAACTTCAAAATCAATGCGCCAAATAATATTGTAATTTATAAAGATTGACAAAGTTGTTGTAAGAAATTTGGTTTTACTTGTTGGTCATGAAATGACCTTGAATTTCATATTATTACATCATTTTGTCTTATGATAATTCTTTTTTTCCAATTGATCTTTTAGACTACAATATTAAGGACTTTTTTCATTTTAAAAAATTCAAAATCACCCCCTTGAATATGCATTTTCAAAACTTCCACATAACATGGTTGCTGAAATATTTTTTCTTTTTTTATATCCATGGTTCATATCTTGCTTAAAAATCACATTTCTTTTGCAATAAGTTTACATAGATTGATTCCATAAACAACTCTTTAAAATTAATATTAAACAAAACAAATATTAAAAGATTTTTTTTTAAATCCTCATTTGAAATTTGTTGATATCTATTGTCTAATTGACAAACCATTTATTCAAAACATGATGATCTAACCTTGTTTTCCTCCATTTTAAAATGTATAAACTTTGGGCACACTTGCTATAACAATAAACATGTCTCATTTCAAATAGTGAGAGGAAAAATTCTAATCTTATGTGATAATTTCATGTGTCTTTTGAAAAAATAAAAATGGAAGACATTTAAAAACATCATATTTGAAACAAACCCATTTTGCTACTAAAATCTAGACATTCATATTACCTCTTACAAATATGATGTTTCCAAACTCAAATTCTAGTGCATAAATTTTTCTTAAAATGAGTTCTCACAAATCCTTTAAAAAGTCCACCTTCATCTTCTAATTATAAAACTTGTAAATATATAAATAATAATAATTATTAAAACTTGTTGTTATCAAGTTTGTTGATGTGCACATACTTCAAAACTAGATGCCATGATTGACCTTTTAAAACAATGCAAAAAAATTCAACTTAATGACATCATACATGTGATAATATTACAATGTGATGTTTATTGCATGTCTAATGCAATATTATTACTACACATGTATGATGTCATAAAACAAAACCTTGTTTATGTATATATATATAAGGCTGGAAATCCATCCACAAAAAATATAAGGCATGTTGAAGCAAATTAAACACACAAAAGGAAAACCAAGATAATCAAAACAATAATAATGAAGTGGAAGACGTAATGCTAAAAGGGCATCCTCTACCATACATTAGCTAGTGATGCAAGTGGACTAATTGGTATGTGTGGAAGAAATGAAAAACTATGATTAAGCATGGTAGCCTTTTGAAGAATCGCAATGGTTTGTGCACCTTGTAAAATTAACGACATTTGTTGCTTATAATAAAATATAAGCGTCAAAGGTACCAATGAAATTTGTTGATGGTGAACTATATCGGCATGTAAATAGGAAGTAAAAAAGGAATCAAAATGAGGATGGAGACAATCGTAAGTTTCTATTGCAAGGGGAATGAAATCATCTTTTGGCATGTTGTGTGTAGGATCATGCCTTGTCTTGAGTGACAACTGTTACTACATGTGTTATCGTCATTGAAGCACATTGCACCAAATTTGTACAAATTGGATCAATAATGATAATGTCCACCAAAGTTTGAAAATTGTCTCTAATGATGACAATATCCACTCATTTCTGTGTACGGCGGGGGAAAAAGTGGGAAACCTTTTTTCACACGTGAGCTCCACTTTTTGACATGATAACTGCAATGATATCTCAAAGCGTATCATGGGTTGCAATGCATTCATTGTTGCACAGGTAATGTAGCAAATGGATATTCAAATCATCGATGGTATGACCACACCAACATCATGAAAAATGCACAATTGTAGGATGTGGTATACTGAGATGAATACAAAATGTTATAAGGAAATGGGTAGAGGACAAATGAAATGAAGGGGTGTTAAAATGAGCTAATAACCAAGCCCCTGCTACAAGACTTGCACATGAGTGGAAATGTGCTCGCACAACATCCGAAGGAACATTTGCTAGAAGTGAAGTAAATTTCTACTCATGTAGTTGGTCCATGAAAAAAAATTACATTTGAAGATAGATTTTTGAAAGGCAGACATGTAATCAGATGACCTTAAATAACATCGCATGGGTATCGCATAGTGCGACCTAGAAGGGATAAATATCGGTTTTTTCATGTGCCATCGCAATAAGAAGAATAAGGTGATCATCTTATTGGAAATGAAAGATTAATGCATGAGCAATCAAAGCCCAACATCCTAAAAAGGTGGGGGTAGCATGTTGAACCACTAAGGGAAGGCCTAGCCCCCTTGAAGAAGTAAGGAAAATGATTTGACAATGAGCCAAATGGCCCACTATAATGCCAAAGGATCTTGACCCTAATAATGTTTCCAACATAATTATGGTAGGAACATCAAATTCGGTATAATGTTATAAGATACATGGTGATGGAAATACAATACGTTATAAATAGCTCAACCCCTAGGCATAACAAAGTGAAAGCATTGCAAAAGTTGCATGAAGATCTACAAGCATAGGAAGGTTAGCGATCGTGCTGAAGTCCTTTTGGAACATTTATGATATGAAGGATTCCACAAATGGCAAAGAACCCACTAGAGCACTTGGAATACAAAGACTGGACTTAGGTGTAAAAAAACCAAGAGAAAGTGATATAGATTGGTTTAACCCTTATGGAAACTGGGTTGTAATTTTGTTGGCTGCATTAAAAGTCCTAATGCTCCAAACTCCTCTTGTAACTGCAAAAAAACAAATAACACATTCAAGGTAGGACCAACCATGTACGTATCATTTGCCAACGAAGGAAAAACATAAGTAGCGTGGAATGCTGCAATAGGATGGAGAGTGCGAAGATGAGCAAGTGCAAAGAACACTCCTTTTAAAAGATCCCTTTGTTGTGTATTAAATTTGGATGACTATAAGATCCCTATGTTTAAAAGCCTTTGAGAAATATGGTGGAAATGGACATGTGTAAAACTGTCAAACAAATGAGAAAAGTTGATTCAAGGTGTCGATACAAAACCACAACTCTTGAAAAATGATTGTTTGAAATATTAAATTAAATGTGTTTCAAACATCCACCTCTAATACCATCCACTTTGCATGTAGATCCAACATAACTTTAACCCTATGAACCACTCTCTCACACCCACCCAACGTTGCGACCCCAAATTGGTGTGAATTAAAATGCTTTGCAAATGCATCCTTGAACTAAAAAATTAACTAAAAAATCTTTTAATTTAAATATCCATGCCCAAATACATAAAATTATATACAAAAATTAAATTAAAAAAAAACAAGGTAAATTGTTGATGATTACCCATCCAACAAATTAGTGACTTTTGAAATTCAACAACTAGATTTGAATGTGCCAAATATATTAGATTATGGAGAAAAACAAAAAAATAAAAATTGCTAATGATTTGCTATCAACAAATTAGTGGCTTTTAAACATTCAACAACTATATTTAAATTCTCCACACATATTAGATTATTGAAAATTGGAAAAATGGATTAGAAAAGGAAATTTTTTGAAAAAAACTTGGTAAGCTGCTGAAGATTACCTACCCAACAAATCAGTGGCTTTTTCAAAATTCAACAAATACACATATAAAATGTGCCTCTGTCTCCAGGTCTCTTCTTGGTTGCTTTTGAAACCCTAAACCCTAAAAATGGTCTGAATGAAGCTTCTTCCTCACTATGTCCTTGGGAGCTTGCGGGATCTTGTGCTGGAAAAGATGTGGGATTGTTCTGCGAGGAGCAGGTTGGAGAGCTTCGATCTTGCGGAGATTGTTGGTAACGAAAATCGGGAGATCAATCAATCAATCAATTTTTGGTGGTACGGCTTCCTTCACCCTCTTCTGTTTTTTTGCATGCAACGTCTCTGCCTCCAAAGGTTGTAACTTGTAACCCTAAGTTCTGATTAGATCCACGAGTTATGCAATCGTAGATTCTGAGCAGAAGATCCTTGAGACTTGCAAAGGTGAATATTTGTAGGGGGGGGGGAATGATGATGTGATGTGAGTGCATTTTTTTCCTCCACAAATAGTAAGCAAGTTTAGGGTAGAACCCTCCTCCTGCACTTTGTTCAAGAACCTTTGGATTCACTCTCAATTGTGGAACTTATACATGCCTGAACATGAAGTTCAGACCTCAACTGCAAAAATGCAGAACAGAATTGTGTGCACCAACAGCATAATCTGTGGGCCACCACCATGGCCTGTACGTCACATGGAAAAAAAGCCCCCTTCCACTGAAATCTGATTGCTGTTTTTCTGGACATCTCTTTGGTGGAAGTGGAACCTTGAGAATTGAGCATTTCAGTGGTGTATGTCTGCGGGGTTTTCAGGTTTATCATAGGCCAGGAGAAGATGGGGGCAGGTAATTTGGTGCAAATGTTGTGCAGTGTATATGTCTGAAGGCCATGACTACAATTGGAGGACCTGTACTCAGATCAGGATCATGCTGTGGAACCCACCACCATGTGAATTCAGCGGGTGGCAGGGGACCTCTGGTGGGAAAGAAGCTGAGGGAATATGCAACATTGGCTATAACCTTCCTGCACTTTGCAGACTTGGTAAGCATCAGGACAAATTTGGACAAACAGGTTTGTCTGTAGTAGGGGTCTTTCAAACCATAACCCTAGATGACAGATGCCATGAAGGGGTGTTGGGAGATGTAGCAAAGAATGGGATGTTGCTGGTGAAGGATGTGTGGAGGGAAATGAAGACCAATGAGCTTGTCAAGGTAGACTGCAAGAATTTCGACTTGAAGAAAATGTGGAGCCAAGCTAAACATCCTTGTATGTTGATCATCTGTTGTACGCTAGGGGTTAGAGTGTTGATCTCACTTGTATACTGGTAGCTAGCAATTTGATTCCAGGACCTGGATCACAAGACACTTCTGAAGATGAGGGAAGCATTTCTATCTGCAACTGATGACATCTTTGCAGGAAGTGGTCTCATGAATGCTAAGTTCTTTCAAGAAAGAACAATGTTTTGTTGAAAGACGGATTGAAACTTTCAGTCTGAAACTGATGAAACAGGATTGAGCTGCACTCTCTGAAGTGGTTTTGTTTGAGAAGAGCTACGAGATTCTGCATGAGGAAGAAATAGTTGAAACAGCCAATGACAATGAGTGCCCCATTCCACATGGAACTGCAACACCAGCAGGGATCTATTGGATCACATGATAATTAATAGCCACATTGATGGTGAGTGACAGACACCACACTAGGGATATTACTGAGAACACATCTGAGAGAATTGGTCCCTGGGTAGTGAAATTGTGCACCTGAAAAATGTCCAGAAAAGTGCCTGGAGATATTCTGTGGTCACACCATTTTCCACCGCATGTAGAAGCTGTAAAACACACTTGATTTGGAGGGCATGAAATGAAATGTGCGATGTGTATAAAAGTTGTAGGTGTAGAATATGTTGGTTGAGATAAGACAAATTGTCTCTTGGAGTTCTCTTGGGTTGGTGTCCTTGATGTTTTGTTGTTGGTAGATATAGACTACAAATTGTTGGGGTTAATTCCAGTGCACAGGAGGTAGTGTGCTACTTTGGTGCAGAAGTCCTGCTGCGCAATCCAGCTGTTTTGGTTTGTCTTGTTGAATTGCAGGTTTATGGTGCACATTTCTGTCTGTGTCTGTCACCTTGTTTGTCTGTTTTTAGTGCACTTCTGCTGCGGTGCTTTTTTTTTTGTGTGTACACTCTGTCTCTGTCTCTCTCAGCAGTTTGTTGTGCTATTTTATGCACAAAGAGTGGGACAAATTATCTGTCCTCCAGATTCCACTCTCCACAAACATCATCAGCTGATAAATGTGACATTGAATTCACATTCAACAGCAATTTCACACGAAGAAATTCAGTGATGAATCTGAAGTTGTAAACTTGTTTTGGGTGATTGAATCTGTTGCCAATGTGATGATGAAAAACTCTCCGATGATGAATTGGCATAAGAAAAAGTTTGATTCAAAATTTTTGTTGCTGATACAAACATCTAGACACAAATCACTCTGTCTCTAAAATCTCTCTCCAGAATTGGAGAATTGCAAGCAGCTCTCTCTTTCCCTCTGGCCCTCTCTCACTGTGTCTCCCTCCATCTCTTTCTCCATAATTGGAGAATATCCAGCAAGCAAGCAGATCTCTCTCTCTCTCTTCATCTCATTCCACAAAATTGGAGAAATTTCAGCAAGCAAGCAGGTCTCTCTCTCTCTCTTTCTCTCTCTTCTGTCATCTCTTTCCCCAAAAATTGGAGAATTTCCAGCAAGCAAGCAGGTCTCTCTCCCTCTCTCTCTCTTGCTCTCTCTTGCTTTCTCTTGCTCCTGTATTTCTCTCCATAATTGGAGAATTTTCAGCAAGCAAGAAGCAGCACAAAATGAATTGATCTGAAAGCCAAAAAAAAGAGCAACAGATTTTTCTGAAATTTTCCACTGCAGAGGCACGCCTTCCTCAGTCACTCAGTCGCGGGGATCGCGAACGGACATAATCTTTGACGAAATCCCCCCCCCTCCCCACCCCTGTCCGCGCCCTCCTCGTTCGTTCTCTCTGACACATTTTTGCGCGTAAGTGTTGTTCGTCGTCGTCGTCGTCCTTTTGACTTCCCTTGTGCGTGACTGTGTGTCTGTTACTGTGATCGCCGGATCGGTGTCTTCTCTTCCATTTAGGTTTAGGATTTTTCATTCGCAGCAGTAGCAGTAGCAGCAGCAGGGCAGCAGCAGCGGCTCCTCCGCCAAAAGTCCCCTCTTTTGCGTCGGCGCTGTGGGCGGCCGTAACAAAGCACGAGAAGCTCTACTAGTGGTTTCGCTGGTTTTGTTCTTCGTGGTTTTTTTGTGTCGGCTCTTGGTTTGTTTTCTTCCTGACCTTCTTGGATCGTGGCATGCTTGATTGCTTTGTTTTTGTGTTCTCTCTGCCGCTCCAATACTATCACGATTGCTGTTCCTCGGTGCTCCTTTCCTTTGCGCAGTACTATCTTCTTCGGCGATCTTTGTGGAAAGTTCCGGAGACGACGATCTATGTGAGGAGGAGGAGGAGGAGGATTGTGAGGAGGTTGAACAGATGTTTGCCGGGGTTTACCGATCGTCGACACTTGCTTTGCAAATGCATGATGCTGTTTTGTAAATTTTGTTCCATCGCAGTGTAGGTCGTAGTAGTGGCAGCAGCATCTGTCATCGTCGTCTGCTGCTGCTGCTGCTAGCGGTGTCGCTGTTTGTGCGTGTTTCTGTTTTCTGATCATCTCTCCGATGATGGCTCCGAGCACCACAACGGTAGTAAGGCTTTCCGTGCAGATTCTATGTAATCTCAAACCATGGATGCTTTGAGGAGCGTCATCGACTCGGTTTTCCTTCTGGTCGGATTGTTTGCGTGTGCGCCACAGTAGTGAGGAGGTGTTGTAGTCGGCGAGGACTTTCTTCAGCTCCACAAGCGGTGTTGCAATGGATCTCCACTGCAGACATCCTTTTTCTCCGAAGTGTGGAGGAGCAAGCATCGTGTGCATAGATTGAGGAGAAGATCCAATTCCGAGTCATATCGGTATCTTTTGCAATTCAGGTGATGCGCGCATGCACTTGCCGACTGTATTGCTTGCTTGGATTGTTGTGTAGTGATGGTCAATCCGATTATTTTCTGATCTGAAAGATGATCGCTGTGCAGGGGGAGACACACACACAGAGCTTTTGCATGTCGTCGTATGTGTCTTTTGGACACCGATGAAGGCGCCGTGTTCTCGAGCTTAATAGAAAGCTTTCCCTATAGAGTTTGGAAAGTGAAACCCGTTGGAGAAAGTTGAGGAGAAATGGAACAGGATGATGAAGAATTCGAGCAGCTGCTTTGCGAAATTCCGCATGCCACATCGACGAACACGGTGATCGATGTTCCCAGGGCGACTTCCGCTCCTCCGCATCTCGAAGAGCTGCAGCGGGTGCACGGATCGGAGGTAGAGGAAGGTCCGATTGGCATGCGTGAAGATGAGGCTCCTGTGAAACCCTTCATCGACATCCGTTGCGATGAGCATTACGAGAGCTTCTACAGGTCGTATGCAGGTGTGAAGAAGCTGCCACCTCCTATGGACAACCGTACCCTCTACAGTGACCTTCCTGTTCTCTCTCCCAAAGCTTCTGCTGGCAACCTCTCCCCTTTTCTTGCGAGACTTACTCTTGATGATACCCAGCGGAAGCAGCAGCGGCTGGATGTGCAGAGGAAGCAACATGTTCTTCAACAGCATCAGCTCACTTCTCAACAACAAGCACAGCAACAACAGCAGCAGCAGCAGCAGCAGCAGCGGGAGCCAACTCCAAGTTTCCAAGCCCCTGGAGGAGCTCATGCCTATGGAGCACCTACCCAAAAGGATATTTCGTCCGACCCTCACATGACAACAGCAGGCTATGGAAACCTCAGCTTTGATGAAGGCAGCAACATTTTGTTGCAATCGTTTATTGATGATACGGGGGATACCAGAACTGTTAGCAATGGATCTTCTGGAGGCCTTGCTGGTCGTCCTCCTCTCTCTAATGGACATGGCCTTGCTGCTGAGTCTAATGGATTGTATTCACCTATGGATGCTTTTGGCACAGGATCTGCAGCTTCTTCTTATGATTTGTATGCATCTAGATCATCCCCCTCTCGGGATCTGTTTCAAGGTAAGTCCTTAGTGAGTATGAATGGGCTGGGTAATGGTAGCTATGATGGGATGACTGATTATTCAGATAACCCAACACAGGCTTTTAAGAAAGCGTTGAGACAGCAGAATTCCCTTGGGTCCTATGGGTCTGGAGGTGTCTCTCAGTATCAGCAGCAGCAGCAGCTGGAGGTTGTGGCAGCTACACTGCAGGCTGCAGCAAGAAATCAATCTGCAATTGCGTCTGGAAATGTTTTGCAGTCAGGCCGGTTACAAAAGCAAATTTCACTTGACTACAATGTTGCAGACTACTTTGAAGCTCAGCAGCTTGTTGAAGCTCAGGTTCAAGCACATGCAACTGCAATGGCAGCACAATATGCACATTTGGAGGAACAGCAACAACGTTTGTATATGCAGCAACAGGTCATTGAGCGGCAGAAGCAGATCCAGCTCCTTGCCAGCCTTCATGCGCAAGTCAATGGAATACCAGGTGGGGTCAATTACCCCAGTGGAAGCAGCACTTCCATGCGAGGCTCAAGGAACTCCTCTGAGCTGCAGCAGCAGCTTGGATTTGCTGCTACTAATGCTCAGCACAATCAAGCTTTGCAAAGGAAGTTGAAGCTGCAGCAAGCAGTTAACCCTGATGCTGTTTGGGGTCCAAATGCAGAAGTATCAGAGTTTGGGCTCTCTGACAATTCTCGGAGGCCCCCATCTGTTGGCAGTGTTTGCAGGTACTTCACCCAGGGTTATTGCAGTCGAGGTGATGCCTGCCCTTTCTTGCATACACCTTTGTATGGGTCCAAGGCAGTGTCCCATACTGCATCTCTACCTGTGAAGGAGGCTGCCCATTCCACTACTACATGTGATGGGAGGTTGCCTCCATATTTGGACAAGATTCTTCGTCGAAGCTCTCGAGCAATTCATCCTGAGAAGGCTAATTCCTTTGCTCCTGCATCAGGGATTCAAAGGGTAGGTGATGTGGTGTCAAATGGCCATGCTAATGGTCATGGACATGGCTATCCCAATGGTCATTTTTCTCCAGGATCAGGGCATGTTTCACCCACAGACCCCATTACACTTGCACACCCACAATCAAGGATCCAAGATCACATGGAGTTTGATGTTGGAAGGCTCATGGTGCCACACAACTTACAGCAACAGCAGCCTCCCAAGTACACCACAATTGAAGAGGTTGAGGGCCACATCTATCTCATAGCAAAAGATCAGCATGGGTGCAGGTTTTTGCAAAAGAAGTTTGATGAGGGAGGCCCTGAGGATGTGGAGAAGATTTTCCGTGAGATTATCAACCACATCACTGAGTTGATGAAAGATCCTTTTGGAAATTACTTGGTACAGAAGTTGCTTGAAGTTTGTGATGAAAACCAGCGCATGGAGATTCTGCATTCTGTTACTGTGGGTGGGGAACTCGTCAGTATTTCCTTGAATATGCATGGGTAGGTGTGATTTCTGTGACAGATGAATGGCTCTGTGAGGCACCAAGGAGCATGTGATTTGAAGTATCCTCTGTCTGTCTTTTGTGGATGAAGCTAATTGTTGAAACTTATCATTCCTCCATTGCTTAACTCTGGACTTTTGGGGGTAATTGGTGCACCATTGGTCTGTGATTTTGAAATACATAATGGATGGTTGACAGTATACTAAGGGTCTAAGAGTGGGGATTTGCAAGCAACTCTCTGGGCATTTGTTTCAGCATGGTCTCAAAAAATACTCTTTGTAATGATGTTGAGATGCAGCTTGTGATGAGCTATGATGATGTTTAATCTCAGGAAGAAGATTATGAGGTTTGTCCTTCATGGCTACAATGTTAAGTGTTGAAGTTGCAGTGTAATTTATGGGTCTTGGTCACTGGAATGAATTTGAGTGCAATTTGTTGTTCTAAATGGCATTTAAACTGCAAGTTGCCCTAATGAAGCTTTTCATTCTACAGGACAAGAGCAGTGCAGAAGCTCATTGAGACACTGAAGTCACAAGAGCAGGTAGCCATGGTGATTGCAGCTCTTGCTGATGGTGTGGTTGAGTTAACCAAGGACTTGAATGGGAATCATGTGGTTCAGCGCTGTCTTCAGAAACTCAGCCATGAGGATAGCCAGGTATCAAGGTTCTGCAAGATTCATGATCTGTCACATTTGAGGATGTCATAATGGCCATTCATTGAGTTGGTAGTCAAATTTGCTATGAAGTCATTTCATATGTGCAGATTGTCACATTAGATGTCTGGAGGGAGCACATTCAAATCCTGGATTCTACTTTTGAACTGCATCATATCGTAAGCTTGACGAAGGCTAGGGTTTCTTAACTGGTTGGCATGGCAGTTCATATTTGATGCGGCTGCATTGCACTGTGTGGAGATAGCTACACATCGCCATGGGTGCTGTGTTATGCAGCGTTGTGTTGACTTTGCAGTAGATCATCAGAGGCAGCGGCTGGTGGCTGAAGTTGCTGCCAATGCTCTTTTTCTCTCACAAGATCCTTATGGGTATGTTTCAAGTTGAGCACAGAGTTGGAAATGACACAATAAGGAAATGGCAATATATTGAGGGTTCTGTTGTTTTGTTTAATCAGAGTCCTGTGTCCATGTGGTAGTGTCTCTTACACTCAAGTGTGTGGAACATGGAACATGAAAACATTGAAGAGTTCAATGGTTGTGTTCTTTATACACTTTCTGACCCACATTATACTGGGTTACAGGAACTATGTTGTGCAGTACATCTTGGATCTCAAAACAGCGTGGTCATCAACTGAGGTGATGTTGAGACTCGAAGGGAACTATGCATTCTTGTCCATGCAGAAGTTCAGCAGCAATGTTGTGGAGAAGTGCTTGAAGCTTGGAGTTGAGGAACCACGCGCCCGCCTAGTCCGGGAACTGATGACTAGTCCACATTTAGGCCAGCTACTTCAAGACCAGTATGCAAATTATGTCATCCAGTCTGCTCTTTCTGTGTGCAAGGTAAGCACTCCTGCTGTCTGGAAGACACTCTCTCATATTTGACTGTAATTTGCAGCACGTGTTTTGTCCAGGCCTGGGTTCTGAGCAATGGGCTTTGCTTCTTGCCCTCCCTCAAATCTCCCCAACTTCCTCCCAACTTTCATCTCTGGAGTTTCTCTCTCCTTGATTTGGTTCAACAAATTTTGGCTCCATGTGTAGAGTTCTCATGTATCTTTTGCTTTGATTTCAGCAGGGGGCTTTGCACACTGGGCTGGTGGATGCAATACGACCACATCTTCCTGCTTTGCGCAACAGCCCCTATGGAAAGCGGATTCTGTCACGCACAAATCCAAAGAAATGAATTGACTTGCCTGTGAAGTTTTGTGTCATCAGCAATTTACAAGCTTATTGACTATGGCAGAGGTGGATAAGAGGTTGGGCACTTTTTGGTAGAGGCGGTTTCCAGGTCAGCAGCGGTGGCATAGCTCGTTTGTTGGCACTCACTGTATGGACTAATTAGTTATCATTGTAGCTCAGGAGGATTGTACAAAATCAAGGGTATGAGGGGTCAGGCATTGAGGGCAGCAAGTTATTGTTTTTGAAAATGGAGTTGCAATGTCCAGTGAACTGTGTTTAGGGTGAGATTATGGGGGGTGGAGTGAAAAGAAAACACAGCCCTTTTAGTCAGATTATTCATGGGCTACCAGTACTGTGACCGTGCACCGAGACTTGCAAAGCAACTCTTGGAAGCTGGTGTGGAACTAACAGAATGCATGGTTATTCCTGCTCAAGATTGAAAGGGATGAAATCCATGTCAATGAAATATCAAAACAGACTTACAGGTTGTACAAGTTTACCTTCCTGCTTCTGTCAACTGTCAGGAATGTTAAATATGGAGAGCATAATCAAAACGGGTTATCGACTTAGCCAGCTCAACTCTTATGCATTATACTGTTTAGGTCCTTTTCAATCTTACTCATTGTGATCATAGCCAGGTTGTGTACCATATGGCAATGCAATGATCAAGTTCACTGTAGCCAGGTTGTGCCTAGTGCTATCTATTTCCAGCTAGTACTACTGCCCAGAGGAAAAAGCTTGACGAGGTTTCAGTTAAAAATACAGTGGAAGCAAGAGGTGTGACCATGGTTTACTAGGGTCATGATTTTGAGGTTCTACTCTGTAACTTAATCTGCCAGTCTTGTAGCACATGACTTCTTTCTTTCATACTTCATGATTTTGGGAATGACTCTGACCTTTTCACTACTTCTCTTTGTGGGTCAGTTGATCTCTTGTGTTTGCTTTTTCAATTGTTTGAGGTACTTACTACTAACTGCAAAGCCTAATTGGTGTTTGAACTCCCCGTGTACATTGTACACCTTGTCCTGTGCTGCTGTGTCAGAAATGCGTGCCTGTGACCCAATCGGTTGGGCAATGGATGTCATGATGCTGCAATGGAGATCACTCTAGAAACAACTTGGCACACTGGAAGTGGAGAAGTGACCTGGTTTTGTACATGAAGAGGTTGTTCACTTTAGCCTTCAATTTCCTAACACTTGCTGAACCATGATGACAAAGAACCTAGATGGCCTCGAGGGTGCTGTTGTGGCGGTTGATTCCTGAGTTTATGGGACATGTTAAAGCCAACACTGCTGTCGAAAGAAAAGGTTGGTTTCAGATCTGATGGTTCTCTAACTGGCCTCAGATCAGTAAATGAAAATTCAGCTTTTGTGGGGGGAAAGAAATTATCATGACCAGAGAGGCTTCACTGGTACAGAAGCTTCTGCAATTGAATTACATCTATGAGGTGGAAGTAGGAGGATTTACAGGATAGCCTCCGAAGGTTTTTTCAGTTGTAGTTCATTAACACCAGAGATGTTTCACTACAATTTTCTTGCCAGGTCTCTGTAGAAGATGTCAATACATGTGGAACCAAAAGAGTTCATTCCACATGGAAGCAATCTCTAAGAGATTTAAGAACCAATTAACAACTGGTAGTTTCACTAGCCAAACCCTTTTTATTGGCTCTACCCACAGGAAAGAGACTCCGTATTGGTGTAGGATTTGGGCATAAAATTTTCACTTCAACTTGAATCAATGTATGAGTGACATCTGGGTATTATGTGTGCATCTGATGATGGATGTTCATGTTTCATAGAAGTATCCCCCATCTGGATGAGAAGATCCAGATCTAGCAAAATAAGTCTTTAGTTTGAAGATTGAGCTTGTGATAAATGATGAAAACTTGCCGAACGTCAGTAAAACAAAGCACCCAAAAAAGGGTGAAAAAAATAACAAGATGGAAGGACCCTAATCCAGGCAAAAAGAAGAAATCACCAACTAGAGTGGACCATGAGGGGAACATGAACAGATCAAGTACTCAAAACCCTTTTATCACAAGGAACATATGAGATAAGGAGTGGGGAGGAACACTTGAAAGAACACTTGGCCTAGAAGAAACCTCACTTATAGTAACAAAACACCTTGCAATAAAGGCCACATGTGTTCGCTATAACCCGACTCACATCCTTTGCTTGTGAAATGAATGTAAAACCAAAAGAGGAAGGCCTTCATAACCTTTTGTGCTCCATACCATGTTCACACATCGATGAATAACATTGTAAACCTACTAATGTAAAAACCCAAAGACCTTTATGGCTAGAACGATAAACTAGTCCATTGTGTATCAATCACGATAATGACTATCCTTGGCTTGAGCTGCAACTATAGCAACAACCCCACAAGATAGAGTTGCCCATGAAACCAAATATGTTCAAATGGGGTTAGCAATGACGATAAAACAACATTCGGGTGCCATTCATTGAAACCACAATGTTGACTCATTGATGCGAAGATTGAAAAATAAACAATGGAAGAACATGGGTCTACTCATATAAAACATGAAATCTTTCATCTATTGCAAAGGCATTTCACATAACATCATGGGAAACCATCTTTTCACCACCATGGGCAAAACTTGAAAGGTGGAACCGCATAGGGTCCAAAGGCTGACCACATATGCAATGTGACAAACCAGGGCTAATGGATGGGGGAGGCCCAACCGAATGCATAAAGCAATGGAAAAAACTTCTAAAATCAATAATAAAAAAGGATCATTTGACAAGCAAACAACCACACACCCGCATTTGGCCCCACATAAGATTTCAAGTGCATCTAATGCAAATCAAAAAGGCAAACAAAGATGATGCCAAAAAAAAAATGCTCATGTAATCTTTTTGAAATACTCTCTTGAAATCAATTTGTTCATCTTTCTACCAACTGCTCAAAAGGGGTATGCATGTCATCACCACTCGAAGAAGAAGCTCGCTCTAATGTCGACCTTAAATGGGCTTGAAAGGATAGTGAACTTGAACTATTCACTCCTATCATTTCTAATAAGAATAGACATGAGTCCAACAAAAACCTAGTGGCAATGACAAGGGTAACGAAAACCCAACTCCTTAGATAGGCCATTAGAGCTATTCCTTTTGCAAAAATCAAGTTTAACCCTCCATTAAAAATGCAGAGACAAATTTACCATTATGCTAAGGGAGCTTAAGGGCACTCAAAGGAACCTAGGCCCAAAAGCCATTCAAAAACTCCCAATAAAGTTTAATAAAAAATGAAAACTTAGTTTCGAAAATTTAAAATAATGGGAGAAATAATGAAGTAAATAGGAAGGCCTTTGAATGAAACATTGAAAGAGGATCCCGAATGCTACACGGACATCCTTTAACCTCGCGAGCACATCAACATGATGAACATCCTCATCCAAAACCTCCTACAAAAAGGATGAGGAAAAGGAATTTGAACTAAAAAGGATGCCTAGGATCCTAATGTCGTTGATAGGGCAACAAAAACTAGTTGGGAAGGCAAACCTAAAAGGCAAGCCAAAATGGGCCCAAATCGAACGTTTGCAAAATTGAACAACTAACCCCATAAAAGTCAACCGAGAGACAAAATGATCAAAGGCAAGGGAAACAACAAGGGCAAGGTCAAGGATATGGGTGTTGTCAACTAAGGAAAGGAAAAGACAAAAGGAAAATTGTTTGAAGAATAACACAAAACACAAAAATGAACGATTGCAAAGGGGTCATCTTGATGTGTGTTCACGGAAGAAGGATGATAAACAAATCTCTTGAGGGCAAGTGATGACTGAAAACAAAGGAAGCTGAAAGGCATAAAAGGAATAAACAAAGGGGAAAAGCTAAAACAATTGGCCTCCTTTCACTCAAAGTTTTTAGAAAATGGCTTTACGCAAGATAGTGTTGAAAACATTCATTACATCCATTTGAAACACCACCCAATCGGGGTGGACATCCAAAGCAGTTCGAATACCATGCACCACTATTTCATAAACATCATTAATAGTAACACCGAATTGATGCAGTGATAGGTGAAAAAACAACACATCCCAAAATTGTAGACATAAAGCCTTGCGAACCAACCAATAAAACATTTCACCCATTACACTTGGTCGAATGCCACCTAAGGGATTGGCTAAAGCTAAAAGCTTAGCAACACCAAAAATGCAAGCCGTAGACTAAAGGATGCAGCTAGTGCCAATCACATGGGAATTCAATTGATGAAGTTGAATGAAACCACTAGTTGAATTTTTGAGGTTCAAAGAATCTCGAAAATGTTTGTAGATCATGCTTGATAGACTGCATGCTTACAAATGGGATATGCATAAGAAATTTAACTTAAGATAATCCATGAAAAGTTTAATTGAATGTCCAATAAGGAATTTGAATAGGGGGAATTCGAATTCAAAAGATGAAGGGCTTACAATGAGCAAACCATCTCTAATGATGTTGGAATTGAGGCAAAAAGGGCAAAAGCTTTAGTTGCATGTGTAAATTCTTTCACATGCCCGAGGGTTAAGCTCCGTCTTAACCAACATGAAGGGGGCACAACATGAACAAAAAGTAGAAAAGGTAAGGTTGGCAATAAAATTCGATCCAAAGACAAAGCCTCCACAAGTACATGTGCCCAAAAAAAAAACTTTATTTAAAGTTCTTCTTAGTCCTTGGACAAAAATTGTCAAAAACATGTCCTAATCTCCCTATGCCTAGATGCTCCACCACAAGAGGGAAGGATAAGATACCAGTGGGGGAACAACAAGAATAGGTGTTAAGCAGTCACAACAAATGAGTTTCAAGCTAGTCGATCCAAGGGAAGGAAAAAGGCAACTTGCACCTCTTGACACAAAACAAAAGGAATGTGCATGTATAACCAAGGTCAAGGAAAGCCCAAATGGAAGGCACTAAAGGATCTAGTGCCAAAATCCAAGCCCAAGTTGCTGCGGGTGGAAAAAGGGTTAAAGGTGTGACCAAGGAGTCAAAGGTGTTGTCAAAATGTAGAGTTCGAAAAACCAAACACTATTTCTCTTAATGAGGCATGCCACATTGTGAAAATAAAGTGTCACAACTAGAATAAAGGACGTTGCATTAAGCCCCACTTTTACCTTTAAGGGATGAAAAAAAGACACATCGGCCACATGTTCGAATAACCACACCCAAACTAGAAACATGTGGAGGCCCAAGAGCCAAAGGAGGTAGGGCTTCCATTGAGAAGCCCACCCACCTTAGGGAAACCCATAAGCCCAAAAAAAAGGGGGGCAACTTAAAAAACCACCCAAGGATAGCCCCACCCTTTAAGAAAAAAAAAAAGGTGTGACACGTAATTCCAAGAATGCATTGCACAAGCACCCTTGTATGACCAACGCCCTTTTGCAACTACTGCCTTTACCTACCATGCATTAGCTTTGGTGTTGCAATGAAGATAATGGTGATGGCAGGTCCAACCTTTTTTTTACTCCACATTATTGTCATTTTTAAAAACCCACTTTCATTGTTCGTTTGTTGCCTATTGCCATCTTCTTTTTCTTATCAATCTTTCTTCTTTTCTTGTATTTTTGCCATCATCATCCATTGTTATTGTTCCATTTCCACTCCACACCATCATCATCTGCATTTTTCCTTGCTCCAACCAAAAATATCCTAAATTATGATGTTGTAGTGAGGACAATGGCTAGGGATACATCCTTTGTCACAAATTATCAAAGGTCCTCAACTAAGCTATGTAGATGCCAATAAATTGACATTCTAGTGGTAGCACTAAAGACTCAAACTCTTCATTGAACCTCATATTTAAATCCTTTTGTGTAGGAGCTTGGTTTAGTGGTGTGTCAAGATAATATAACAAACCAAAATGGCAAAGTTGGTGACATCAAGGCTATTCTTGAAGGTCTTTAGCTTTGAGTGAACAACAATTGAATAATTCAAGATAAACCTTGAACCCCAAAGTGGTTGGACCTTTGTCTATGCTTGAAATTTTGCAGGAAGCTAACTTTGCATCATCATTGATGCCATTGCCCATTGACCAACTTTGCATCATCATTGATGCCATTACCCACTGAACAACTTTGCAATGATGGTCGTTTAACAAATATCTCTGCTACAAGATGTTGCACCAACACATCTTTCGAAAAGGAAAATAAAGGGAAAGTTCTTATTCCAACAAAACAAAAGCACCATCTAAAAACTAGAACAATTCAAGAAGAAGGGGAAGAAGAAGATAATGGGTAGGTCCTTACACAATGAACTATTTTTTTCCTTTTTGTTCAAAGAGATTTCGCCCATTTCCAATTTAATGTTTGTTTAGGGGAAACCCATCCAGACAAAAATTTGAACTCAAGAAAGCAAAAGAAAAATTTGTTTGATTTGCCTATTGTGAATCAATGTTCAATATTTCCCCTATCAAGTTGTTGGTAGTTGCCTCCATCTTAGAGGTGGTTGTTTTTTTGGTGTTGTAATTGGGCAACGTGGTTACGCAACCCTAGCATATGGTTTGGCCAACCTTATTCTCATGGGTTTTGGGTGTTCAATTGATTTAGTGACTCTTATTATTGTTGGGTTGCATAAAGGAGGTAACATTTCATATATTTTTGTGGTGAATTTATTTGAGCAAGGTGGAACATTGGCCAATTGAGAAATTGCAAGGTGAATTTTAATCATTTGAACTATAGGATTGATGCCAATATTTAATCATTGTTAGGTTGGGTGGCCAAATTCCTATTTCTTGTTAGTGCAAAAGAATTTTGAATGGTTTGCCAACTTTTTTTTGGGTTTAAAAACAATTTCTTGTAATTGCTTGCATTGTTGAATACATTTGAAAATCAAAATATGAATTTTTAACTTTTGCAAATGTGTGGTTTGAATTCAATTAGAAACATTGAAGTCATATATGGTATTCATTTGCCCATTTCAAACATGTTCATGTTTTTTGATAAACAACCTTCAAATGTTATATTTTGTTCAAATAGTTGTTAAGATTATGTATGGGTTCATTAACTAAACCTATCAATTGAATTGTCAATGTTGCAATTCACAATCAATAAGTCTAAAAATGTTTCCCTTGATATAGGCAAATTAGATTATATGTATTAAATGGCCTTCAAGTAGTTTTACAATTTGCAACAAGGCTTTGGACTAGTTTTTTCACCTTGTGGCCAACAATTCCTATTTGTGTTCAGTTTTTATTATCGGCATGTTTGTTTTTCAGACATTCACTTATGATTCAAGGTTGGAGGAGATGTTGATCTTTGTCAATATAATGGTCATATGCAAGAAGACTAGCCTAGGAATAGGAGGAATAACATACCTCCAACAAAGATTTTAAAGCCTATTGCTTGATTACATTGTTATTATTTGATAGTTTTGAATATGGTCATGAATTCAACCTACAACATATTTGTAGTTTCATGATCCACAACAATACATCATTGTTTGTTTTATATGTTTGAACTGGTAAATTGATGTAATGTTTCCAATATATCATTATATGGATTGAATAAATATGAAGTGAATACAATGAATACAATGAATATAAAGTATTCAAAAATATTGGTTAAGGGTTGTAATTAGTGCTTTGGATTCATACAAGTTTAAATGAATGAAATGTTTACTTTGCAAAAAATTAATGCCTTTGGCATAAGTGATTTAATTTTCCTTAGTGCCACATGGTGCATATAGTTAGCCCTTTTCACAGGAGCATATGATGAACTTGCTTGTCACAAGTTTGTTCCTTTGAACACCTTAAATATGTCTTTGCATGAGCTCACCAATGTTTTTATCCTATTATTTATTTCTCCTTGATTGAGGTAGACAATTGCAATTGTGTTCCTTGTTTCTCCTCACTCAAGTAGGAATTCACAATCATTTCGGTAATCACTAACAAGTTCATCAAGCTCCTCACCATGAAGGTTTAAGGTGTAAGCAACACATATTTTGTGGCTAATGTTGGAATCATCTTGTGTGCACATTAAAATTTTATTCAAGGGATAAGGAGTAGTGAGCTTGTGAGTTCTCCATGCATGTGCAATAGTCACCACTTTTAAAGGTAAGCAATAAACATGACTAACTACCATAGTGCTTAAGTTTTGCTAGTATATTTGAAACAAAGAGTTGAGGTTTAAACTACAAAAATGGTGTATGTTTTACATGTTTCAATATGTTTTGAAGGTGTAAGAAGTCTTTTCATGTCACTCACCATTTTTCTTTTTTAACATTTTTTTTCATTTTCCATCAATTAGTTTTACTTTTCTTCTCCTTTTTTCTTATACATTTTGTTTCATTATTTTTTAATTGCCAAATCCTTCTTAGTAGGTTGCAAAAAACAACATAAACTAGAGTTCATGTGCTTATAAGCAATACATTTATTTTGTTTCTTTTTTTAATAAGCAAATGCACTATTTGATTTGAAATTATAAAGAATGATATGTTTTTTATCAAAGGAGGTTATAATCTTTTAAAAGGTAAGTTACAACTAAACAGTCTAAAAAAAGTTTGAATTTTGTTATTTATGGTATTCAACATGGGTTTAGGGTGAGAAAATTGTTGTGTGCTCAAGTGTTAATCATGATAGTGCCCTTGTTGATGTGTCTGCATTGCCTTTGCAATACACTGATGTGTTTTTTCAATTCACATCATTCCTTCATGGGGCTTTTTGGATAAAAATGTCAAATTCGTGCTTGGAATTAGGGTTTAGGTAAGTTTTCTTGTGTTCTTTTCTCTTTCATTTCTTCACATTGTCGCACAATGAATGTTTATTAGCACAAATATTTGGATGTATGTATTCCCCAATTATAAGTCCTTTTAGTTGATGGGCATAAATATATTCCAAATATGATAAAAACATCGTTACAAATGTAAAATCTTGTAAAATATTGTGTTTAGATGACATGGATAATAATCATCATTGTTTAAGATGTTATAGATATTGCTTATGTTAAAAATATTTGGAAAGAAAAGAATTGAGTATTTAAATAGCAAGGATATTCATGTTCTTTTAATATTTCAGAGATTTCATTCATTTTATATATAAGTGCCTTTGAAACTTTCTTGCAACTTGGCAACACACATTAACACAATTTCATGTAGAACAAAATCACTACCTTTTTACATTCGAATGGTGGTGTTTGAGGTTGTTGAATAATTTGTTTTGCATCTAGGTCAAAACATGTAATTAGGAAAAATAGTGTCGGATGATAAACATAATCAGTCAAAATCAAGCATTTATTTTTTCATTATCCTTCTAAAACCATAGTAATCATGACAAGTTAGTCCTTTTTCCCTCATATGAATGTTGAAGAACTTAGAGTAAAAATTCATTTGATCCAATTTTAAGTTTTGGTTTTAATTTATGATGTTTGAAATGTACACCTACTACGTTAGATGGAATCAATTTTGCAAAGGACTATAAAAAAGATTCATATAATAAAAGAATTTTCATTGAAAAAAATATAAGTAATAAAAAAAACTAGCTTGACTAAAAAAAAGTCATACTTTTAAAAATGTGGAATTCTAAAGCTTAAAAAAATCAAATAATGTTTTAGTATTGCTTCAAAATTTTAGAGCTTTAAAAGTACTTGACCACATATAAATGGGTTATAATGTACAAGATTTATGAAAAAAATTATAGCTTAGAGTATAATAAAACTAAAGAATGTGAAGTTTTAATTTTTTGTGATGCCTTAAAATTTTGATCATTTTTCAAGATGAAACATTGAATATGTAAGGAATCTACACACTTTTAGAAATTCATATTTATTCAATAATGAGTAAAAAATAAAATGTGATGCATTGCGGAACATTTAAATATTTTTTTATAACAAGTTACAAAAAATTTCATTCAAAATTTCATTTGCATGTAAAAGTTTTTTTTGGGAAAAAAGATTTGTAGTCCTTTTCCAAAGTAATCCTTTTGGCTCCTAGTTACAAGTTTTGACCCATCTTAGATTTCTGGGGTCGTGGTTAGTTTTTTTGTTAGGCACTTAAGATAAGTGGCTAGCCCTTGGAGTAATTGTTGGGCACTTGTTAACCCATAGGTTTAAAGGAAGGGTCCTTGTTTAAAGAAGCTTTGTTGATATGTCTATGCACTACCTTTCTAATGCAATGATGTGCTTTTGCAATTCACATTTCTCCCTAGAGCCCATTAGATAGAAGTGTCAAAGTCTATGCTTGGAGTTTAGGATTTAAATAAGTTTTTTGTGTTCCTTTCTTTTCTTTATTTTGTCATTTTGAGATTTTATTTGCACAATGTTTTTTGGATGCATATGTTTCCTACCAAGTCCTACAAATTGATGGTTGTGAGATTAGTTGTAAATGGGAAATTTAAAATGTTACATTACATTTGCAGAAGCTTTTAGAAGATGTGTACTTTAGAAGAAATGGATGTTGGTAATCATATATACTTGATCAAGTCAAATGAAACTATGTCATTATCCTCAAAATGAGGATATGTTTGGTCTAATGGGTCAAATCGTATATGCTAGGATTTTTTAAAATGTTTCAAATCAATTCCTTTAGTTTCTTCAAGGTTGGACCACAAAGCTTTAGTGGGTTTAATTGTCTTGTACAAAGGAGCTACTACTTTTATATTGCACTTACTTGGAGAAAGGAGGATTGAGGGACTATCAATAAGAGGTGGCACCTCTTGAAGTTAGAAGGACATAAGTATACCAAATTCTAAAATAGGCCATGAGTTCAAAATGGGAGGCTTGTCAAAATCTATACATGATGATTTAATTTAAAACTACATTTAGCCATGGCAAGATCAAGTATTTTTTAGTTTGCGTCTTCTTAACAAAGTTGGAAAAACAAGGTAGACAATAGTGACTAGTGGCTCCACTATAGGTTGCATCTTTTTGATGCTTCCTTTGTTCAACAAAGATCAGAGGAACATAAAACACAAACGTGGGAGGATCATGGAAATGGAAACAAATATTTGTTTTACTCAAATGTGTCCCTCAAGGAATCCAAGTGCGATTGGTAAAATGACATTAGTACTTTAGTACATTATTGACAAGGAAACCAAATATGATATTGACATCTTTATTGTGATTTCAACCATGATGATTTTCCAACTAGTTTCAAATTTGTAAATGAGAAATAAAAATTTTCCAAGTAGAAAAATATTTCCGTTAGAGAGGTTTCATGAGGTCCAAAACCTTTTGGAATCCCATTTGTCTTTTTGAAAAGTCACACTCCATATGGGAACAAAATCACAAAATATGATGATTGAGGATTTACACACTAAATGGATTTTCTCATTAAACAATTCAAGCCAAGCATTGAACAAAAGTGAAAATATGACATTGCATTATGCCACATAACTTAATCTAACCTAATAAGTTGGTCACTTTCAAACACTAGGATTTAAAAAATGGGCATTGAACAAATGAAACCAACACATCAAGGTTATGTTGAATTAAGTTTCAATATTTTGGATTTAATTTGTTTCTCCTAATAATATAGATTCTTGCTAATAAAGTTTGGACAACTTTTCAAAATCCAAAATATCCACTTGTTTAATCCATATAGTTTCAAAATCAAAACATAATTTATTTTAGTTGGCTTTTGGGAAAGGTTTCATTTTTTAAACAAGTAGCATATGTATATATGAAAAAAAAAGTTGTTATTGCTCTCATTTTATTGCTCACTGCACTTTGTGGGGTGTCATCATCCATGCCCAACATATAGAAATTCAATTGTTAAATTAAAGAAGAATTGGATGGCCTAGGATTCATAAGTTTTATCAATGATGGCAATTAGTTGATTGTGATTTTCAGCTTTTGTCTCTAAAGTGCATCATATGGTGATTGTAGTTAAGTACTAATAACATCACTTGGGAATGAGTAGAATATGGGGTCCATGACATGACCTTATTGAACAAGGCCCTTGGCTCCTAAAAGGTCCCCCAATATGTTGCTTTCAATTTTGTCGTTGATTATGTAAGTTTTCACCTTTGAAGGATGGATTAGTAGTGAGGATGAAGATGAGTTTACCCATATTCCAAGGATAGCTAGGGACACCTTTGGCCCCCTGGATCTTCCAAAATGCAAGCTTACCCTAGTACATTTTATTGAATGCATTTATAAGGAATTAGAAAAATCTCATGTTGATTTAATATAATGGAATTAATTGATTTTTAGACTATGAATTGGTACTTATGTTTAAAGTTTAGTCAATATTAAAAAAATGGCTTCTCATATCATCTATGTGAAAGGGTGAAAGAGATTGGCATATAGAAGGATATTATTCATTAACAATAATTGAAAAATTTTGGATGTTAAAAGTTAGTAGCATGGTTTTTTTTAAACAATTCTTCAAGTAGGTCCATTGATGAGGGTCCCTAGCATTAATTAGCATTAAATAGAAAATTTCCTAGATGGGTTCCAACATTTTTATAGAAGTATTGCTACAATTGGCAACCTAGGAAGTGCGTAGGTCTAGATGTGGCTAATCTAATTAATTTTATTTCGAAAAATGAAGAAAAAATCCCTATAAATAAACCCCAAAAAAATCTTCATTTTTTGAAAACAATTTTGCCAAGTTGCAAAATTTTGCCACCAAAAAATACTAATTTTTAGTCAAGTTCATTTTTGGTTAAATCACACATTGTGCATAGTTCAAAAGGTGTTGGGTGCGCTATTGACACCATTAATGAAATTGTATTTTTTTTGGTCATGCCATAATTTTTTTCTTCTTTTTAATTATTTTTTTCATAAAAAAGATTTTGTCAATTGCCAAAACTTTGGATAATCAATCAACTTTATTGCATGACCCATTATTATGGGTAACATCAATCATGACCTAGTTGTGAACTAGAGCCAAATACTTTTCATATGCCATTTGACTCCGAGATATTGTTTGCATGCTTAAATTTTAGTTACAATATAACCCCAAAAGATGGTAATTCATTAATTTTCTCGAGAAAGTGAATGTTGGTGGAGTAATGTGGGGCATATTTCTTTCCAATATAAGATGCATTCCCAAGTAAAAGTGTGCCTCAAAATAATGTGGGGTTGGATCATGTCATGATGATCAATGAATCATAGTGCTATACCATTACAAATTCATGCTTGGCAAGGCACGTCCTTGTGTTCATTAAATTGTCAATTCCTATGACATGAAAGTACATATTAATGTATATTTTTGTTGGACACATGTGTTTCGTGCCTCATTGAAATTCATAATTTGACTCACATTTAGAAATATAATATTTTATTTGACAGAATAATTGCACACATAACTAATCTTTAAGTGTTTGCATTAAGTCATGGCACATTGTCATAAATGCAAGCGGTCTTCATTACCTTGGCGAACAATTTAAGGCCTTGTATGATATCATGCCATGAAAGAACAATTAGTGAGATGTCTATTGGTCCAAGATCAATTTTTTTAGTGAGACCCAACAATATAATATAATTAGATCCCACATTGCTACGAATTACTCTAGTTTGTTAACTTCATGATGCCCATCTCACATATGGGGTATAAATATATGAAAGGGGAAACACTACCAAAACATTGCTAAGAGTCATGTTGCATATAGGGATTACCATCAAATTCCACAAACATTCTTGTGTAAACAAGGCCACTTCTTTTTATAATTATTGTGCAAATTCATTTTAAAAATAACTTGTATAATTGCACTTGTAATCAACATTGAACAAATGTGGAAACTCATGCAAATTAGATGTGGGAAATAGGTGGAGTTATAAAGATGTGTCAAGTGTCTAACATAAATAGGAAGAGAAGGGGAAAGGCAACATTTGAATTTTGTGTGTGAACCATATGTACTACTTGGAGAACAAATTGTGGTAATTAGGCCTTTATAAAAATTTCACCATTCCAAGCAAAACCAAGGTTGGATTGAATTTTCGACTTGCCTCACTAAATGATATCATAAGCCCAAGCTTATTTAAATGGAAACTATGTTGATTCGGTCATGGATATTTCTTGGATTTGTTCTCTTCATACTTTTGGGTTACATTTCTAACAAGAACAAGTTTTTGTTTAGTGATGACCTTTTTGGAGGCACAACTTGGTTTCAACCAATTTTCAGCAAACAATTTGTAAGTTCTAGGCCCATTAATTGGCTTGCATACAAAATGATTTGGCAACTCTTTTTCAATTGAACTTTTGTTCAGTTAAAATTAGCAAATTTAAAGAAAGTAAAACCAAAAATAAGAAACAAAATGAACATTTTTCTATAATAATAGACCATATAATTTTTCGAATATTAGAAAATGGTTTAAATTGTATTAGAAATGTGTGTCACATATTTAAAAGGTACTTAAGAGACTTTTAATGTTGCTTGGAAAAATGTTTGAACATATGGAAAAAAAAAAGGTTGGTTTGCAAATTCCAACTATGTCCTAATTTTGATATTTAACAATTTTGTCTTGAATATACATAGGATATTTGAAATAACTTTGAAACATCATTCAAATGTTGTAATTATAGAAGATAATATTTATTTTTAAGTGCATGTGATCATATATATTTGGAATATTTAGATCTTAATAAGAGTATTACAATTATTAATGGAAATTATTTGGACTAATGTTGAATTTTAAAAAAAGTTTCATAACATCAAACATGTCAAAATTTTTTACCAAGAACAAAAAAAAGGTCGAAATAGTTTATTTGATGTTTATGTTAAATTTTAATTTGACACCAAATTTATTTATGTTTTGGCAATGGATGATGGATTGAACTCATAGGCATATCTTCAATTTCCATCAAAGTATATAAACAATCAACTTCTTCTAACATCAACAACCGATTACTTTAATATCGGGAGAAAACTCAATAATATCAATCCTATCAAGGATGAACTTGAGAGTGGGGAGGGCAAGCTATCTCAAGATTCTATAAGTAACTACGTTGGTATTGAAAGCAATTTCAACAACAGCGATCATTTAAAGAAGGAAATTGAACATGACAAGGCCAACGTTTTTGGTTTCAAAGTTGCAGGTTGGTATAACATATTATACAATGTTTTCTTGCATCATATTAAGTTAGAAGCTCATATTTTTCATAAAAATTTGAAGGACAATATATTTTTTACTTTTGCAATATGAACAATTTCATTTTTATATTTTGATGAGCTTGTGATTATAGTAAACATGTAATTACAGGGATCATAGATTTGGATGTGGTTCTTGTTTTGAAGGAACATGTGACCTAACAAAAGGGAATTGGGTCCATGACATTCGAAAACCCCTTTATAGTGCATCATGCCCATTTATTGAATCATATTCGAATTGTGAGATGAATGGGCGACCTGATTCAGATTTTATTCATTGGAAATGGAAACCAAAGGATTGTGAACTACCTCAAATCAATCCTAAAGCTTTCATGGAGTCGATGAGGGGCCAATCAATTGCTTTTGTTGGTGATTCTGTTAATCGCAACCATTTTCAATCATTATTGTGCATTCTTTCTCAGGTTTGTATTTGTTCAATCCCTAAAAACCAAATGTTGATCAATAAATTTTTAATTATCTATCTTCAAACATTTAGATTTTTTAATTTTATATTTCCTAATTGAACATAAACAACATTTTGCAAAAAATGATGACACATGTGCAAATTGTTGTCATGTACATGATTTGGCATTTAAATGGATATTTAGAACATTCCACAAGCATGTTACATATCACAAAAATACTATGTTACTTATGTGATAAGAAAATTTATGAAATCTTACATCAATGTATTAAAAAAATAAAAAACTTAAGTAAGTCTTACAAATTTAAATCTAATATGTTTCTTGACATGTGTAGGTGGAGAAGCCTATCACCTTATTTGAAATTGAAATCAGAGAAGAATATGAAGCCCTTAGGCATAATCTTGGTTACTTGTTTCGGTCTTTTGCTCTTTCTCTTTCATACTATTGGTCTAACTTCCTTGTACAAAAGACTAATAAGTTTGTACTTCTAAATGATAATACAACCCAAAATATAAGACATATTGACATAGATATTATTGACAAAAATTTGGTGCAAAACCTTGCGGGAGTAGATATCTTAATAATTTCCACAGCACATTGGTACTTACTCAATCCAATAATGATTTTAGAAAAAAATCAAATTATTGGAGGGCATAATTGTAAGAATGTCACGGGTATGATAGAAGACCCTAACTTACTTCCTTATGCATACAAAAAAGTCATACACAATGTTTTGAAAGGAATCTTATCAACCCCTGAATTCAAAGGAACACTTTTATTGAGATCACTTTCACCTGACCATTTTGGGCATAAACGTCATGACAAGGGTGGGTCATGTAACTTCACGACTCCATTAGACAATCCTATCTATTCACATTCAATATGGATGTACAATGTTCAACTTGAAGAGTTCCTAAATGTTTACAAAACACTAGATTCCCCGACAATGGTTCGGCTCAAGTTTCTTGATATCACTATTAGTTCTCAACTTCGAGGTGATGGGCATCCTAACAATTACCGATATTCAAAAGAAGTGAATACCATGTTTAGCAATAATAAGAACTTTGATCGAAGCAATGATTGTGTCCATTGGTGCCTTCCTGGACCAATAGATATGTGGAATGACATATTTGTGGAAACCTTAAGATTAATCAAACTAGAAGACGAAATGTAATAATGCCATGATCAACAAGTTATGGTTAGAGTCTCTTTGAAAGCTTGTATGATCAATGAGAGATTGTCCTTAGGTCATAGATATGGGTTCTATTCTTGAGTTAATCATTCAATGCATGCATCTAATTGGGGTATTGCTAAACATTTCCTAGCAACATGATACAATAAATGTAGATCTAGATGTCTACAAATGAATTTGAGTTGAAATTCAAAATGATAGCTACAACATGTATATTTCAAAATTAAGGAGTGTATTGAGACCAGAACACAAGATTAGTGATGGCTTTAATGCATATTGAAAGTTTGTGAGATTAAAATCTTCAATCATGAGAGTTCAATGAAGATATTCCATGATTTGTTACATGATATATTGAAGATTTTTTAGGACTTGTTATGGTATATAATTGAAACTTGACATTCACTTAAACAAATATTATTCGACTAGTATGGCTAACTATTAATTAATAATGTCTTCCAAGTGTCTACCTTTTGCAATGCATTTTATTCTAACAAACAATTCTAGATCTTGAACATTGGTGCATAATGTTATGGTTGCCAAGGATCCAAAAATAAAAATGGGATAATTGAAAATGCTTTGGAAAGGACCTTTTGAGGTGAGAATGATGTATATTAACAATATAGTATGTAATTGTCAAGATGATTAGTAATGTTTTTTTTTAGGTTTTTACAAACACCTTAATGCCAATAGTGTGTTTTGGCAAGTTGCCAAAATCACATGGCCAATATGTAGACCTATTTCATGGCCTAAACATTAGTTATATATTGAATTTAATAAAGAGAAGGCTAGTTATGGAGAAATTTGACAATCTTGCTTCAAAAGTACCTTTAAAATTTTAGTGTAGTTGGAGCCAAACCCCAATTTAGGTCAAAAGTTGGTAATTTTTGGCCATTACATAATACTTTGATGATGATTTGGAACATAAATATAAACAAACTAAATAGAAATCAAACAAATGTGATTATTATCATCACAACAATAGTTATAACAATATGTGACAATGAAAAAGAGATTCCAACAAAAGGTGTACAACCTTTGATAAATGTGAAAGTTTAAAATAAATCAATAATTTTTTATCATAATGACTATGTTAATGGTAGAATTTTTTTTTCTATTGGTTAAACACCATGGATGTTAAGAGACAATAGTATCATCACTGGATGGTAGTTATAGTTAGATGGCAAAAAAATCTCAAAAGAATTCTAGAATGAAAATGTTTTTTGACGGTAGTACCATCATTATAGTGAACTACTTTCATAAGATAGAATATTCAAAAGTTAATTTTGGGAGGAATTCTAATAAAACTAATATTAATTATAAAAGATAATATCTTAGTCTAATTCGCTTAAAAGTGCATCCTAGTAACTATTTAGTTACTAGTGGTAAATATCCTACTTACCATCTTCTATTTACTAGGGGGTGAAGCCATCTAGGTTAATTAGTCCAAGTGGATAATGGATGGATGGATTTCTCATGACTAGGATGTGTGGAAGGGATTAGGATGAAGAGATCTAGGAGGATAAAGATTCAACCTTTGTGGGGTGAACATCCTTTTCAAGTTCCTTATTTATTTCTTGGGAGGAATGAAGGATTTCATCAAAAGATTATATGCTTAGATTCATTATTTTTCATGAGTAATTAATATTAAGAGGATGTTTGTGTGTGACATTCTTGTGTGAGAAAAAACGAGAAGAACACGGGAAAAAGTTGTATTTGCCCTTATGTAATGGAAAATCGTTGAAGGTTGTATGGATTCTAACATTTCTTCTTGGTGTGTGTTCAACTTAGAATGTGATAAAGGAAAGGAGAGTACATATCAAGTTTATATAGATCTTGTCATTTTTGTGTATGAGTTTATCATCTTTTCTATAATATTTATGTGCCATCCACTTTCTATATAGTTTTTAGGGTAGGAAATACCTTTTACCATAGGAAAATAATTGCCATTTGAGGGTAACGGCAAAGAGGTGGACTTAATATTTAAAGGGAGTGGAAAGTAGATGCAAACAGTAGGCAATTATGATGGACGATCTATAAGTGTTGTAGATGGTAGCCAATAACTACAAAAGGTTTGCAAGTGTTACAAATGATATGCAATAACTATAAAGGGTTTATAAGTGTTGTAGATGGTAAGCAACAACTACAAAGGGTTTTGCATGTGTTGCAAATGATAGGCAGCAATTACAAAAGGTCTGTAGGTGTTGCAGATGCTAGCTAATAGCTACAAAAGGTTTGTAAGTGCTATAGAAAATAGGTAGAAGCTATAGGAGGTTTACAAGTAAATGTGGGTTTTTTTCAAATATATAAAAGATTATAACTATTACATGATGATAACTTTTGCAAGATAATAACTACTACAAGATGGTAGCTGCTATAAGATGGTAAGCAAATAATAAACAAATCTTATTCTCATGTGTTTTCATGTGTTTTTCTTATTCCTTTTTTTATTTGGCAACCTTTTTCCTTGATGGTAACTAGGTTAATGAATTCCACGATTTAACATGTTATAATAAGAAATTATTTAAAAATAAACTTTTATTTTTTTCTATGGTAGCCTAAGGAAGTCACTTCCATTTTATTCCAAATGGCATCCAAAAAAAAAAAAAAAAACCTAAAGAATGGTTCAACTAAGTTTGAAGATTGGTGGGAGAAGTTGAAGCACATTAAAAAACTAGTGGCCATTAGATCAATGAAGGGAGGAAAATGACAAATTGGGGGGGAATTGGTTGTAGGTGTACAAGTATTGGTAGGAAAAGTAATCAAGAAAATGTAATTGACCTATAGTAAATAAAAAGAAAAAATTGATGTCTTTTGGGTTGGGATTTATATCAACAAAATGAAACCTCCATTTCCACAAACTACATATGATAATGAGGAATTGAGAGTTTAATTACTTCAAGGTGTAGTTGCTTTGGATAATGAAATGTCAAGGCATAAGACCCATGAACTAAAAGGGGTTGATGGCACAACTATCACCAAGCAACATATAAAGGAATGATCACTTATAGTATGTGATTGTATATTTCCTTTGATACAAAATACAAAAAATTCCCCATGTTAGTTACGTGAAATTCATTGAATTCAAGATTATGAATTGAAACATTTGTAAACCTTAATTGATATTACCATAGTGGCTTTCCTTGCCATTTATATGAAAGGATAACATAGATCAAAGACATCATATAGATATATTCACTACAATATTTGACAAAATTTTGATACATTAAGAGTTGATAATTGTTCATTTTGGGCTAAATCACATGTCCAATATAACTTAAGAGGTGTTGGATGGACTATTAACACAATTATTGACATTGGCATTTGTTTGTCACACATTATTTTTTTCCCTTTTTATGATCATTTCTTAACATAATAAAAACAAGTTTCCACAACTTTGGATGATTAATGAATTTAAACCATGACCTATCAAAACCCATTATAGCTGAAAGTTTATTGTAAATATTGTCAAACATGACCTTTGTGATGAATGAAGCCTAAATATTTCTCGCAATGCCATTGAACTCAAAGATATTGTCTAAATGCTTGAATTTTAAATATAATATAATCCCAAAAGGTTGTGAATCATCGACCTTTTTGAGATTTAGTAAATGGGTGTTGAATGTGAAACATATTCCTTTACATAAGATGCATTCACATTCAAAAGTGCCACAATTTTCAAGCTTGCACCCAAAAACATGCTGTTGTAATTACAAGTTACCTCACGAATGAATTTCTTGAATTAATTAATCATGACATACACCAATCTTGAATTTACATACATATGAAGGATTAATCAAGCAAACCCATCCTTGGGTGGTACCATTAGGAACATCACACTTTGATTTTCCTTGACCCATTGAACTTTGAAAAATCATAGGAAACACTTAAATAAATATTTTCATAATTTTGTAATGAGCCAATTTATTAGGTTTTATATATTGAAATTTCAATAATATCAAAAATATTCAAAATTTTAATGTTTCTAATCATTACATTTAGAAAAAGTTTCACAAACATAGCGCTAGTTTCTTTCCTTGAACTTTTTGGTCAGAAATACAAATTTGAAACATGATTGAAATTTTTTTAGGGAATTTGTTTTTCAAAGTTAATTTTGAAGGAATTTTTATTTTTAGGTTTTTATCAGGAAATTAATTGAATAAATATAATTTAATTATGAATTTCCAAAATTAAGGCTATTGATTTTTAAAGGGGCCATTTTAATTAGGAATACAAAATTTTAAAAAATTTCACTTTTTTATATTCAAAAATAAACTTCACGCCATATATTAAGGCATGCAATGGATAAACATGAAAAAGAAAAAAATATAGTTGTGAAAACATTTAAAGGAAAGGGTCCAAAAAATGATTTGACCACTCTTGGTTCCTTAACCATTCCTTATGGTGGTTCTTAATGGTAACACCTAGCAATGGGTTTGTCCAATCAAAAGTCAATGCATAAATTCATTAATAAATCAAATATGAAAAATAATATGAAGTTGCATCATGTCATAATGATCAACGAAACATAGTGTTATAGTAGTATGTTCATGTTTCACAAGTCACATGCTTTTCTTTATGAAAATTTCTAAGTTACTACAATGTGAAAATATATATTATACGTTTAAATTGGTCATATGATTTTGCCTTGTAAAATTTCAGGTTATATTCAATTCACACTGAGAACTAAAATATTTTATTTGACAAAACAATTGCACACATAATTAAGTGTTAGGATCTTACAAAATTAAGTCATGGCACATTGTCTTAGATGGCAATCCTTTCATTATTGTGATGAATGATCAATGGTTCTATGTTATCATGCCATGATATAACAATCAATGAATTGTCCATTAATCCATGCTCAATTTTTTAAATTGAGAGGTCCAAAACTATTATTCTACACATTAATTGATTTTTTATTCATAAATAGTGGTACCAATTACTTCTATTTGTTGCCTTCATGATGCCCATCTCACATTTATGGGGTATAAGTATATGAAGAGGGGAAACATTAGTAGAAAGTAGCTATTGAAAGTTTTATTGAACATTGGTTCTAGGGACTCTCATCAATTTCAACAAAACAATTTGCATAAAGGTCATTTCCTTGACTCATTGTTGTAGAAATTACCTTAGAAAATTACTTGCTTAATCACACTTGTGATGGACATTGAACAAATGTGGAAAATCATGCAATTTGGATTAAAATCGTGAAATAGGCAGAGTTATAACAATGTGTTAAGTATCTAACACAAATAGGAAAGAGAAGGTGAAAATGAACATTGAAATATGTGTGTGAGCCATATGCATTCCTTGGAATTGTTTTTTGGTAATTAGACATGTGCATCACCATTCCAAGCAACACCAAGGTTTGATTGAATTTTGAATTTTTCTTCATTAAATTATATCATAAACCCAAGCTTATTTGGATGGTAAATAGGTTTATTCATTCATGGATTTTTATTTATTTTTTCCTCTTCATACTTTTGGGTTACATCTTCAACAAGTTTTCATTCATCAATGACCTTTTTGAGGGAAAAACTCATTGCAATTAGTTTTCAATAAACAATTTATAAGTTTTAAGGCTATTGACTTGCACATGAAATAATTTGTTGACATTTTTTTCATTGGTTGGACTTTGTTCAATTGAAGTAGTAGGTAATAAAGTAAAACCAAAACATGAACCGAAATGATCAAATTTCCTTTTTTCATACTAGATCATATTATTTTGCAATACAAAAAAATGGTTTAAAATATTAAAAAATATCTATAGGTCATAGATTTATAGGTATTTGAGATACTTTCAATATTGCTTGGCAAAACATTGAACATATGCAAGAATAAAAGGTTGGTTTGCCAATTACAATGTCCTAATTGTGATATCTCTAATTTTGCACTTTCTTATTGGACAATTACATAATTTTCATGATTATACATAGACGAATTGAAATAAATCATATGATATCATTCAAACGTTGCAATGGTAGAATATATAGTAAATCTTGTTGCTTGCAATTATTTGATAGTTTCAAAAATGGTCATGAATTTCAACCTATCATGACATATTGATAATTGAATCATTCACAACAATACATTGTTTGTTTTATATGTTTTCAAGTGGTAAATTGATTTAATGTTGAAAAGTGTGATGTATATATAGAACAATGTTTTCAATATATCATTATAAGCCTTAAGGATTGAATAAATTTGAAATGAAAATCATCAAATATAAAATACTCAAACATATTTGTTAAGGGTTGTAATTAGTGTTTTGCATCCAGAGGAGTTGAAATAAGCTAAAATGTTTACTTTGTAAAAAAGAAAAAGTTCATGTGGCACAAGTGATTTAATTTTTCTTGGTGCCATGTGGTGCATTATAGTTGGCCTTTTTCAAATGAACATATATAGGATGAACTTGCTTGTCACAAGTTTGTTCCTCTCGACACCCTAAATATGTCTTTGCATGCTCTCACCAACATCCATCCCATTGTTTGAACTTTTCCTTTATATATTGACATAGGCAATCATGATCATGTTCTTTGTTTTTCCTTCCTCAAGTAAGTCCCATTAGTTGATGGTTGTGAGATTATTACAAATGCAAAATTTAAAGTGTTATTTTATAGTTGTAGTTGTAGAGGCTTTTAAAAGAGGTGTACGTCTTTAGAAGATATGGATGTTGAACATTTTAAATACTTGATCAAGTCAAATGAAACAATTTCATTATCATCAAAATGAGGCATATATGTTGGTATGATGGGAATCATATATGTTGGGAATTTTTTTCAATGCTTCAAAAAAATTTCTTTAATTTCTTCAAGGTTGGACCACAAAGCTTTGGTGGGCAAGTTGTCTTGTACAAAGCAGCTACTACCTTTGTATTGCCCTTGTTGGGAGAGAAATGAGAATTGAGGGACTATCAACAACATGCACCTCTTGAAATTGAAAGACATGGGTATACCAAATTCCAAGAAAGGCTGTGAGTTCAAAATGGGAAAGTTGTCAAAATTTACACATGATGAACTAACTTTAAACTACATTTGGCCTCAAAATGTCAAATCTAGCCATGGCAAGATCAAGTATTTTTTAGTTTGCATCTTGCTAAGAAAGTTTGAAAAAACATGGTAGAAAATAGTGACAAGTGGGTCCACTATAGGTTGCATCTTCTTGATGCCCCCTTTGTGCAACAAAAATTGGAAGAACAAAAACAATTTTTGGGAGGATCATGGAAATGGAAAAATATATTTATTTTATTCAAATGCCTTTGACAAGCTAGAACCCAAACATGATTGATAGCATGACATTACATTATTGTACTTTTCATTGAGGTTAAGGGTGCGTATCTAGTGCATTTGACTTGGATGGTTGAACCTTGGTTAAGGTTTTGGAGGAATGCAATTCACTTGACATTAATGTAATTTGAATTCCTCAAATAAAGGTGTGACTTGGGATTTGGTAAAATCTAGATTTTAAATTCAATAGCACAGTCATTTGTTCTCACTTTATAATTTGGAGATTTAAAAAATGTTTAAGCTATTGTACCAACTATTCAACTCACTTTTGTTCATTGCCTTGTAATAACTATTGACTTGTGTTTGTTGGTTGAAAGTGCATATACATGGTTCATTTCATGTGTGTATGAAACGTTGAGTACGTCACATATGCATATAAATAATTAACTTGGGAAGGTGACAATATAGAAACAAAGCATGAGAATTTCTTCATTATGCCAAAAGTATTGATAGAGGTGAGACATTTTGGTCATGTTAGCCTTGCAAGGAATTTTGCATGTTTGAAATTCAAAACATTTATCCATGGCGGCCAATGGATCTCATAGTTGACATTCAACCTCGCATTGAGATGAATACCATGAAAGTTTAATTTATCATTAATTCTTGAAAATGTTGTACAATATATTGAAAAACAACAAGGAAACCAAAGATGATATTGAAATCTTATTGTGATTTTCAACCATGATGCTTTTCCAAATAATTTCAAATTCGTAAATGAGAAATAAAGCTTTCTAAGGGGAAGAATATTTCCATTAGAAAGGTTTCATGAGGTCCAAAACCTTTTGTAATACCATTTATCTTTCCAAAAGCCACATTCCATATGGGAGAAAAATCACAAAATATGATGATTATGAGGATTTACACACTAAATGGATTTGCCCATTAAACAATCTAAACCAACTTGCATTGAAAAAATAAATAAATATGACATTGCATTATGCCATATTGATAATTTAATCTAACCTAATAAGTTGGTTGTTGGGTGAAAGTACACTAAGCCCCCCCCCCAAATTGTAGTCACATGTATAATCTTTTTGCAATTAATTTTTTTTGGTAATGTATGGACATCACATCTTGGATTATTTTTACTTTTTAAAAGTATATTTAATTAACTTTAGACTTCATCTATTCAATTATTTTGAAAAACTCAATAAACATTGAAGAATTTGAACGTATGGAATATATTTGTAACAAAATAATACCCATCACAAAGTTTGAAAATTCAAATATATATTTCCGAACTAGGGTTGGGGATGGAATTTTTGGGTGAATTTTTTTCATGTTGTATGCTATTGATATACATCAATTAAATATAGGACAATTTAGAAATTTAAAGTTTTTGGATGAAATTCCATTCAAAAAATGTGTATTCTTACATTTGTTTAGTAATGAATAGATAATAATATTTTATTTTTAAAAAAAAAACACTACCATATCAAAAAGGAGGAGATTTTATAAATTGGCATTGCATTATTTTTTCAATTTTATTTTATTTGGTAATGTTTCATGAATCATAAACATGAGGCCTTATGGCTGTTGAAAAATTGTAAATTATATACTCTATGTACATTGATTTGATCCAATCCTCCTCATCTAACTATTGGATCAAAATTAATTTTAACTCAAAATGAACTTTGAGTTTAAAAATGTTGTTGTGCAAATTTTAAAGGTTTTTACATGTGTTTAAAATAACCAAAGGATGCCATCAAAATTTTAGCTTATTGTGTAGTATAATACTTGTTATACATCACCTTTTTTGAACAAAAGTGGCTCACCCTTAATGTGCTTTCACCTTGCCTGCAAATAATAAGATTTTGAAAAGGGTGTTGAACAAATGAAACCAACTCATCAAAGTTATGTTTGTATATTGAATTAAGTTCCAATATTTTGAAAGTAATTTGTTTAGATCCTAATAATGTAATTCTTGTTAATAATGTTTGGACAACTTTTCAAATCCAAAATATCCACTTGTTTGATCCATGTAGTTTCAAAGTTAAAACATAGTTTATTTCAGTTTGTTGTTTGGAAAGGTTTCATTTTGGAAACAAGTAACATATGTATGTACAAAATAAAAAATTTATTTTTTTCAATTTACATAATATGAAAAAATGGGGTGATATCCTTCATGCCCAACAATGTATAGTGATTCAATTATTAAATTAAAGAAAAATTGGATGGCTTAGGATTCATATGTTACATCAATGAGGGTAATTTGTTGATTGTGATTTTTGACTTCTATTCTAATCATCTAAAGTGCATCATATGGTAATTAAGTACTAATAACATCACTTGGGAATAAGTAGAATATGAGGTCCATGACATGACCTTGTTGACCAAGGTCTTTGGCCCTTTCAAGGTCCCCCATTATATATTGCTTTTAATTTTGTTTTTGATTATGTAAGTTTTCACCTTTGATTAGTGGTGAGAATGAAGATGAACTTACCCATATTCCAAGGATAGATAGGGACACCTTTGGCCATCTAGATATTCCTAAATGCAAGTTTGCTTCAATACATTTGATTTGGATGGTGGTTGGGTTGATGACTAGCATGACCACTTTCAAGCTTATTTTTATGTCTAGGTCTTCTTCATTCTAATGCTCCTACCCATTCAAGCCACCTCTTTCTCTAAGTAATGGTTATTTCATCTCAAATTAAAAGAGGAAAAATATGAAATCACAAAAAAAACAAAAAGACAATTAAAGCTTTGCCTCCCACTCCTTTAAGGAACTTTCCATCTCCAAGAATGAATATCCTCCCCTTGGCCAATGAAGGTGCAAAGAATCCTTCCTTCTCCTTTTCTTCCAATCAAATGCCTTCATACATCCCATGAATGAATGACAACTGGGGGGTATTAGTCATCCTCTAATTAATCAAATTAGAATGGAATTCCCACATGCAATGGGAATATTTGATTCTTCTTCCTCATCTTGACTTCTTTGATCCCTTTCAGCTTGACCATCCTTTAACACCTTTTCATCCTTGCTCATTCAAAGTAATTATTTTAAAGGATAATTTACCCTTGAAGTAAGAAATGATGATTTTGGTTGTGTATGTTTCCTTTTACTACATGGAAACTTAAGTATTTTTCCACAATCCTTTAACAAGGTGTAATATTTATATACATAGTATTTGGGTCCATTCACGGTTGGGGTACACAAAAGGAATGTCTCGCCCCAAAACCACTCTCAAGACACTACTTTGAATGACCATTACATTTACAAAATAATTTATTTGATAGATTTTATTTTTTCATTACATACTCATATAATTTTTGATTAAAATGGTGGTGATTTTTTGTGATTTGGATGCTTAAAACATGTCCTAAAGTGTCTTGAAAGATGGCTCAAAAACCATGTCCCACTATGTAATTTTGTCAAAAAGGACTCAATACGATTAGAAATATTTGTTCATATTTCCCCATATTTTAACCACAAATAAAATAAAGTATGTTCTATTTGATGGCACAATTTTTTAATGTGATCAATTGCCAAATTTTATGGAATTGATGCTAGAATCTTGGATTTTTTCATAAAACAAATGTGTTAATAAGGACAATCAAATTAATTTTGTTAATTAAAAATTTACATTCCAAAGGTTTGGAAAGAAGTAAAGACATGGATGTAAAAAAAAAGACATAATTTGATATTTTTAATAGGTTTTTGGCACTCCAAATGAAAGTATGTCATTCTAAAATGTCTACATAATCTTGCATTCCTTTTTGGTTTATACTTGAATAGGACATTCAAAATTTGTTGAATTGATTCGAATAATTCATTATAACATTTATTGGTTGAAAGCTTAAACATAAATATTCCCCTTTCATTGTTTTGCATTTCAGAACATTCATTTTTTTAAGTCCTTAGTTTAGAATTTAGGACACAAGGCAAATGGGTGTCATGGTTCTTGTTGTGGTACCCCAACCATGAATGCACCCACTTACTAACTATTACCCTAGTTGTATTAATTACTTCTGCAATACATGGTTAAATTAAAATATAGGTTTTGGATTAACAAAAAATCAAGTTATTAACATTTCCACCATCAATTTTTATGATTCTATCATTGAAATTAAGGCATTTTACTTGGAGATACTTGGTCACCATTGCATCAACGATCAATAATCATTTTTGAACCTTAATTACAAGTTTATTTGAATTGAATTTTTATAATATGAAAACTTTTTTTTGCATCAACACATGGCGAACACTTTTAAACACATGAAGTTGAAGCCATATGAGCCAATGAAAAAATTCGATCGACTTCAAAACACTATATCTGAACATGATGCAACTATCGAAATGTGAAGAAGAATCACCTAGAAGGGTTGTGCACATCAAAGGGGATTGATTAGTGTGGTATCATCCATGTTAACCCACTAATATAAATCTTGTCATTTGTAATTAGCCACTATGCAATTGGCATGCAACTAATTGTCATTTGCAATTATTTTAATCATGTTTGCAACTACAAATTTGGTATTGTATAATTTTTGGGCCATATGGTTGTGTGTGCAACTAACGTGCAACTAAGTGTGTACAACATGGAAGTGTGTTATAAAAATAATGGGCTAAACAAATACATAATTAAATTCATATATTTAATATATTTACATAAGCTATGTATAATAGCATTATGTACCTTTAGTATTAAGGTTAAACCCATGCTAACTAAGGCGAGCTTAAACTAACCTTGGCTAAATTAAATTAGGTTAAAATTAAACATGGTTAAATTAATTATGGCTAAACTATCATAATTATTAATTAAATGTTTATAATAATAATAAAAATAAATAACATATATATATATATATATATATATATATATATATATATATTCAATAATATATATATATGTTTAAATTTATTATTTATGTTAAAATATTTATGGTAAATAGGGTACACTAATTAACCTACAAATACCCAAACATCCTAAACTAATTACTAATTTAAACTAGGTAATAATATTTTCATTATAATTCATCATAATTATTAAAAAATACTAAAATAATATTTGAAGTTTAAAGGAAAAGGAGTAATGAAAAATTAACAAGAAGAAAAAGAAGAAAAAATAAGCTTTCCAAATTACAAAACATTTTTTTTTTTAAACCCTTCTCTTTAGACCTCCGACTTTCAAACCTCATAACTTTCTTATTTCTTATTAATTTTAATCAATTTAAAGTGCTATAAGAGTACCTCCTAAAATTCTACAAATAATCTCAAAATTCTGATAGTAACATAACAACATAAAAAGAACTTTTTGGGTGTTTAAGAACTGGCTTTTGTAGTGTCCAACGGTTTTTAAAAAAAAAGTTGTTCACCCCTTTACTTTGGGGGCCCATAACTTTTTTTCATTTCTAATCCACTTTTGACAATTCTTGGTGTCTTAAATGCACTAAGAAAAAAACTTCAACTTTCCATAAGGCCTTTTGTTTGGGGCATGAGGTAGGAGGGGCCAGGGGTGGGAAGTGTTTAGCATCTTCCTGAGCAAAGGATTTGACTTAGACTTTCTCAAAGTTGTTAAGAGGAAGATTAATAGGAAGAAGAGGAATTGTAGCAATAGTAGCAAGGGGAGGAAGAGGGCATGGGATTTAGCAAAGTGGTGGGAATGTGCATAGGCAGTAGCTGCCACAATATGTTATCCCTCCTTATCACCACCAACACTACCAGCAACACCATTACAACAATCGATGAGGTCCTACTTAGATTGTTCATGTCACTTCCATTGACACCATGGGACATAGCCCATTTGACAACCTTGGCAACATTATTCGATCTCTTTTAATCTTCACACACTAGTAAATAAGAGGCACTTCCAGTTTGGACCTTGAATCGATGGCAATGTCATTTCAGTGATTAGGTCAACTTGAATTGTCCTCCAAGGACTCCAAGGAGCTAGGGTTTTCATTTAGGGTTTTTCCTTAGCTCATATGGGTTTGTTGGCGAAGCACCCAACAAACTCAATCACATTGAAATCCACATCCACCCCCTTCCTTAGAAAGAAGAACCAAAAAGGATAAGAAAAACCAATGTTAGTGAGGGTTTAAGTCCCTTAAATTTTCTAAATTTTCTTAACATTATGGGACATATGAAAACAACAATTTTTTGGAGCAAAGGAAGAGGATAGTGACAATTGCAACACCAACATCAACATACAACAAGACAACAAAGGTAAAGAGGCCAAGGGAAGATAGGTTTTGTCTTTTTGCTATTCTTTTGTTTGAGTTTTGTTTTGTGGTGGGTCGTTTTCTTCATGCTTTCGTCAAGCTTAGAAAGTTTTTTATCACCAAAAATTTAGTCCTTATATTCAAATCAAACATAATAGAAAGTTTTTACTATAGAGAGAGATTTCACCACAATCTTGGGTTTTTTTTGGTTCTTGTCATAATTTTAGAGAAATAACAAAGGTCATTTCATTTAGTATTGTGTGATTAACTTTGTAGATTTAAAATTGCCTTATAACAATAAACAATTTTTAGAAAATGGGGCATGTGTTCATAGTAGACCTCCTACTTCATGGACACCAAACGTTGCATGTTCCCCAACTCATCACGTTTCATTGAACCTCATAATTCCCATCACCTATTCGCTTCATCATGTGCCACCACTAACTTATCCTCCACCTCATCCCCCATGCAAACCACAAACCACCCACTAGTTACCCCTCCAATTTTAACAAATCATACACCACCTACTAGTGTCCCTTACTAGTCCCCAACCTTTTTGTGAGTGTGGGGTCCTAACTTTACCTTTTCCCAAACCCCCTCGAGCATGCACAACTAGGACATTTTCCCCCTCCCATTTTATTGGTCCTTACAGTTGGCCATGATCATAACCCCCAACCTACCCCCATTTTTTCAACATGCCTTTAACTTCCACCTAAAATCTTGTGCCCCACTTGTGGGCACCGATTTACTAGTTGAAGGTTAGCTCGTCATTAACATTCATGTCAGACATCTAATTCATCCAATCCAAACCCTTGTGATCATCCTAGTTCAATACCTTCCCTTACTCCCACTCCACCTACATTAGCCTAAACTTGGGTTTCAACATTAGGTGTTGTTGGGTCCTTTCACTTAGGCCTTTGTTGTCCTTGATTGTCTAACCACATTCCCACCACTCTACGACGTGATGTACAAATGGCATTTCGTTTTCCATTAGATAAGCTAACATAGGACACATGTTGTGTGGCAAGTTTACACTTATTCCTCTTATTACCCCAATGGTGTTTCGCTTTGCCCCCTTGTGGTGTAGCGATAGGGCATAGGGAAATGTGGATTTGACTTAAGTGTTTTCTAGTAGGCGACCATGAATACTTGCAAGAGTTTTTTTTTGGGGGCTAAAGCTTTGTCAGCTAGTTTGAACTTAATCCCTTTTCCTTAACATGATCTTCCAACTCACAAACGTTTGCTCCATAGTTTAACCCTTTGTTGTGCAAGGGAATACTTTCAAGGAGCTCGTGCATTGGCACCATTTTCTTTCACACCCACCACCTTCGACATCACCTCAACTGTAACTAAATTACACCCTGAATTAGATGGCTACTTCCCATTTTCTTAGAAGACTACAACCTAGACTAGGACCTCAAGTTTTCTTCTAATTCCTTCAAGTTAACATTCTAACACATGCCACATTTATTGGTAAATGGTCTTTCTGGGATGGTTTTTGAATACCTTTGGGTCTATTTTCGTCTTAAAGATTCAGCAAGTGGATTCCCTTAGTTGTTCCAACTTTGTTTTCATACTCCACAAGGTCACATTCCACCCCAAATTGCACGCGTCCTTAGAGCAGCCTACTTCTTAGCCATGACCAAGCCTTTAAGTGGAGTTTGTCCCATTGTAATGGGGGAATCATTGTATTGACTCACAAGTCACCTTTTATGTCTTCAATTCCATGAAGCTTTTGTAACACATTTTTCCTCACACTAATTTGGAATTGTAACTAAAGGTGGTCGTGAAGCAATAATCCACAACATTAGGGTCACCTTGGACCTTCACCCCAATTGGGTTGTTCTTCAACTCAATGTGGCAAATGCCTTCAATTTAGTGTTAGATGACATTCATATCATAGGTTCCCTTTTAATTGTATCATTTGCCTACGAACATTTCCAAACCAAACTCCATGTAATAGGTTTTCTATCCAACCTCAAAAATGTGTTATGTGGTCACCCTTTGGCCTGCCATTAAACTTCAACACCCCATCCTAGTTTACCACCCCATCCAAAGGAATTAGAATCTTGGGGGTTCTGTTGGGCACTTTAATTTTCACATCATCTTTCATCAAAGATGCCTTGCAAGAGGATGCTTGACATGTGGACCTTCTCCTTAAAATGGGGGTGTTCATGTGGCCTTTGGAATTTTAATTCGTTGTTTTGTGCAATGCCCATCATATCTTTTACGATGCACACCTCCATCTTCCACCTTCATAGAATCCCTTATTTCTTTTTATTACTCCCTCTATAAAATGTTTGGACACCTTTTGGGTCCAGGATCTTTTGATAACCTAGAGGGACCTTCAATTCGTAAACAAACTTCTTTCCCAATAACCTTTGGTGGTGTCAAGTTCATATCAACATCCATCATCGCCCCTAACAACCTATTTATGGAATTGGGCCCTTATCACTTTAGTCATAGTTACTAGGTTTATGGTTGATCAACATCCCTTCCTTTTTGAAGTTTTAGCCCGAGTCGACAATAACACATTTCCTTTCCAACAACACCTCAAGGCGGCATGTGATCTTTTACCGCCCCCAACCTATGCATGTCTTCCTCCATTTGAACAACTCATCAAACAACAAATGGTTCAACTTCAAGATTTCATTTCGAAACGTGTGCACCATCATACCCTTTCCAGCATGCTTTCATCTGAAGCCCATCATGCGCGAATTTTATCCTGTTTTGGCCCAAGGGTAAACATTTAATTTATAGTTTAACCAGTTTTCCCAGTCTTTCAATTATTTTTCCTAGTTTTTTGCATAACATTTCATATGTGATTTGGACTACCCCATCCTTCAAGTGTCTTTTGATGTGTGTGCACGCATCCCATCAATCCTATGGGTATCCACCTCTTACATTGTGCTCATGGCAATAAACACATTGGAACCCATGATGCAATTTGTGGCACCTTTACCACCATTATGTGAGATGCTAGTTTCCACATGGGATAGAACAATTACATGCATTTCCTTCAACCACATTTAACTCCTTTTGTTGACGAGTCGACATTTTGCTTACCAAAAATGGCATTCACACCTTAGCCGACATTGTCATTATCAACCCAACATGAACATATTTACTTCCCTGATCTTGTGCAATTCAAGGATTTACTACTTCTGATGCAACTCAAGTTAAGGAAAGGAGCTATCGCAAGCAACACCCCACTAATCAATTTTTCCCCTTAACAATTGAGGTATTTGGTTGCTTAGACAAAATGCCGATGTGTTTTTACACGATTGTGCCAATGCCATTTGGAGCTTGAAGGGGATAGAAGGTCCTCATCTTTCTACCTTGGTCACTTTTCTTTGTCAAAAAGTTTTGATCACATTATAAAGGATACAATCATTTTCCATCTTAAGTCAGGTGATAGCCGTAGGCTTAATTACTTTTTGACTTCGACCCCTTCAAAACACACTGTAACCAAAAAGAGAGGGTCCAAAAACACACAACACACAGCCTGCCTTCAACGAACCCATGTGTCCATGTTCTCCTGATCTACTCCACATAGTTCAGACCTTCGATCTCACACAACATACTAACTACCTACTAACACTTGCAGACGAACATCACAAGATCAAAGACGTACAAGTGTCTTGCATTCCACACAACAACAAAGCAGGTTTTACAGTATCCATCTCTTGCCTCGCCCATTCACACAGATGCCAGTGAGGGAAACTCTTTCATTACATTACAGACTATGTACATTCCTCGAAAGCACAAGCTCACTTTTCCATCAAATGTTCACAAAAACACCAAATTCCCAGTGCTGTCTAGTCTCTCTCTTTCCAATTCCTCTGCACTAGCTTGACCGACTACCAGGCGCAGCGGAAAGTTCGAGCATTCAGCCAAGTTATCCTAGCTAACAGAGCTTCTCATTGCTCTCTCTACAAAGATCGCTTCTTCTGCCTCCTCATTCTCAAGATCAACTGATCATCCTCCCTCAAAAATCCTCCTCCTTGTAATTTAAGCTACCCCAAAAGCTCATCAGACTTCCGTTAGCTTCCTCCTGAAGCCTCCCGAATCTCCTGCCACTCCGTTCCATCCAGCTCCCACCGTCAACTGCCATTGCTTGCTCCTCTCCATCAATTCGACTCCATCCCTCCTCATAATTTCCAACCGCCAATCTTCCTGGACCACTCAGCACACACCAACAAATACCAAGCAAGCCATGCAACTCCATGCAATAGTTAATGGGGCGCCGCTATAAGATAACAGCTGATAAGGCAATTTAAACCTCAAGATTAGCCAGCGTTTAGCTTTGCGCGGCGACCTAATTTCGTACTACAACACCTCCCATCACCATGGTCGATCTATTACAAGCCATTGGTTTTTGAAATATAAATATGGCCGACCTTCCACAGGCGATGGGTTATGGACATGGAAAGATTTTCACAACTACTTTGAGCCAACTTGACATCATGTCACTTCTCCTTTTTTATTTATTTTACTCCTTTGTACATTTCCCTAATCTATGATGTGTTTCTTAATAAAGCTTTATAGGTCTTTGATGATGACTTCAACTTTTGTTTGGACACCAAAAGCAACGGAGCCCTCCCCAAGTTGGTCTACCTTTTACCCTAATGCATTAGTTGCATCTAATGTGCAACTAAGTTCGTTCATGAAATTTGCAACATAATTTTTTTTCCTTTGTCTTTTGGCTTCTAATCCAATTTTGGACAATATATAAGTAGATGCCTTGTATTAACCAAAGACCAAATGCCATTAAGGATGAATGAAAAAAAAAAAACTTGACCTTAATTAAATGATTAAATCTAAAAATAAAATTGGATTATTAGAAACCTACCTATATAGCCTAAACCTAACTACTTTTCAACTTACTTACCTAGTAGGGTGTAATAACTACTTACCTACCTAGGCACTATGTGTTAACACCTCATTAACCTTAAATTGGATGATTTAGATTTCATTAATTAATATTTAAAAATAAAAACTAGGTGTGCTTTAATGGTCAAATGGTCAATGAACATTCCCTGGTGTGCCACATGTCATCATCCTACTGGTAAAAAAATTTAATGATTAAGATTCATCCAATGATTTTTTAATTTGTAAACATAAAAATAATTTTAAAATGACACATGTCCACAAGGAAGTCGTCTAATTTTTAAACACATGTCATACTTTGATTAGTTGCACTACAATTGCAAGGAAAGTTACACATAAGGTGTAACTACATTTGGATTGGAATGTATGGACAAACACATATATTAATATTGTATATACATGTTGTATATGTAGTGTCACATGTAATTGAATGTCATGTGCAACTTATCTTATGCAACTAAATTTTAATTACAAACGATAGTTGCATAACTTAGAATTTTTACTAGTGAATTATTAATTCATAATTCACATAGAAAAAAATTAATACCAAATAATCATATTATTATTATTATTATTATTTTATTAACATTTTTATTTTAAAATTAAATAAATAAAATATTAACTAATGCATAATTAGTAACTAAATTAATAAAAAAAAAACTAACTATTAATTATAAAATTTCGTTAAATAGTTAAATAATTTAATAATTTAGTAAATAACGAAAATATTAAACAATCAATAATTAATATTTAAATTATAACCAACTAACATAATAGTTATACATTATTAATTAATAGTTCGAAAATGAAAAAATGAAAGATTAAAATAATAATTAATTAGCCAATTTATTAATTATGATTTATTAGATAATAATTTAATAAATAATCAAAATATGAAATAATAAATAAATGAATAATACTTGATTAGAATATTAACTAATTATTAATTATTAAATAACCAAAAATAAATTAATGAATGAATTGTAAATTATTGATGAATAATTCATAAATATATTTTAAAATAACTACAATATTATTACATTAACCATTATGAATTACATAAAAATTAACTAAATAGTTAGTTATAAATAATTGATTAATAGTTTATATAGAAAAAAAATTGAATAATATTGAAATATTAATTACAAATACTACATATGAAATATTTATTATCAATTAATTAAAAATTAACTAATTAATGAATAGGTAGCTTATGTTCAGTAGGTAGGTAACATAGGATCAACAGGTAGATAAACATAAGTAGATAGGTTGATAAGCTAGGTTAAGTGGGTAAAAAATATATAGGTAGTTAGGTGGTTAATGTTTCTAAATCAAATTTAAATACAACATAATAAATACACCAATGGAAACATATCCCCATTATACCCCTAATAGAAATTAACAAAAGTACACATACTTTTCAAATGTTTCCTAATACACCTATTTATATCACTAGGGGCTATCTTGACACCTTAGTAATGTGACTAAGTGTGGTTGCATTTGGAATAATGGGACATATGGGTATGATCATGAATGAAAAAAAATTTAATGTGTAAGATGAAGAAGTCGTTAGTTGCAAATGTAGTTGTAGGATAGTTGCAAGAATGGTTAAAGGTGCAAAATAGTTGTAGAAAACAATTAAAGGTAGTTGCAAACAACAAATAATTGCATGTGGTTGCAAATGCATTGGTTGCATTTTGGGGGATTTCTTCTAGTGAGTGAGTTTTTTGTGGGTTGTAGACATCTGAATCTTTAGGAGTGTGTTTTGGGTCTACAAAGGGTAAATATTTTCTAAATGTTTTCTCTATGTCTTCTCTATGGAAAAAAGATGTAGATCTAAATGCATTCAAAATTATGGAAACCATTTTATTTCTTGGGTTTTAGTCTTGAAGATGATTTTGTCATCTAGAGAACTTTGCTCCACATCTACTTGCAAAACTTGAGTAGTGAGGTTAATAGTAGTCTTTGTTAATCTTTGGTTCCATTTACTGCAACATCTTCTAATTGTTTGGTCCCCTTGATGTTAGTCTGCTTTAGAGGCGCCTTTGAGGAGTTTTTGAGATCATTGCAATGTTTTAAATAGTTGCCTATTTTTTCCACTCTTTCTTCCCACAATCAATAGGGGTTTGTTTTAGAGGCACAAAGAGGTTTACATTGTTGTAGTGTCTAGTCAATGTGTAGTTCAATCTTTGTAAACTATATGTTGTTTCACTTCTGCATTGTCTAAACAAATTAGTTCAGTTATGAATTCTTTAATTCCAGAAATCTAGTGTATGTGGGATTTAATTTTTTAAATGCACTTAAGAAATTATCAACTTAAGTTGCAGGTAGTGCATTTTAAATGTTCTATTTCCTATCAATTAATCATAATTCTGAAACAAATTTTTGGTGAGATCTGATCTATTGTATATGGTGAATATCTTGAAAGTTGATATATGTTGTTTAGTTAATAAACCTAACAATGGTACAATTCAAGTGCAACAACATTACAACCAATTGAAGCTTCATGGTTCATATTAAATAGGTTGGTTTACATAGTTTCATGTTTTTTTTTTTTGCCATATACCTTACGGGGATCTTCCTTCAGTTATATTTTATTTCATTAGCGAGATTGATTTTCAAGATTATTTGCAAATAGACTTGCCCCAAGTCTAGGGGGGGACATAGCTTAGGGATGTGATGGGAAAAATGTTTGGGATGAAAGAATAACAACCTTGGTTCCTCATATATTAAATATTAGTGTCATGGATTGGGAAGGGCATAATATTGAGTCCTTGAAAAGTTGAGGGGCATCTTTGGACTCAGAGTTAAAATATGTGGACCATGAATTATCTATAGTTGGATTTAGGAATGTTGTGAAAAGGTGGTTAAAAATAGAGCGGAACAACTTGAAGGCATGGTACATGCACAAGAAAAAATCTTGTCTTTTTCCACTACCCAAATTTGTTAGGTTTTTAATGAAATAGGACAAAATTGACTAATATGCAATTTGTTTGGTTTTTTGCAATTTTTTGGTATTTTGCAAGATACTGTGATGTGGAATAACATGCCATGTCATCATACAATTTTTTTTTTCATTTTTTTTTTTTTTTTTTTTT